>SDBU01009084.1_pt1 | contig 11201 bp, 7 predicted proteins | sample 2277071 | NCBI WGS metagenome assembly SDBU01 (sample SAMN10397929, study PRJNA504765) | marine sediment metagenome | isolation source: marine sediment core GS08_GC12, 126 cmbsf | place: Arctic Ocean: Gakkel Ridge, Loki's castle | collected 2008 | reverse complement strand
GTTACCCTCATCGTAGCGGTGGAGAAGGCTTTTTCCACCTCCGCCGCCCGGGTATTCCCATTCTTCCTGAGTTACTCCGGCACGCCGGGTATCAGGTAGGCATTCTTGGGAAGTTGGGGCACTCCACTCCTTACAGCGATTTTCAGTGGGATATGGCTTACGACATGCGTGAGCTTGGCATGGGGCGCAATCCGGGGCTTTATCATAGGTATGCCTCAGCATTCATTAAGGAATCAACTAATACGGGCAAACAGTTCTTCCTTATGCTCAATTCCCATGATCCGCATCGGCCATTCTTCGGTAATGATAAGCCCGAATGGTATATTGAGGGCGACGATCCGCCAGCCGTGGCTCCGTCTCGCACATTTAGTCCCGACGAAGTAAAAACTCCCGGATTTCTTGCTGATCTACCAGAAGTGCGGCTTGAGATATCGGAATATTACAATTCTGTACGCCGTTGTGATGACACAATAGGCGCTGCGCTTCGGGTATTAGCAGAAACGGGGGCGGAGAAAGACACGCTGATCCTCTTCCTCTCGGACAATGGGATGGCATTTCCATTTGCCAAGACTAACTGCTACTTGAACAGCACCAGAACACCGTGGATCATGAGATGGCCAGAGCGGATCAGTTCAGGAATTGTCGATTCAGAGCACATGGTATCTGGAATAGATATTATGCCAACATTGCTTGACGCCGCAGGAGTTGATCCACCAACAGGTATGGATGGATCTTCGTTTCTACCAGTTTTTCAGGGGCAAAAGCAGCCGGAGCGCGACAAAGTATTTACAGAATTCCACCAGAATGCCGGCAGGCATAACTATCCAATGCGCTGCGTTCAGACAAAGCGATTCGGCTACATATTCAACCCCTGGTCCAATGGTGAACGGATCTTCCGCAACGAATCACAGGCTGGCCGCACGATGAAAGCCATGAGAGACGCGGCACAGACCTCCGACAGAATTGCAGATCGGGTAGACTTATTCCTGTATCGCGTTCCAGAAGAGCTTTACGATTTCGAGAAAGATCCTGATGCTCTGAATAATCTTGTAGGTGACCCGCGCTACTCTGAAGAACTCGCCAGTCTCCGCTCCGAGCTTGAGAATCGGATGGAACTAACAGGCGACCCGGCGCTGGAGGCCTTCCGCAGCAGAGATCACAAAGAGCGACTTGAAGATTTTATGAGAGAGACTGCCCTGGATTTGGGGGGTGAATATTGACGTGCTCTCACGATTAGTGAATTGGCTTTCCATCTTTTGCTCCATATCCCGCGCCGCATGAATACTGGATTTGCACCGTTTTTGCACCAAAAATACAACTTTTCTGCACCATTTTTGCACCATTTCTACACTGTTTCTACACTGTTTCTACACCAGAAAACCGAATGTCTTGACATCCTGCTGGAACGGGCTAAATGCCTGAATATATAGTGTTCATGCGGTTTTAGCAAGAATAAACAAATATTGAAAGCTCGAAAAACAGGCGCGAAATGCAGCTTTTTTGCTGTTCCGGTGTAGAAACAGTGTAGAAATGGTGTAATTTTGTGTTTAATTGTCGTTTTGTCAATAAATAGGTTCATGGGCTTATAGGCTTATGAGATTATAGGTTTATGAGATCATAGCTTCTATAGATCAGATCGAGATGACGAAGGTAAAAGGTGAATGATTTTTTGGCTTCATAATTTACACCAGGCGCTGAAGTTAGGAAACTCATATCGACAATAACGTAACTTTATGATGTTTTCTTTACGACTTTATTGCCCCGAGAACTGGATAAAAGTGTAGAGTTTTATGATGAGGGCTTCAAGTAAGAAAAAAGGTCGTTTTCTTTACGGAGAAACTAGCGGGGCATAATAAGGGTTCTACGTGCATGTCAACAAGGTTTATACATTTCATCTATGCTCTGCTTGGGTGCTGCACCTGAGGTAGTTATACATCGTCCCATCACTGAGCATAATTGCAGGTACAAATGCTACGTCCTCGAATCTGTTATCTATCAAATTTGACAGTTGACAAATCTTTGAAAGGATGATATGATAGCAATCAGGAGGGCATAGAAATGTCTGAGTACACGAGAGTAAGTGAAGCGGCAGAGGTATCCGGCTACAGACGTCAGAGAATCTATCAAATGATTGCCGAAGGTCTCGTAGAATCCAGGAAAGAATATGGCTTGAAGCTTGTCAAACTTGACGATGTGATGAATCTGGCGAGAGAGAAGTTCAAAAGGCGTAGAAGCAAAGCGACAGAAGTTGGGCTATAAAATGCAATATAACTCTAGAATTATGTTGACTATCACCGGCAAATCGTGTAGAATATTGGGAATTCACAACTTAACAGATGTATAGTTACAGAGGTTAAGACCATAGACATCACAGGTGCAATCGGCTCTGCCTCTTCAAACCAAAAGTGAACCCATGATAACGCTTGATGAACTTGAAAAACAACTTGGCTACGACAGGTCATCTCACTATCACCAAATAGAAGATGAACCACCCGACATTGAAACTGCCCACCTTTTTCGTGTTTCTCGCGAGGTTGGTGTTCGGGGCATCTATACCTTTGAGACTAGCCCAGGTCAAGAACAAGGATTGCTACCGGCTCGTCCTGCCGTTTATGTCGCTGAAGCCGAGACGCCCGAACAGGCAAAGCACATCCACAAGAGCTTGTGGAATCTTTCCTACGCGCCATTCATAATCATTCGTTTACCGCATCAGATTCGGCTTTATACCGGCTTCAACTACACGCACGATCCCGATGAAGATGGATGTATCGCCGAATTTAGTGATGATACGTCAGAACGCCTGAAACAATTGCGCGAAATACTTCACGCCACTTCTATTGACACTGGACAGATCTGGGAATCCGAATATGCAAAAGAACTCAAGCCAGAACAGCGTGTGGATGAGCATCTACTCAGAAACCTCAGGAAACTCGGAGACGCTTTAGAGGAGGAAGGATTGAGCGATGAACTTGCTCACGCCTTGATCGGAAAATACGTTTATCTCCGCTACCTGCGTGATCGGCAAATCCTTTCAGATGCGTGGTTGCTAAGAAAAGGAATTGACCAGGCGAGTGTATTCAAGCGCGATGCAACCGTAGACGGTTTGCGAAAGCTTGTGGAAATCCTCGAGCATCGGTTCAACGGCAGAATCTTCCCCATTTATTTCGATAAACTTGACAATCTCCATGTATCAATTGTCGCATCCACTTTCATGGGTGATGATCCTGGCACAGGCCAAATGCATCTCGATTTCCAGGCCTACGATTTCCATTACATTCCTGTTGAAACCCTCTCTGCCATCTATGAGCAATTCATAAAAGGGACAAGGAGAGAGAAAGGCGCAATCTACACGCCGGAAATTCTAGCCGACTACCTGCTCTCAGAGGTTGAATCGAAAAAAAAACTGAAACGGGGCATGAAAATACTCGACCCGGCGTGTGGCTCCGGGGTCTTCCTTGTACTGGCCTACAGACGACTCATTGAGAAAGAGCGAGCGCGCCTGGGACGAAAACTCACATCTGATGAACTAGAAGCCATCCTACTGGGAAGCATTTACGGCGTCGAACTAGAGCGTGACGCCTGTTACGTCGCAGAGTTTAGCCTGATTCTCACGCTTCTCCATTATCTTGAGCCGCGTGATTTGCAGGATCTCAAGTTTAAGTTTCCAGGGTTACACAACAAGCAGATCTTTGAAGGCGATTTCTTTGACCAAGAGAACGGAAAGTTTTGGCAAGAGGATCTCAAATTCGATTGCATTGTTGGCAACCCGCCGTGGATAGAAGCTGATACCGCACGACAGAGATTTGCCCGCGCATGGATTAAAAGGAATAAGAATCAAATTGGTGGTTACAGTATCGCTGAAGCCTTTAGTTGGAAGGTCACCGACCTATTGACGCCCGATGGCGTCGTTGGATTTATTCTACCTGCAACAAGCCTTTTCAACCAGCGTTCAGAGAAATATCGGCGGGCATTCTTTACTCAACATGAGGTACTTCGGATTACGAATTTTGCAAATATCGAAGTATTGTTTGGCAAGAAGAAACGAGATGTCAAACCTGCCATGACAGTTATTTATCAGGTAGGCGACACGAGCGAGAAACCGGACATCATGCACTATGGGCCGTTTTCCATTAATCAGGTCTCTGACGCCAAAGACAAGCCCTGGGTCATCACGATCAACGAAAACGAAATCCAGACTGTATCGCCATACAAAGCCGCAACAGGTGAAATGACCGTCTGGAAATTCGCACTATGGGGAAATCACCTTGATGAAAGAGCTGTTCGGCGGATTGAAAAGCAGTTCCCAACAACGCTTGAGGAACTGATAGAACAAAAAAGCTGGTCTTTTGCCTATGGAGCACAATTAAGAACCTCAGAAGAAAGTCTAACACCTGTACCAGAATTAGAAGGTCAAAAAAGATTCCGCACTGATATCGCCAGCAAATCTCTTTACCGGTTCTCTATTCCAGATGATTTGCTACAGGAAATTCCTGATGAAGAGTGTAACATACGGAGTGGGGTAAACGCAGTTCTTTCGTTGACTCAGGCACCGCACATCGTTCTGTCAGCAGTTTGGCGCAATTACATCATCTACAGCGACGAAGATTTCGTAATTCCAACGGCTGCCCAGATGGGAATTGCTGCTCCGCAAGAGGACAAAGATTACCTAAAGGCATTTTCGGTTTACCTGAATTCTAGTCTCGCCGCGTTCTATGTATTTTTCCATGCCCCAGAATGGGGGATTTACCGACGGACTAGAAAAGTTACAAAAGAGAGCGTCGCAAGATTGGCCGTGCCAGAATTCACGCCGAACCAAATCAAAGCACTCGTTGCTCTCCACAAGAAGTTAGTCAACGATGAAAAGGAAGCCACGGCAAAATCCAACCTGCTTGCCGATCCAACGGAAGACAGATTGCAGAGAGAGATCGACGATGAAATATTCAAATTACTCAAGATCCCCCATGATATTCGAACGCTGGTCGATGAGTTCGTTCGCATCCGCCTTGCTTTGGACAAACATTCAACGACGCCAAGAGCCACACGGAAACCAACGCGGCAGGAGTTAGTTGATTACGCCCGTGAACTCCAGGCAGAACTTGATGGCTTCTTAATGGGCAAGGCCTACCATCGCGTCCATATCAACCAATCCAAACACCTCATTGAATGTGTTGTGGAAATCACCAAAGAGAGCGAAACGATTCAGATCGATGAACGCAGCATAAAAAAGGTCAACTCAACAATTAGTGAAACTCTGGCAAACATCAGCGACGAACTAAGAAAACAGATCAGTCAATGGGTGTACGTCCAGCGCGGTCTACGCTTATTTGACGGTCCGCGTGTCTATATTTACAAAGCGCCACGCCTGATTGATTGGACAAAGACGCAAGCAATGAACGATGCCGGAGACATTATAGGGCAAGCTGTATCGAGTGGAATGATCGTAGATGACAACAATTAAACCAAGTGAAGCCACGACCACTAAATCAAACAAAGAATACTTCGTACCATTTCTCCCTGAATTCAGAGAACACGCTCACCTATTAGTCCACTGGGGATATGAGGACGCACGTCACAGAATCCAACGCCCTGAAAACACCAAGGATAAAGAAGAGCCATCCATCACAGGATTCCTCGCCGAAGCGATCGAAGATCGGCTTAACGCACCTGAGCAGTCCAGTTGGTGCAAGCACTACTCCGTCCATGATGACCCACCCATTAAGACAAAAGGGCGTTCTGGTAAATACAGACTTCGAGTAGATCTTATTATCAAATCAACTTCCACAGGCAGGCCTCAGTACGTATTTGAGGCGAAACGCTTGAAGAAGAACAAACATCAGGTGAGTGGTTACACTGGCTTGGACGGGATGGGTTGCTTTATCAGTGGGGATTATGCGAGCAGATATGCTGAAGCAGGTATGCTGGGCTACGTCCAGAGCGACGGGTTAGCAGAATGGAAAGACAAAGTGAAAAGCAAAATTGATCGAGATGCCAAAAAGTTGAGCTTAACTGGCTCTCAACGCGATGAGCAGGTCATTGATGCTTTCCCCCTCGAATGGGTGAGCGAACATAATCGCAATTCGGTGGGGCGTTCGATTACCATCTATCATATTCTCCTCGACTGCTGTGTTGAGTGAGAAAATGGTCGTTCTCTGCGACCCACATCTGCATCGAAACTAAATCAAAAGTACCAAAGTCGAGACTGTCAGATTTTAACTGTTGCCGTTGGAGGGATATACTAAACTCATGGTACCAGAGAAAACACCATCACCTGATAGCTCCACAAGCAAAAGTACAGATTCTTCCCATTTTACTGAAGAAGAGCCTGGGACTTTGACAAAACGTGGTCATAACGATGACAGACATGCGCCTTCAATTCCCAAGATAGTGATCATAGTTCTTATCCAGTTAATTGTCGGCGCGATCCATGCTTTCAGGCTAGGACAGGTCTTTAATGGACAATTGTATCTCCTGTATTACAGCTATTTTTCGGATCTAGTCCTTCCCTTTTCGTGGTATTTCCTCCTATCCATAAGCGATGCAAGCATTCCTGTTTTGCGACGATGGTACGTCAAAGCCGGAATTGTTTTCTTTTTAGCTACTCTTTCTGAAATCCTCCAGATTTTCGGAATTGAAATATTAGGAGTGACATTCGATCCCATTGATATACTAATGTATGGCGCTGGTGTTTCAATCGCCGCATTCATCGACGTGAAGATACTAGCCCCAAATCTTGGATTTTGGGCGGCAACGAAGAACGAGTAGGGGCAGACCCTCACATAATTAAAGGACACATGATTAAATAACTTACCCATTTGAGGGGAAGACTAAACACGAATTCCACGAATGGGGCGAATGTCACGAATCATTCGTGTTATTTGTTTATTCGTGTTATTCGTGATTTTCCTTTTACTCTGTTATACAGCTTCAGTTCTGGAGGCATAATATTGAACCTTTCAGCAGTAGTATTAGACCTTGATGGCACGCTGCTAAACTCACAGGGACACATATCAGACGCCAATCTAGCGGCACTGCGAGAGTGCTCACGGAAGGGGATTGTGCTTTACGTGGCAACTGCTCGCCCTAAACGGCTTGTTTTTCGGCCCTACGAAGTCTCAGAAGATGTGAGTTTTCTCACGGACCGGGGTGTGTTCTATAACGGAGCGATGGCTATTGACAGAGAATTAGACCACAGTGGTCACTGGCCGCTTTCCGCTGAACTGGTGCGTTTTATCACCGGTTATCTCGCCAATGCCGTCCCGGATATTCAGATCGCCATTCAGTATAAGGATGATTATCACAGCTTTCGGCAGCCGGTGGATGATGAAATGTTGGAAGGCTGGGGGTTCTCGCGAGAGGAGCTTATTCCGTTCCCGGCGGCGCGGCAGTATGAATGCTCCAAGATCGTAGCGGGGCATGAGACGCGAAACCTGGGGGATGTCTATCAGAAGCTGCTTGAGCAGTGTGGCGATAGAGCCAGCATCTTCCTGACGGATTCCGACCTGTGGCTTCAGTTCATGTCCGATAAAGCATCCAAAGAGAACGCGCTGCTGGAATTGCTCTCGTTACGAGGTATAGCACCGGAAGAAGTGATGGTCTTTGGCGATGACATGCCTGATCTGGGCATGTTCAGGACATTCGGGTGCTCCGTCGCTATGGCAAATGCCAGAGAACCACTTAAGGAGGCTGCCACATACGTGACTCGAAGCAACGATGAGGACGGTGTTGCGTTCGCTCTTGAAAAATATTTAGGTATTCTGTAGGCTACCTTGCACAATATAGCCCGAACTTCAGCTTAGAGGGGAAAGGAGCATTTGGCATGTTGGAGCTATCAAGCACAATTCTGGATTCCACTCTCTGGAAGACGACGTTAGCGGAGAGAGAAGGTGATAGTCATGCTGTGGCAAGAGGAAGGCTAAGGAACGAGTTTATTAACTTCCGGGAAAAAACGTCTCTATTAGCTTCAGAAATCAGTAAGGATCTGCCGGATATTACAGTTCATGATATAACCCACATTGATGCATTGTGGGAAACTGGTTCATTAATTGTTGGAGAAGATTATGAATTAACTCCTACCGAGGGATTTGCTTTGGGCGGGGCGTTCTTACTTCATGACTTGGCTCTCTCACTGGCTAGTTTGGAAGATGGGATCAATACTTTAAGGGATGGCGAAAGTTGGGATGATTTAGTAACCATCGAATATAGAGATAGACATGATAGAGATCCTTCACCTGACGAGGTTGGAGATCCTGAGGAATCTATACGAAAACATGTTATCTCAGTTTTACTCCGAAGGTTACATGCAGAAAACGCAGAGCAGTTGGCCTTTCTCTCCTTGAAGTCTGGGAGTGCGGATGATACGCAATTTCTGATTAGTGATGCCGAAATACGCCAAAATTTCGGGAGAATCATGGGAGTCGTTGCTCATAGTCATTGGTGGTCAATTGATATTATCGAGTCAAAATTCAACCGTCCTCATGGTGCTCCACATTGGTGTTCTCCGGATTGGGTAGTCGATCCCCTAAAACTTGCTTGCATCTTAAGGCTGGCAGATGCAGCTCATATTGATGCAAAGCGAGCACCGATGTTTCTGAGAGCAATAAAGGGTCCAAAAGGAATTCCTGGTGATCATTGGGGGTTTCAGGAAAAAATACACAAACCATACTTGGCAGAGGACTCGCTGACATATTCAACAGGTCATGCTTTTCCTTTGAAAGAAGCAAATTATTGGTGGCTTTGCTTTGAAACATTAAAAGAAATTGATAGAGAGCTTCGACTTGTTGATTCTCTACTAGCAGATAAGGGCTATACAAGATTCGCAGCGAGAAGAGTCGCAGGTATTGATTCTCCAGAAAGGTTAGTATCTTATATCCAAGCAGACGGTTGGCTACCAGTAAATGCGACACTTCATGTAAGTGATTTGCCTCGTGTAATTGATAGCCTGGGGGGCGAAGAACTCTATGGCAAAAGACCCGAAGTGGCAGTACGAGAGTTAATTCAGAATTCTGCAGATGCCGTGAGAGCAAGACGAGTTTATGAGAACCGAGAACACAAGTATGGAGCTATAAGAGTTACTTTACTTAGGAATTCGGATGATGACTATTGGCTGGAAGTAAGTGACAATGGAATAGGAATGTCAGAAAGAGTTCTTACCGAATACCTGCTTGATTTTGGTAATACGTTCTGGGGATCTGCCCTTATGCAAGAAGAACTCCCCGGATTACTCGCGACTGGAATAGAACCGGTCGGCAAATATGGGATAGGATTCTTTTCAGTTTTTATGCTATCGGATGAAGTCCACGTTATCACCCGTAGATCCGATCGGGCAGTTGATGATACGTTAGTATTGGAATTTAATTCAGGAGTGTCCGCTAGGCCTATTCTTCGAGAAGCATCCAAACATGAGTATATTAGAGACGGTGGGACTACTATTAAGTTGAAACTGAAATCAGAACCTTATAAAGGGAACGGTTTGCTTTATGATGACTGGAAGGATGAAAGGACAACACTATCAAGATTGTGTAGGGAACTCTGTCCCGCATTGGATGTTGACCTGTATGTAAATGAAAACGGTGAGGAAGAAAAAGTAATAAATGCTTTTGACTGGATAGATATGCCCGGTGAGGAGTTTCTAGAACGGCTTCCTTTACGTTATTGGGGGGAAAAGCAAGAGACTAAGCAGTTAAAGCAAAAGACTAAGCGGTTAAGAAAGAATGTCGCGGCGAACTTAGAATTGATACATGATGAATCGGGGGAAATAATTGGGAGAGCTTGTATAAATATTGGGTATGCGCTAGTAGATATACCGAAATTGTTTGGAGTTGTTACTGTGGGTGGAGTAAAAGCTTGCGAACTCTCAGGAATTATCGGTGTTCTTGCTGGGAGATCAAACAGAACTTGTCGTGATTCCGCTATCCCGTTGGCCAGTGACGCCGTTATTGCTAAATGGGCTAGTGAACAAGTAGGATTAGTACCTGCTCTATGGGAATCTGAAACGGATCAGGCAGATTGCGCCGAGTATATCAGACTGTGTGGCGCTGAAACCAAGGATTTGCCAATATGTATTAAGGATGGTGAATGGCTATCAGCATGTGATGTTGTGGCCCTTGATAGCTTGCCCGATGAGATTATTCTAGTTGACCATAGTCATATCTGGAAGCATTCGGAGGGGATAGAATTAAGGGATAACGTTTTCATCACTCGGATATCAGGTATATCGATTATCGCGTCCGACCATCGCTGGCCACGAAATATGGCGGCTCGTAGGATGTGGAGCGGCAGCTTTACAGCATATACTCTTGGCGGCGCTCTTATTGAGGCAATATCCGAAAATTGGGGTGTTTCGGTTGAAGAACTCGCGAAGGCAAATAGCTTTGAAGAAGGACAGGAATTGGCTATCGGAAGAAGCAGCAAAAAAGAGATTAAGGAAATGGCAATACTGGTAAAGAAACTAAGCAGACAGGATGGTCAAGAAACCCATGAGTCTAGTTAGACTATATAACGTATCCAAAGAGTTCGAGTCCAATCTCGTTTTTCGTGAGGTCTTCTTTCGTCTTAGCAAAGGAGATAGGGTTGGCTTGATTGGCAAGAACGGAGTTGGGAAGACGACGATATTGAAACTCATCCTGGGCCAGGAGGAGCCAACGGAAGGGACTGTAGAGGTTAATGATGGCCTCAAGATGGGGTACTTCTCGCAGTTTTCGGAACTCAATGGCGAAATGTCCATTCTGGATGTGCTTGAGGAACTTTTCGCCGATATTCACGCCATTGAAGAGAGATTATTTGAGATCGAGCTTGCTCTAGAGGAATCCCCACAGGAGAATGAACTGAGCCGGCTTCTGGATAGACAGGCGGAACTGCTTGAGGAGATGGATAGGCGGTAAGGCTGGACTTACCAGAATCGAATAGACACGGTTCTGGACAAACTGGGATTCAGTGACACCTACCGTAAACGCCCTATTGACCAACTCTCCGGCGGCTGGTGCAATCGGGCGGCTTTGGCAAAAATACTGCTGGAGGAGCCAGACGTCCTCCTGATGGATGAGCCGACGAACTATCTGGACATCGAAGGCCTCGAGTGGCTTGAGGAATGGTTCAAAAAACTGCCATTTGAATCAATCCCCTGTTAGCATTGGCTTCGTAGAAGGTACTTTCACCCAAGCCTGTTTCTGGAACAAGATTATGGTGTGCAAAGCTATCTTCAT
>SDBU01009083.1_pt1 | contig 11202 bp, 21 predicted proteins | sample 2277071 | NCBI WGS metagenome assembly SDBU01 (sample SAMN10397929, study PRJNA504765) | marine sediment metagenome | isolation source: marine sediment core GS08_GC12, 126 cmbsf | place: Arctic Ocean: Gakkel Ridge, Loki's castle | collected 2008 | reverse complement strand
GTTCCTGAAACGGGAGAAGTGGCGAGAGGACGAGATCAAGCTATCGCTGCAGCTACAGCGGGACGGGCGGTCGCTGAATCAGAACCGGCTCTATTGGGCATTGCTGCGAATCCTGTCGTACGAGATGAAGGGGTCCCACGGTTACGAAGACGAGATCCATGAGGAATTACTCAACATGTACGCGCCGCGGCTGCAGTCGATCCTGGGGAAAGCCGATGTGCCGAAGCGGTCGAAAGACATGGATACCTGGGAGTTCTGCACCTTTCTGCTCAACAACGTGTTCCGCCATCTTGCGGAGCTCGGGGCGCAGGTCGAGCGCCCGGAGGACATACGGGCCTACTGGATGGACTTCTGCCAGTGGCGAAGTTCTCAGGCTCGCGACCCGGTTCAGATCGCCGACCTACATGAGTACCGAGTAGCTGTACCGTATTGCGAGGCGTGTCTCGTGGGGACGTGGGAGACCGGAGAGAAGGGCGACGACATCGACACGGGCCACATCTCCCACATCGTGACCCGGGGCGCCGGCGGGAAGGACGAGACGTGGAACGTCTTCCACTTGTGCGCCGAGCATCACGCCGAGCAGCATCAAGTCGGGTGGCTCGCGTTCCTGGAGTCGTTCGGGCATTTGGCCTGGCGTGTGGAACAGGCAATGGAAAGGTCCGGCACGTCGTGGGTCCAGATGGAGAAGGACATCACGCCGAAGCCGGCGCAAATAGAGGATCAGCGAGAGGTCGCAGAGACGACCGAGGGGGGATGATGGGAGACATCACGGGGATTCTGATCGCTGCGGTGATCATGAACGTAATCAGCATCGTGCTAAATGCGCGGAGCTTCTACAAGCGGAGGTATGACTGATGTTTAGCTACTGGCGATTTTTGGTTGGGCTGCTGATCGGATTGGTTGGAACCAATGCGCTGATTTGGATGGTGCGCCGTATCAAGGAGAGACGATGCCGTTGACACATTTCAAGCTGGCCGATGGAAGTCTTGTCTCCGTCGAAGATGCGCTCGAGAAGGGCGTGTTGATCGATCTATACCCGACCGCATATCTGCGGCTCGTGGCAGATCAGCGGGTGTGGAAGGGGAAGCCCTCGACGACTCAGTTGATCAACGGGACCAGGCTCGCGTACCTGCTACTGACGACCGACTACGCCGAAGACCCTGACGGGCAGATGTTCCGGGTGCACGGGACGTTGAGCCACGCCACGTTGGAGAAGTTCAGCGGGGCTCAAGAACGGGCAGAACAGAAGTTCAGCGGCTACGATATTTCTGGTGTCTTGGATAGCATCGAGGAAGGTCCAGACGGCACGCTCTACCTCACCGACTACAAGCGATCCGGATCGTACAAGATCAAGAGCGCTCTCGGGTATGTGAAGCAGAAACGACCGATGCTCGACGAGAACGGGGCGCCGGTACTCTACAAGCGCAACGGGAAAGGCTACACGGCGGGGCAGCCTCGACTCGAGGACTTCTGCATCGTTGATCCTGCGGCTCGCGATTGTGCCGAATGGGATGATCAACTCAACTTCTACCGGATCATCGCCGAGGACGCCTTGCAGGAAACGCTTGCGATATTGCGGATCTTCGCGATGGTCAGGGACGGCGGGACTCAGATAGCGAAGGGGTACGGGTTGACTCAGAATACCTACATGATCCCGGTGCCGCGTCTCGATAATGAGGCAGTGCTCGCTCGCTTCGGGGGGAAGCGCAAGGCATTGCTGTCGCACATGGACGGGGTAGCCATGAGCCTCGAGACCGGAACCAACCGAGAGGAAGCATCGATCGAGAACATCCCACCGGCATGCACGAAGTCGGAGTCGTGGGACGGGAGACGGTGCAAGGGCTATTGCCCGGTGGCCGAAGCGTGCCGGAAGGCTGGCGGCAATCCATACTTCGCAGAGCAAGGGGGCGATAGTGAGTTCAAAGATTTTTGACCTTGGCAGTCGTGGGGTGTACGCCGACGCCGCACATTCGGCAATCGTAGTGCTGCCGGTTCCGTGGCTCGTAGAACACGGGCTATCGATCGGCGACGTGATCTATGCGGTTGTCGGGATGACAGAGGTACGTGTCTATCATGAGGGCGGAGGCATCGAAAGCATATCAAAGGCGCTCAAGGTGCGTCCGTACAAGCAGGGGAAGAAGACACTTGCGGCGATGACCATCACATCTGAGATGAGGTCGATGCTCGATATCAGCATTGGTGCCAAAGTGAGTTTTTGGACAGAAACACGTACCGGGGTATTGCATATCCGGAAGGGGGGAGCATGACGACAGACAAGGCGATTAAAATCCTCAAGGGGTATGTCGATGACCCGGGTCACGTCTTCCGCAATCTTGAGATGGCAGTGGCAACATTGTTACTTGAACTACTCGATAGCGGAGAATCAACAGTTCAGGAACCATCGTTGCGTGATGCTGTGATGGCGATCGAAACAGAGATCGACGAGCACGCCGAAAGAGGGCATGGCAAGTCAGCCTACGTTATCGGCCTACATGATGCAGTCAAGATCATCGAAAAGATAAGGGGGGAATGATGGCGAAGTTCAAGATTTTAGGATTGAAGATCTCGGATCTCAGGGCGATCGATCTGATCGATGTAGACTTCCGCGATCACCAATGGATCGAGGTTACAGGGGAGAACGGCGGCGGCAAGTCGACGTTGATCGATGCGCTATTCTTGGCGCTTACTGGAACGAAGCACGTGGGGCGTGGATATCCAGCGTGGCGGCTCATCAAGACGGGCAAGGACCGAGCGATCATGAAGGTCGTGCTCGGCAACGCAGAGCGAGAGATCGAGGTCAAGCGATCCATCACTCGCAAGGACAAAGAGGATGGCAGTGTGTCTACCTCGTCGAGTCTATCGATCAAGGACACCGCCGGGGAGAAGCTGTCGCAAGCTGATCTTGATGGGTTTATCTCTGAGTTCACCGTTGACCCTCTGTCGTTTGCCAAGAAGCGCCCGGACCAACAGGCGCAGATTGCTCGTGAGCTGGCCGGGGTGGATACGACCGACGTTGAGAAGCGACGCGCCGACGCATACGCAGACCGGACTCTCGTCAATCGGGAGTTGAAACAGCTCGAGGGAGAGACGGCAGAGAAGCCCGACGAGATCAAGGCGGTCGAGATCACTGACCTCTACACTCAGCGCGACGTTATTAAGTCGGCGAACGAGACCCGGCGTGGAGTCGACAAGGAACGTGCTTCTCTCGATACGCTCGTCGGGGAACTGAGGGCGAAGATTGAGAAACTAAACGGAGAGATGTCAACAGCGAACGAGACGCTCGAACAGCTCACGGCATCGGAGCCGGAGGAAAGCACCGAGACGGTGGATCTCCAAATCCAAGAGGCAGCGGAGACGAACCAGGAAGCTCAGCTCTGGGAGCGGTGGCAAGGTAAGGACGCCGAGAGGGTGGCCGCGCTGGACAAGTCAGCCAATCTCACGCAGAAGATCGACGCACTCGACACCGAGAAAACCGAGATGCTGAAGGCGAGCAAGCTCCCGTTCAAGAACGTCGTGATCGACGACGAGGCGGGGCTCGTGATTGGTGGGATACCGTTCTCACAGAAGTCTACCGCCGAGCAGATCCAGATATCCGCGAGGATCGGTATGGAGCTCGCGCCGGATCTCCGGGTGATTTGCATCAAGGAAGGCTCGTCGCTTGACCCGACGTCGGTCGATACGCTTCGGAAGCTGGCCGCACGCCACAACTATCAGATCCTCGTCGAGCGTGTTGGTGAAGTGTCGGGCGTCGACAAGATCGTGCTGCGCGGTGGGAAGCTGATCAGCTCCTTCGAGGAAGTGACGACCGCAGAACAGAAGGCGAACCGGTTGGAGGACGAGCTATGAGGAAGCGACCACAACCAAAGCCGGAAGGGATTCGCAAGCCGACGCCACCGGCGCCGCCACCGAGGGCTGATGGTGGGTCAGCGTTTCCGAGGCATGCTCTTGTCGTAGGTGAAGACGGGGTAATGCATGTCGCTACCGTAGATACTTCCGGCATGCCTCTCCGTGACTACTTCGCGGCTCATGCGCCACCTCCTCCTCAACAGTGGGTAGATGCCAGCGTGGCTGATTGTCGCTATGTGGGGCGAAGGATTGTAGCGTGGGGCTACCACTACGCTGACGAGATGATGAGGGCTCGCAAGCTATGACCGAGTCCCAGATCCAGAAGCAGATCACCGACGCTCTAAAGGACGCTGGCTACACTGTCTTCCGGATGCAGTCTGGGATGGTGAAGGGCGCCAGTGGGCGGTTCATGAGACTGTGTCCCGCTGGTACGCCCGACCTCCTGGTGGTCAGGTCGTTTGGCCAGGTGTTGTGGATCGAGGTGAAGGTTCCGGGTGGCAAGTTCAAGCCGGCCCAGGAGCCGATGATCGAGAAGCTGAGGGATATGGGCCACGACGTGCTTGTGGCTCATTCGCTGGATGATGTAGGCAAATGGTTCGATCCGGACGAGTACGTCACCGGAGAGCCGTTGTCTGAGGAGGTAACAATGACGCTAAACCTCACAGGCTACAGGGTGCGCGTCCACGCGATGGAAGATGGCGAGCAGACTCGAAGGCTCAGCGACGACGGGCCGTTCTCGCTGGAGGAGGCGGTCAACCAGCGCAACCGCGCGACCCGTTTGTTCGAGAGGCAGGGGCTAATGGGCAGGCAGCCCACGCGCCATGCTGAGATCCTCGATCTGAAAAACGGGAAGGCGTTCTAATGGAGCTAACCCAAGACAAGAAAGCCGAGATTGACGCGATGGACTACCGGCAGATGTTGGCAAAGTGGAGGTTCACGCCATCGGGTTCGCCGCTGTTTCAGGATGGTCCCGCCTTCGACTACTTCAACGCACGAATGCAACGGCTCAAGGCCGAAGACCCTGGCGGTGCCGTGGCAGCGTCGAAATCGATAGGATGGTAAATGGATGACACTCGCCGGCGCGGAGCAGTTGATGGGGATCCTCGGGTTCATGGTCGTCTTTTTCCCGGTGACCTGGTTGATTGCTCTCGTGCTGGCGCTGCGGGTCCAGAAGAAGCACCACATCAAGTTCATGCACTTGTACGGCCCGCCAGAGCTCTGCCGGCAGATCCTTGATCAGGAGAACGAGATCGCCTGCAAGGACCGCGAGATCGAGCTCCTCGAGGCGGAGAAGAAGGAGCTCTACGCCCTGCTGCGTGGAGTCGAGGTCACTACCGCGCATACCCAGCAGGCACTCGCCGGAGTGATCGCGGTACGGTGCAAAGGAGGAGAACAATGAACGGAGACACACAGCATGGGTTTGTGCGGTTTCACGGGAAGAACGAACAGAAGTTCGCGAGGCTGCTCTATTACAAGCCGGCGATCGATGCGTGGTGCCCATCGCCTGATGACCTAAGCGGGATTATTCAGGTCGATGACATGGTAGACGGTGAGTGGATCACCGTGCAGTTCAAGCGGCTCGACATGACTGACGCCGAATACGCGGCCATCCCGGAGGAGTGACAAAATGAACGGGTCTACATTTGTGATCATCGCCCTGGTTGTCTGCATGATCGGAGTCTACGTGGCCGACCACTTCCGCCGGCGATACGAACGGCAGCAGGATTGCCGGCACATCTGGGAGCTTCCCGAATTCAACATCAGGCGCTGTGTGGAATGCGGGAAAAAAGAGAGGATCGGGCCGTGAGGTGTCCTGACTGTGGGACTCAATCAACAAGCAACGCGGCTACGGCTGGAGGGAGAACCCCTACGTCTGGGTCGTGGAGTGGGAGCCACTGAAATGAAGAAGCCCAAGATCGAATGGACCGACGCCACCCGTCCATAGTATAATGCCCACTATGGCACAAACACGGGAAGGCGCAATCAAGATTGCCTCGAAGAAGTCCGGGACAACCGAAGCCGATTACGTGCGGCGGATGGAAATGGGGCAGAAATGGTGCAGCACGTGCAGGAAATGGCAGGCGGTCGCAGAGTTCGGGAAGGATTCGTCGAGATGGGATGGACTTGCGGCAGGCTGCAAGAAAGGGCGGAACACAAAGGCTCGATCTGCGTACAGTCCCAAGACTCGGCCTCAACCTGGCAGATCGTTCGTTCCTCCGCGAGACGGAGACGAGAAGCAGGCAAGACGGCGCGTGAACTACTTCGTGGAGATGGGGCTCCTGTCTCACCCAAATACCCTCCCGTGTGTCGACTGTGGGCACCGGTGGCGTCCGAAGGGTCGGCGGCATGAGTACTACCATTTCGATGGATATGCTGCCGCAGATCATGAAAATGTCGAGGTGGTCTGTTCAAGATGCCATCACATAAGAGAAGGGCGGAAACGTGAATCGAACAAAAATAAATTGGACTGAGGTGGTTTGGAATCCGATCACCGGGTGTGATCCGATCTCACATGGTTGTGACCACTGCTACGCCAGGACCATGGCGAAGCGACTGCAGGCCATGGGAAGCCCGAAGTATCGCAACGGATTTAAACTGACTCTGCATCCAGAACTGTTCACCCAGCCTCTGCAGTGGACCAAGCCGCGGATGGTGTTTGTTAACTCAATGAGTGATCTATTCCACGAGAGTGTTCCCTTTGAGGCAATCACAGACATCTTCCAGACGATGAACCGAGCGACGTGGCACACGTTCCAGGTCCTCACAAAACGGGCACAGCGCCTGTACTTGGAAGACCTGAATCTGGATTGGGGTCCGAATATCTGGATGGGCGTCACCGTGGAATCGATGCGCACTTTGGACCGGATCAACGATTTGCGCCGTACTCGCGCCTTTGTCCGATTCATTTCATTCGAGCCGCTTCTCGGACACATCTCAAAAGACATCGACTTGACCGGTATCGACTGGGTGATCGTCGGCGGTGAATCCGGCCCGAACTCCAGGCCAATCAACTACCAGTGGGTGTTGGATCTCCGCGACGCGTGTCAGCGTCAAGGTGTCGCCTTCTTCTTCAAGCAGTGGGGCGGTCGCAACAAGAAAAAGAACGGCCGGTTGTTGCAGGGTAGGACCTACGACGAGCTACCGATATGAGGGATCATCCAGGGGGAGTTCGGAGAATGACGGTTACCACCAGCACCGTCGCAAGTACGGCAGCGGGATCGGTCAGCTCGAGCTATATGAGGAGATCACATGAAGATCATCAGCACTCGGCGCCGACCGCGCTCGCCCTGGTCGGACCAGAGACACCAGATGAAGGACTATTCTAATGCTCAATACCCCGACAATCCGCAGACCTGTCCTGCGCTACCACGGAGGAAAGTGGCGCATAGCGCCGTGGATCATCTCGCACTTTCCCGATCACCGAGTGTACGTCGAGCCCTACGGTGGTGCTGCGTCGGTGCTGATGCGCAAGCCTCGTTCATGGGCGGAGATCTATAACGATCTCGATGAACAGATTGTGAATGTATTCCGCGTGATCCGAGATAAACCAGCTGAACTTTGTGAACTCGTAAGAAATACACCCTATTCCCGCGTGGAGTTCGAGCAGAGTTACGAGCCACATCCGAACGCGATTGAGCAGGCCAGGCGCACCATCACCAGGGCATTTTTCGGTCACGGCACTGCGAGCATGGCAGGTCATTCGACAGGGTTTCGCGCTAAGAGTCATAGCCAGCACACTGGAGGAGCTCGAGAATGGACCAACTATCCAGACCAAATTCGGTTGTTTGCTGAGCGGATACGCGGAGTCATTGTTGAGCATAAGGATGCAGCGATTCTCATCGATGACCACGATCGGCCTGACACACTGTTCTACGTTGATCCGCCGTATCTCCCAGAACTCAGACACCCAGGTAACCCGCATTGTCGCAAGGGCGAGTATCGCCATGAGATGACACGGGAAGATCATGTGTCGCTGCTGCGAAGGCTACGCGAAGCTGAGGGGAAGGTGATCATCAGCGGCTATCCATCGGATCTTTACGACGAGATCCTGCACGACTGGCGGCGAGAGAAGCGAATGGCCCAAGCCGACAGAGCACAGCCGAGAACCGAGGTGCTCTGGATCTCGCCGAACGTACCGAGACAGCAGCACGATCTATTCAGGGAGGAAGCGTGAGGTTCACGTTGACTCACGCGAGCACCAATGATAGGTTGAGAACGTGAACATCACGAAATGCTATCGTCGACATTGGTCCCTGACTCGGTATCCTCCGCAAAGCCTCACGGCTTCTGCACGTGGTGTTCACAGCCGAGTCGGGGGCTTTTTATTTGGAGTGACTCATGGCGAGACCTAAAAAGTACACGGCAGACTATTTCCCTTTCCTTGTAAAGGATGGGAGGACATTAGTTGCGCTCCAGGCCAGACATGGCTTAGAGGGCATCGGTTTTTTCACTAACTTGATGCGCCTCCTGACCGCCACTCCGGAACATCATCTGTGTTTGGCATCTGAGGCAGATAAGGTATACGTACTCGCGAGGATTGGCTGCTCAGAAGAGCGTAGTCTTGAGATCATAGAGACGCTTGTGATGACGCATAAAATCCACAGGGACCTGTGGGAGACTGCATCAGTAATCTATTGTCCAGACCTGGTTGAATCACTAAGCGTCTTGTATGCAAGACGGAAGATGGATCCAGTCACGTCAGAAAATCTTATCCAAAGATACATCAGTGACCAGGAGATTCCGGAGCAACGCCCAATAGATCCGCCACAACAAACCCGACCACAGGCAAGTCCGTCAATTCGGAAACGTGTTTTTGATAGAGAGGGGCCTAACTGCCGGTACTGCGGAACCGAACTTACGTTTGAAACATTCCAGGTAGATCACATAATACCAACAGTTTCTGGCGGAACAAATGTTGACGATAACCTCGGTGTGGCGTGTGCCAGCTGCAATAATGCTAAAGGGGTGATGACAGAAACACAGTTCAGAGAAGTTATTGCTGACATTAATTCGACAACGCCTAGTAACGGAGATCATGCTGTCGACATTAATCCGCAGAGTAGAGTAGAGGAGAGTAGAGGAGAGAAGACTTTGACGACTTCGTCGCCACCGAAAGCGATGGCCAAGTTGAAAGACGAACTCGCGGCACGATGGGAGAAGGCTTTCACCGACCAGGTCCCGATGAGCGCATGGGGAGACATCGGTCGTGGCCGGCGTGATTGCGTAACGCTGGCGAAGAAGCTGCGGGCGCTGTCTAAAGACACGTGGATCGAAGAAGTCGAACTCGCCTCATCACTCATTACCGCGTTCATGGTCTTGAAGCGGAGAGGGAAAAGCGACTTCTGGAGGACGGCCACCTTCACGCCTACCGGATTCGTGGCGAGGTGGGCAGAGATTGTAGACGAAGCAGCAAAGGAGAACGAGAAACCGGAGATGGACGATAGCACGAGAGAATTCTTGGAGGGTGTGAATGGCAAACGGGGTTGAGCTACTAAAAGCATTTCAGGTGCATTACGAGCCGAATGATGGCGGGCAACTCAGGTACAACGATCAACAGAAACTGGACATTATACGCACCGTTGGTGATGTCCCTGGTGAATATCTGTCGGAGCTGTACTTGGTGGTGACCCAAACGCACGAGGCAAAGTTCAGGAGCTTGCCGGATGCAGCGGTAGTAAGCAAAGCCATGGCGAGCATGGACGACCCCGCAACGTATCTGCCACCACAAAAACTGCTTGATGAACCTTCGCCAGTAGTTCAAGAGCTTGTCGAACAGGTCCGCGAGAGTGAGAACGGCAACGAGTTTGAACGGCAACGCATCCGAAACCGTGTAGCTAAGAACGACGCGACGGTATACGAGCGCTGGTGGATTCATGTGATCGATGATCTCGGCGGGAACTGGGAACCGATGCCCGAAACCCGACCGATAGTGATGCGGACTGCAAAGACTGCGGCCGCTTCTTCACCCTGACTGCCGGAGTCTGGATCCCAGACGAGGGCACGGGCTTCGAGCCCGAAAAGGAGACCGTATGATGTATCGCGAGATCGCAGAGGAGATCCGCGCTTTCCAGATGACCAAGGAGAATCAGACTGACCATGACTCGTGGCCGGCCTGGCTATGTATGGCAGGACGGGGAGCGCCAGGAGCACCCGGATCTCTCTGGTCATCTGGTGTCGGCATGCAGCTGGGAACACGCAAGGATGGCGTAGTGCGCGTCAGCGAGGGAGACTGGATCATCCGGGAGACGAACGGTGATCTCGTTGCCAAGTCGGAAGAAGCCTTTGAGATTCTCTACGAAGAGGCGCCTGGCGCTGAACAGGAGGATCCGGCCCCAGAATACGGCCGCGGACCAGCAGCCGATGCGATCCAGGATCTCGCGGCTGAATGCGGAGCACGTACCCGGGGAGCGGTGCGAGCACTGCGGCCAGCTGCTGATCGAGGAGGAGAACGATGAATCAGAGAAGTGAACAGTTTGCCCGTTTCGTTGCCGGGATGGTGAAGACGAAAGAGTACCGGCGCCACGTGCGATGGCTCCATGTACGACTGTGGTTCTATGGGCTCTTTCATCATAGACAGGAGGAAACAGAATGATATTGGCAATCTTATTCGCACTGGAGTTCGGGGCGGTGGTAGAGCCTGGGTGGGTTCGGTATCGGACCTATATACCACCGCCTCCCGGCGCAGTCTACTACACGGAGTTCAACGCCGAGGTGATCGCGCTGGACGTATTGTTTCTCAACACGACGCTTATTGCGAGTGCTGACCAAATGGACGAGTCGCTTCTATGTGTACCGCCTGGCGTGACGTTCGTACTCGCCTCTGACCACGAGCGCAGCCGAGCGCAGGACCGGGAGTTCATCGAGCGGCTGGTAATAACGCTACGCGCTGTGGTGCCGATTTGCGGGCGGCTCAAGAATCCCAGGGGAACTAACGTCGCGGTGAACCAACTGCATCAACAGATACGCGGCCTTATCGCCGAATGGGAGAAGCGCAATGAGTAACAAATGTGGGTGGATTCACTATGACGAAGACGGCGATGATGTTTGGCGGTCTGAGTGCGGTCATGATTGGGCCTTTTTCGATTCGATGGGACCAAAGGACAACGGGATGAACTTCTGCCCGTTTTGTGGCAATCCTCTCAAGGATTGCGGATCGAGGAAACGGCATCGCTTATTTGCATTTTTGGGAGAAGCGCAATGAGTAACACAGAGAGACCAACGAGGCCATTGGTGCATACTGACATCTATCACGTGACAACGTATTTACCGAGTGAGGTCAGGCCATACATAGACCACCTGGAAACCGAGAGGCGGCATTGGCGACATATGGCGTGGCTCTATCGCGAGAGTGAGCGG
>SDBU01009082.1_pt1 | contig 11203 bp, 9 predicted proteins | sample 2277071 | NCBI WGS metagenome assembly SDBU01 (sample SAMN10397929, study PRJNA504765) | marine sediment metagenome | isolation source: marine sediment core GS08_GC12, 126 cmbsf | place: Arctic Ocean: Gakkel Ridge, Loki's castle | collected 2008 | reverse complement strand
GAGCCAGCTCAGTAGGAGCAAAATTGATTATCACTGACTGCCTATTCACCACCAACTTGAGTTCAGAGACCAGGTCCCTTATTCGAGCCACAGTTCGGATGCCCTTCACCGAATGGTCGGAGATTATCAGTAGCGCATCAATATTCTGGGTGGTTCTTCGGCTCAGGTGCTCCATCCCTGCCTCATTATCCATAACCACAAACGCATAATTACCAGCCAAGGAGTCGGCAAATTTCCTCAGCAGGAGATTGGGATAGCAATAGCACTCCGGACCCTCGCCCCTACCCATTGTCAGCAGGTCAAGCCCCCTGCTCTCGACCAGAGCCCCATTCAATTTATAGTCAAGGTAAGCCTCCTTGGTCATTCCAGGAGGGATATTTATTTTTTCACTATTGAACGAAGCGATTATTGAGCCAACCGTTTGCTTTACCTCAAATCCTAAACTCTCCAACAGGTTGGCATTAGGGTCGGCATCAATGGCCAGAATTGGCTCCAGTTTATTATTTTTCAGGTAGCGAATGACAAGACTTGCCATTGATGTCTTTCCGCTACCGCCCTTTCCAGCAACAGCGATACTGAAGCTCAAACGTTCACCCTCTATTTGATTATCTACTATCCGCTAAAACAGACCGCTGACCTTTCCAGTCTTTACGTCTACATCAACCTTTCTAAAAGCAGGGTCAGATGAAGTCCCTGGCATCAGACTGATGGCTCCAGCGCAGGGACAGAGGAATTTCGCACCCGAATAAATCAGCACATCGCGGATGGGCAGGCTCCACCCTTTGGGCACACCCTTAATTGTTGGGTCGTGGGTAAGCGAGAGGTGTGTCTTTACCATCATGGTAGCATAATCATCATACTTGGAGTCAGACTCAAGCATCTTGGCCTTAGCCTCAGCATCAGCTGTCCAGGCGACACCATCAGCCCCATAGACAACTTTAGCAATTTGCTCGACCCTCTCTCTAAGCTTCATTTCCATGGGATAGAGGAACTTGAACTCACTCTCTTGTTCACAAGCTTCCTTAACGACGTCAGCTATCTCCAGGGCGCCATCACCACCATCAGCCCAGTGGCTAGAAACAGCACAGCGTGCCCCGGCTGCCTCAGCTGCCTTTCTGACCATGGCAATCTCATCCTTGGTATCAGTGTGGAAGGAATTGATGCATACCACCGGATTAATGCCAGATGCCCTGATGGTGTTAATGTGGTGCACCATGTTGGGGAGACCCTTTTCCAGGAGTCCCAGGTCCTCTTTAGCATAGGAGTCAGGCAGAGCCAGACCAGCCACTACCCTGGGCCCACCGCCATGCATCTTCAGCGCTCGGATGGTAGTGGTGAGTACTGACACATGTGGCTTGAGACCACTGTAGCGACACTTGACATTCCAGAACTTCTCGAATCCGATGTCAGCAGCGAAGCCGCTTTCGGTAACATGGTAATCAAATAATTTCAACCCGACGCGGTCACCAATGATAGAGGACTGGCCCACGGCAATATTGGCAAATGGACCGGCATGTATCATACATGGTTGATACTCTACTGTACAGCCCAGAGTGGGGTTTATGGTATTCCGCATCCAGGCAGTCATAGCGCCACCCACCTCCAGATCGCCAGTGGTAATAACATTGCCCTTCTTATCAAAAGCAACAGTAATCTCATCCATTCTTTTGCGCAGGTCAGCCAGGTCCGTGACAATAGATAACATAGCCATAAGCTCAGAGCCCACGGCAATACCGAATTTGGACTGCATTGTGAAACCATCCATACGCCCGCCCAGGCCAATGACGATGTTACGAAGGCTCTGAGCACAGAAGTCCATAATCCAGCCCATCTCCACCCGTGTAGGGTCAACATCCAGGCGGCGCATTCTGGTAAGCCTGGCTAGCCGCTGGTCATCGTAGTTGCGCTCGTGCTGCATCCTGGCGGTCAACGCTACCATCGCCAGGTTGTGGGCATTCATTATGTCATTGATATCACCAGTCAGTCCCATGGAGAATTCAGTCATGGGAATAAGCAGGGCATTGCCGCCACCGGCGGCGGTTCCCTTGATATTCATGGTGGGACCACCTGAGGGCTGGCGGATACAACCGCCCACATTCAGTCCACGCTTACCCATACCCTCCAGGATACCCATCGTAGTTGTAGTCTTCCCTTCACCCAGTGGCGTGGGAGTTATGGCAGTCACTTCAATGTACTTACCGTCGGGCTTGTCTTTGAGACGTTCTATAATTTTCAAGAAATCAAGCCGAGGTGTTCTCCCGTAGGGAATAATCTCATCCTTCTCCAAGTTCAGTCTCTCTCGCCACTCATCGAGGGTTGGCATATTGGGATCAGCCGCTTCCGCTATCTGCCAATCCTCCATCTTTACCGCATCGTAAGCCATAAAAATCTCCTTTTATTTAATCATTTCACCTTAACTTTATGATGTGCCGCACTAGATAACAAAGCCTGATAGATATATTTCGCCGCAGCAGTAACCTGCGGGCTGGAATCAAGTGAGGATAGATTAGCCAGGTCAGCATCTACTATTGCCTGGTCATAGGGAATAAAACCCAGAAATTCAAGTCCGGGCAGGCTTGAAACCAGAAATTCCTTGTCTGATTGTGCCCTAACCTTGTTCCCGACCACAGCCACATTTTGCAGACCAATCTCCGCAGCCAGTTTCTTGATATTAAGGGCAGTTTCGATACTCCGCCTACCTGGCTCAACCACCACAATCAGCTTGTCTACCACGCCAGCTGTTCCCCGCCCGAGGTGCTCTATTCCGGCCTCCATATCCAGGATAACCACTTCATTTCTAGCCACAAGCAGGTGGGTCAGCAAGGCCTTCAGCAAGGCATTCTCAGGGCAATAACAGCCAGTACCACCCTTTTTAATTCTCCCCATTCTCATTAATTTAATACCATTTTGCTTCAGGGCATACTTTTCCGGTATGTCATCAACCTTGGGATTCAATCTAAAATACGGCGCGGTTTGACCAGGCTTTACCCCCGTTCTTTCCTCAATAAGGTCACTCATCTCAGATATGGGGGTTATTTGTTCGGGGTTGGGAAAACCAAGCGTAGCAGCGAGATTAGCATCAGGATCAGCATCTATTGCAATGACAGAATAGCCAGACTCAGCGAAAATCCTGGAAAGAAGAGACGCAAGTAAAGTCTTGCCTACTCCACCTTTACCACTGATAGCAATCTTCATTGAAATCTTTTTTGGCATAATTAAGGCTGAGACTTCCTGGGAAAAGCACTCAGCCTTAACAAATTCTGTTACCTGTTGCTTACCCTATATAGTATATCCTGTGCCGAGTGAGAAGTCAAGTAACGTAACATTGTTTGTTAACCCCTGAACCGCTCCCCATTACTCCACGGTTACACTTTTGGCCAAGTTTCGTGGGAAGTCTATAGGACAGCCCCTCTCTTTGGCAGTATAGTAGGCAAGTAGCTGCAAGGCTACGATATTAACTACCGGTGAAAGCATGGTATCAACCCGCGGCACGGTAATGACCGAATCGGCCAGTTCCTCAACAGCATCATCCCCCTCTTCAGCCAGCGCCATCAGGGGTGACCTTCTAGCCTTGATTTCTTTAATATTAGTCAGCATAGCCTCATAGGTCTTATCCTTGGCGACAATGGCAATCACCGGCGTATCACTACCTAGTAAGGCAAAGGGACCGTGTTTTGTCTCTCCAGCAGCATAGCCTTCGGCATGAATGTAGGAGATTTCCTTTAGCTTAAGTGCCCCTTCCAGAGCCACCGGATAGTTTATACCCCGGCCGATGTAGAATACATTATCAAATTTTGACAGATATCTGGCATATTCCATAATCTTAGTTTCATCATCCAATACCTGTTGAACCTTACCAGGCAGTTGTCTTAACTCCACAAGCAGGTTAGCCAATCTTCTAGCATCAGCCTTAGAATATGACATTGCTAGCCAGTATAGTACCATGAGCTGGGCCACAAAACTCTTGGTGGCAGCCACACTTATCTCAGGACCGGCCCGAGTGTAAATAGTCTGGTTGGCAATCCGACTGGCAGTGCTACCCACCACGTTGGCAACAGCTATCACCCGGCACCCTGCTTCCTTCAACTTTTTCATAGCTTTCAGTATATCGGCTGTCTCGCCTGACTGGGTAATAGCGATGGCAATAGTCTTGGCCAGGGTGTGGCTATAGTAGTTGAATTCAGAGGCTAGCTCAACCCTCACTGGAGTTCTGAGCAGCTCCTCCACAATATATTTACCTATCAGGGCAGCATGATAGGAAGTGCCACAGGCTAACATGAGCAGGGATTCAATACCTGCATCTCTCATCACCGCCAAATCTGCTATTGGTTCAGTCGCTCGAGTATATTCTACGAGGGTATTCCGTATCACCCTGGGCTGCTCATGAATCTCCTTGAGCATGAAGTGCTCATAGCCTGACTTTTGAGCCTCTTCTACGCTCCACAAAATCTTATGCTCTTCCCTATTGACCTCTGTGCCGTCTCTTCTAATCTTTGTGTTATGTTTGGTGACAACTACAATATCACCATCCTCTAAATATATAACTCTACCGGTATAATCCAGTATCGCCGGCACATCTGAGGCGATAAAGTTCTCTCTGTCACCTATGCCAATAATCAATGGGCTATCTTTTCTAGCGGCTATTAGCTTAGTCTCACCCGCCACCAATACTATGATAGCATAGGAACCTTCTACATCACGCAAGGCAGCCTCTACCGCCTTCTCTAGACTACCATCATAGTACTTCTCAATGAGATGGGGTATTACCTCGGTATCTGTCTCAGAAACAAAATTGTGCCCCTCACTTGTCAGTTGGTGTTTTAACGCCTGGAAATTATTTATTACCCCATTGTGCACCACGGCAATCCTGCCTGTGCAATCAAGGTGGGGATGAGCGTTGACTTGAGATGGCTCGCCATGAGTTGCCCACCTGGTATGACCAATCCCTGCCATCCCATCAAACCGGGGTGATTCCTTCCCCAATACCTCCACCCTAAGCGCATCCTTATACACCTCAACGCCACCGGCTGCCACAGCTATACCACAGGAATCGTAACCCCTGTACTCCAGCTTCTTTAAGCAATCAAGCAGTATGGATTGGGCTTGCTTATCTCCAATATAACCTATAATGCCACACATAATTCAGACTGCTAAGAAGTCCTCTAGACTTTTTAGCAAAACCTCTCCTTTCAATCTCCGCTGAAAAACGCAGTTTTTCAGCAGTCTTCTAAAATACAAAGCTCCTATCTGGCAGCTTCCCACTAATCAGCTTCATTGCCTGAATCTGACAATAGTTACCCATAATCACTCCAGGCTGAGCTACCACACTATTCCCCAGATTACAGCCCACACCGAGCATCGCCCCTACATTCACCGAGTGATATTCATCATTAACCCTAACCTCAGCTTCACCACTACAGGCAGTAAAGTGCCCTTTGATAACACAGCCCTCATCAATAACCGAATCCTGGATAATAGAGCCCGGTCCGATATTAACATCACCACCGATAACACTATTCTCTATCTCACTAAACGGCGAAATAGCTACATTGTCACCGATACTGGTAGCTGGCAGGATGCACACATTTGGACCTATATCGCAATTTCCCCCGATGACTACTGGGCCAACTATATATGAGTTTGACCGTATTACCGTGTCCTTCCCTATCGAGACCAGCCCTTTTACTGAAGCGCCCGCCTCAATAGTGCCCCCCAAGCTAGCCGGCATTCGGCGAAGAACAGCATCGTTAAGGCTTAATATATCCCACGGGTAGACGACATCAAGCCAGGTGCCATCTGTTTCCTGGGCACTAATAGCATAGCCCTGAGCTATCATACTGTTTAGGACATCAGGAATACCTAACTGAGCGTCAATAAAGTCAAAAACCTCTTTAGTAAAGGCATAAATACCAGTATTGATTATGTTACTTTCAGCCTCCTTGGGCTTTTCTACAATATCTTTCACTACACCATCCTCAGTGGTTACCACGCCATACCTAGCCGTGTTATCTATCTTTTTCACCAGCACAGCATTTGGCTTAATAGCGACAAACTGGGCGATGGTATCAGCTTCAATCAGGTTGTCACCGGGCAGAGTTAGGAATTCATCCTCGACTGCATCTTTAGCCTGTGCCAGGGCATGAGCCGTGCCCAGTTGTCTTTCTTGTATTATGTAAACTATATCAACGCCAAACTGCTCCCCGGCACCCATATAATCAAATAGCTGCTCCCTCCTGTAGCCAACCACTATGACAATATTGCGGATGCCGTTCTGAGCTAACGACTCAACCACATACTGCAGTATTGGCTTACCGGCTATGGAAAGCATTGCCTTTGGTTTGGTAACGGTAAATGGCCTGAGTCTTTGCCCCTCACCTGCTGCCAGAATCACTGCTTGCTTCATTACTCAACCCTCAAAATACCTTTGAATCCGGTGCGATAACCCCGCTGGCTGTAGCCCCCGGTCCAATGTGGGTATCATTACCAATCATAGTACCGACATCGATGCAGGCATTAATCCCCGTTTCCACCCTATCCCCTATTATTGCCCCCAGCTTGCGCCTCTTGGTTCCCCTACCAGCTACCCGTATCTCTTTCTCATCCAGCCTAAGATTGGCAATCTTAGTGCCAGCACCTAAATTGCAGCCCTCGCCAATAATACTATCCCCCACATAATTGTGGTGGGGGACTTTGCTACCACTCATAATTATAGAGTTCTTGACCTCCACAGCACCGCCTATATGACAGCCATCACCAATAGAGGTATGAGGACGAATATAGCAGTTAGGACCAATGTCACAATCCTGCCCAATTATCACCGGACCAACAATATAGGAACCTGACCTCACTAGCGTACCCTTCCCGATGGAAACCACACCCTTGATTACCACATTCTCTTCTACCTCACCTAAGTTCTGCGCTTTAGTCTCCGCCAGTAGAGATTCATTGGCTGGCAGTAGGTCCCACGGATAGCTAGTGTCGAGCCAGTAGTCAATTTTCTGATACGAAATGCAGCTTCCTTGGTCTATTAACAACTGTAGGGAATCGGTTATCTCATACTCCCCCCGTGGTGATTTTGAAGTCTGAGATATGGTAGCAAATATATCTGGGGTGAACAGATATAGTCCAGCATTTGCCAGATGAGAAGGGGGCTTCTCTACCTTCTCATAAATATGAACTACCTTGTCTTCTCCCACTTCAACCAAGCCTAAATCCCTGGTATCCTCGACCTCAACCACACTCATAGTATTATCGTTCTTTTTGGTTAAGCTATTGATGTTCTTTTGATTAACAATAATATCCCCGTTTATCATTAAGAAGTTCCCATCTACCAGGCCATCAACCATTTTAAGCGCATCAGCCGTACCCAGTTGCTTACGCTGGGTACAGTAGTCTATGCTTACTCCCCATTTGTCACCACTGCCAAAATAATCACGCACTTGCTCATCATGATAGCCAACAATAAAGATAAATTCCCTAATACCGGCCTCAACAGCCTCAATGAGTAAATGCTCTAGGATAGGCTTATTGGCTATCGGTATCATCACCTTGGGCCTGGTATAGGTGAGAGGACGCATTCGATTCCCTTCCCCAGCGGCTAAAATAACTGCCTTCACCCTACGCCTCCTTATTCCCCTTCAGGCACTCCTTAATTGCCCTAACACCACTATCATATAGCTGATGCACTCGTGCCTCGCTCCTTGCCTCAGCCGTTATCCTTATCTTAGGCTCAGTGCCTGAGGCTCTAACTAGCAGCCAACCATCTTCAAAGTCCAGTTTAATGCCATCAATATTGCTTACCGATAATGGCTCCATAGCCAAGAGCCGTTTTTTCAGATCAGATGCCACTGCCCCTTCACCAGTGATACTGTCTCGGAGAAGTGGATAACAGGGTATACTATCAACTAATTGCGATAGCTTTTGCTGGCTAGCTATAGCTACCAGTCGGGCAGCAGCATAAATACCATCGGGACATAGGGAGCTACTAGGGAAAACCCAGCTTCCCGATGGTTCACCACCGAAATCCCCACCCTTTCTGAGTTCTTCAGAGACATAGGTATCTCCAACTGGGGTTCTAGTAACACTGAAACCCATTTCATCAATCACCATAGAGGCATCTATGGTGGTAACCACCTCCCTTGCCCCTACCTGCTGAGCGAAAAGTACCAACAGCTTGTCCCCCGGTATGAACCTGCCCTCCTCATCCACCGCCATCATTCGGTCACCATCCCCGTCATGGGCAATACCTAAATCAGCACCAAGCTCTCTTGTTGCCTGTATTAAATCCCCTAGATTGGCCTCGGTTGGCTCAATAGCGTGGGGAAAGAAACCGCTGGGGTAACAATTTAGAGCTACCACTTCACAGCCCAGCTTTTCTAATAAATAAGGAGTAATCACCGAGGCAGCACCACAACAACAGTCGACCACCACCTTAAGTTTCGATAAAGCAGAAAAATCTTCTAGTATGTGCTCGATATGTTTCTCAATAGCCCCGTTATGAATACTGCTGCTCTTCATCTCACCCCATGGGGCAACAGACAGAGAGCTACTTGAAATCATGTCTTCTATCTGCCCCCGTTGATTAGAATCAAAGGCAGAGCCATCTGGGTTCAACAGCTTTATACCATTATATTCAGGAGGGTTATGCGAGGCAGTAATCATTGCCCCGGCCTGAAATTCCCTGGCAGCCAGAGCCAGCGTTGGCGTGGGGATAACTCCGACATCATAACACTTAGAACCAGCCGCCAGTAATCCAGAGATAAAGGCATGTTTTATAGCATCGCTAGAAGTTCTAGTATCACAGCCTACCACTACACTACTATGGACTTTCCCTACCACCAGTCCAGTCTTCAGCGCTAACTCAACCAAGCCATTATCGGCAACCCTTCGTATCCCAGATGTGCCAAACAACTTCATATTGTGTTGATTTTAACCCCCGTGAACCTAGATGTCAATTTACCAATAGAAAACGAGTGCAACGGTTAAGGTGGATGCAAATTTTACTTAACGTCCAGCCAAAGGTGAAGCCTTTGATAAACCTCACTCTGCCCCTGCTTATACAATAAGAATTCTACCTTTTGCTTATCCCCTATCCTGTATGGAGTAAAACCCACTGTCTCCTCCCACTGCTCATCATGCTCAAGCACCACTGGCCCCACCTCGTTACTTATAAATCCACCTATCCTCACCTCCACCCGATAGGTCACTGTCTCAATTTCCCTATTGATAATGCCCACTACTACCTTCCCCTCATCCAGCATCATCAGTAAACCTGGATAGTCTTTAGCCTCACCATCCAAGCCCAAGATGTAAAATTCGGTAAACCTCTCCCCTACCTTGGGACTGGCTACAACATAAACCAGCATACCTGCGGCACCCAGAATAGCCAGCATCAAGATACCGGATAGCACCCTGTTCCAGACACTCCCATCCCAACCAAACCTGTTGCTAACACTAAATCTCACAACAATACCTCTATCTACTATCTTCAAGTTTGAAGTATAATCCAACCTGCCTGTAAAGACAATGATTAACGTCTCTTCCTTTGACCATAAGCTGGTTTGGTGATAGAATTAAGCAAAGGGGGTCTACTAATCGGCTGAGGAGAGCTAGAAATGTCAGGACATTCTAAGTGGTCTTCAATTAAGCATCAGAAGGGAGTAGCTGACGCCAGGCGAGGTCAACTTTTTACCAAGCTGACCCGGGAGATTATCGTGGCCATGCGTCAGGGGGGGAGCAATCCTGACACAAATTTTCGGCTGCGGTTAGCTACACAGAAAGCCCGTGACAACAATATGCCGCTAGAGAATATAGAAAGGGCAATTAAACGAGGTAGCGGTGAGCTGGAGGGGGCTACCCTGGCCGAGATGGTTCTTGAGGGTTACGGGCCAAGTGGGGTGGCAATTTTGGTGCAAGCTCTAACCGACAACCGCAATCGAACTCTACAGGACATCCGCAATATATTCTCACGCCACGGCGGTAACATGGGAGAGAGTGGTTGTGTAGCCTGGCTTTTTGACTCAAAAGGATTGATTATGGTAGAGACTAATAACTTAGACCCTGAGGAATTAGCCCTACAGGCTATTGATACCGGTGCTGAGGATGTCAACGTAGAGAATGATTCTATCGAGATTTATACCAAGCCTGAAGAGCTTGAGATGGTTAGAGCCGCACTGGAGCAAGGAAATATACCCATAGCCTCGGCTGAGCTATCGATGTTGCCTAAGACTACGCTTGAGCTTGAGGAAAAGCCAGCCCTACAGACACTGAAGCTACTACATAAACTGGAGGAGCTGGATGAAGTCCAGCATGTATCCAGTAACGTTAACTTTTCCGATTCTGTTTTAGAGAAGTATCAAGAGCAAGTTTAAACTTATTTTTCACTCCCCTTCCTTGATTTCTATTTTGAGCTTGGTGATGAGAATTTTAGGCATTGACCCAGGCACAATAGCTATGGGCTACGGGGTGATAGAGAGTAGAGATGATGCCATAACCCTGATTGATTATGGCGCTCTAACCACTCCAGCGCGCTCCCCAATTGGAGAGCGCCTGAGTTATTTGTATAACCAGCTCCTGGAAATTGTCTCACGCTATCAGCCCGATGGAGTAGCTGTAGAGCAGCCGTTTATGGCTAAGAATGTTAAGTCGGCATTGGCCATAGGTAGGGCTCAGGCAATAGCTATCCTGGCAGCAGCTAATAAGGGAGTACCGACCTATGAATATACCCCGGCGCAGGTAAAGCAGAGGGTGGCTAATTACGGAGCCAGCTCCAAGGAGCAGATTCAGGAGATGGTCAAGCTCCAGCTTGGGCTATCTCAGATTCCACAGCCAAGCGATGCTGCTGACGCCCTGGCGGTAGCCCTCTGTCACCTTAGCGAGATACACCTGAGCAACCTGCTGGCTAAGCAGCAATGAAGGAGAGAAAATGATAGCCAGTCTTCATGGCACATTAGAATCATTGGGTAGTGATTGGGCAGTTATCAATGTTAATGGAATAGGTCTTCAGGTATATATGCCAACCTCTACCCTGAGCACAATGGGCACTATCGGCAAGGAGGTGCACCTGCATACCTACCTTGTGCTGAGGGAGGATAGTGCCACCCTCTACGGTTTTGCCTCAATCGAGGAACTGGAACTTTTTCAAATCCTGATTGGTGTATCAGGGTTAGGTCCCAAGCTGGCACTGGCAATGCTTTCGGTTATG
>SDBU01009081.1_pt1 | contig 11204 bp, 21 predicted proteins | sample 2277071 | NCBI WGS metagenome assembly SDBU01 (sample SAMN10397929, study PRJNA504765) | marine sediment metagenome | isolation source: marine sediment core GS08_GC12, 126 cmbsf | place: Arctic Ocean: Gakkel Ridge, Loki's castle | collected 2008 | reverse complement strand
CATTAATTTCGGTTCAGTCTCTCTGATGTTATTTCTTTTTCCAAAAGCCATCATTACAGCAATATCTAATGCATCAAATAAATCTTTATATCGTCCATCTGGCATTTTGAGTAATTGTTGTTGTAAACCAGTCATACCATCTACAAAGAATACCTGACTACGTTCAAAATAAGCTGATAATTTCCAAGCCCTAACTGTCTTATCAGTGTCAGTATAAACTGGAAAGGCTCTGATTGTTGCTAACTCTGGATCTGCCCTCATATCCTGAAGCAAAGCTAATTGATAACCATTAGCCTCTACGCCTACTCTAATAGGATCATACATGTGGAACTTATCGGAAAGTATTTTTTTCTGTTTAGTATAGTGCGTCACCGCATTGTAATAATTCAACACATAAATATTCTTAGTCTTAGGATGAACTCCAATGGTGCAGTGTGCAAATTTATCTGCACTTTCTTTTTGTTTAATTGCTAAATCAACACCCTGAAAAATTCTCAATTCAGGCAGAGGTATTTCATCCTTACCAACCCACTGGAACCAATCCAGTTTGAAGATCTTTCCTTTCATCCCTTCAACATCACCCTGCATCTGAGAATTAAAGATTATTGAACCCTGATTTTTCTTTTTCTTTAATAGGAATTTAACACTGAATTTTTCAGGCCAAAAAGAAATATATTTATTATGCCGTTTCTTAAATTTTCTATAATTCTTTTTTCGAATGAGCGCCGGAATGTTTATCCAATACTTCTTAAGCAATTTCCCTTTCTTATTTCTTTTTTCAAAAATCTTTTCAATCAATACACCATATAAGTCTTCACAATGGTAACGAGTACCAATAATAGACATGTTTCCTTCAGGAACCAATGTAGGATCTAAGACTTTAAACAACCAGTTCCTAATCTTTTCACGTTGAATGTCAGTTAAACTATTTGCATCGTCAACCAAATCATCTGCATATATTTTCTCAAAGTGCCTTGATGCTACGGCTGAACCAACGCCCACCGTTGTGACCGTTTTACCCTTAGGTGCATTCTCAGCTACATCACGGCCCGGAACCGTAATTTCACCATCATTCCAAATCTCACCAACTTGTTTACCAAATATTTCAACTAATTTTTTAGATGATAATTTCTTCTTAATCTCTGAAAGCATCTCCACGGCATTTGAATCTGTTTTAGATGCAATCAATACTCGAACTAATGGATTCTGAAGGATATCTAGAATTATCTGTGAGATGGTCATGATGGTAGTTTTTCCACCACCACGAGGAGCAATACAAAGATGCCAACTTTGTTCTTCTATTTTTAAGCCACACTCTTTTCGGTGACACCACATCAACATGTGAAAATCTCTGACTTGATAACCAAGAACTTCCGTCATCAATAGATCAATCCTATTATTTTTTAGGATCTGATCTTTTAAAAAACTATTGTGTATTATTTGTTGTTTTTTTCTTTCGGTTTCAAGACCCTTACGTTCCTGAAATTTTCGGATATTTGATTCACTTAAGATTTGTGCTGTTGCACCCATTCTTACCCGTCACCCTTTGCTTTCCTCATTAAGTAAATATGTTATACAATGTTATACTTACTTTCGCAAGGTGACTTTAGGGGTATTTTTAGCTCTTTGTTTAGAAACAACATTTGGTGGGAAATATTTAGTTACTTCCTTATCTGTAACTCCTAATAATTCTGGCCTCATCTCAATAACTTTACCTGAAGCAATCTCATCTAATCGCTTCTTTTCAAGTTCAATCTCTTTACGAATTTCTGCGTCTGTTTTATTTTGAAAATTAAAGTTAACTTCTCCATCAAGATTAATGTCTACTACCTTAGATTGACGATCAATAAATCCTAAATCTTGACCAAGCTTTACGCATTTATCTTGAAGTTCAGATCGTAATTTAATTGCAGCCACAAATGCTGCTTTTTCTGAACCCTGAGCTGATTTGATATTAGTAGTATTTATGAGTTTGTTTAGGTCTTTCGTATTCTGTTTGGCCTTCAGCAAATAGTCTGAATAGACTGTGCCGGAATCCAAATGTTCAAAGAAGGTCTTATCGAAATTAAGTATGTCTTGTTTACAGGCAACAAGAGTTTTAGTTTTAATAGTTAAAGCATCACAGATTTCCTGATCACTGTAACCCTTGCCCATTAACCTGCGGGTCTTCTCAACTAGCCTTTTTCTTTTTAATCCCTGTAGAGTTCTTCCCACGCTTTTTCCTTTTATTATTTGTATATTCTTTTGCGCAGTCTTTGTCTACAAAACGTGAACCATGACACAATGAACAATGCTTTTTATCCATTACCCGGCGTTGCAAAATATCTCGAATAACATCAGCCATAGGCACATCCATTTTTTTCAATACTTCTAATTCATGAATGCTGCCATACCGCACTGTGGTATAATCAATCATGGATACTTCATCATCAATTTTGAAACCTCTGCCCTTGCATTTAGGGCATAAACAATTCTCTTTAAAGAACTCTTTAAGCTCCTGAAAGTATGCATTGCCTAGGTTACCTGTTAAATCAGGAACATTTCTAATTGAAAGCCATCCTTCCTTTGCCATGATTACTCCCTTCCCGCGTCCCCGCGAGCTACTAGTGATTTGTAACGGCTGTAAAATTTAGCCATTGATTCACGATCATAAGAACTGAGGACTTTACCCTTCATATTCTTAACCACAATAATACCACCTTCAAAACGCTCTACAGTTACTTTAGTTTTTGTTCTTCTTCGCATGTGCGTTGGTTTACCCATAATTCACTTCCTTTTCTGATTTAAGATTAACACATTGTAGTCTCTCAAACAAATATCTAAAAAAATTGTTGAAAAGTAATAAACTACAATATATTAATAAAAGTCTATTAAATAAAACCATCTTCAAAGGAATAAAATAATGGGAACAAAAAAACTTAAAAAAAAGAAGAAAACCAAATCTACTAAGACTGAGAAGGCTACCAAGACTGTGAAAGCAGCCAAGTTAGATACAATAAACTTCAATATTAGTGTACCAAAGTCTTTTTTGAAGAAGGTTGACGCGGGTGCTAAAAGAGCAAGTCTTACTCGATCAGCATACGTTCGACAACAACTTCAGTCTCATATCTGAATTAATGGAATCGGGCCGTCCCCTATCGGGGCGGTTCCTTTAGCTATCTTATAAGCTGTATAAGCTTCTTTTTCTGTTTTAAATCTTCCTATTCTATATACCTTACCGTTTTTTCCAAAACGCGCCTGCCACGGTTTATGAACTTGTGAACAGTCAAAAGAAACACCTGGAAATTTTGATGATTCTTTTCTAACTGGACGTAATATATTTTTAGTCAATCCCTCACGCCGAGAGCGTGATCGTAACAATGACGGATTTAAATTTAATTCTTTAGACCATTGTAAAAAAGTTTTATCATTCAAATAACGTGTTCTTTGAGTATTATTTGACTGTTCTGACTTTGGAATCCATGTGCAATTTTTTGGGCTATAGGGACCGTTAACATTAATTCTCTCAATAGTCAGATTTTTATTATAACCATTTTTTCTGGCCCATTTCCTAAAAACAATAAAATTAGTTTTCCATTGTTTACAGACAATAATCCCACGTTGACCATAATGTTTATAACTCGTAGCTTTTAAATTAAAACACCTCTGTTTCATTCCCCTCCAAATTATATGTAATCGTGTATCTGACCTACCATGTGTCGTTAGTGCGCAAGACTGACATTGACGGCTTTTTCTTTGCTTCAAATTTTGAATAGGAATCCATCGCTTTTTTCCGCAAATACACACACAAAAAACCTCATAACGATAACTTACACATTCTCCAACATGCTTATATTTTCTTTTTTTTAATGGTTTCCATTTCACATCTTTTGGCATTTTAAAATCAAGCTGCATCTAATTTCTTCCTCCACATTCCATTCATTATCCGTTTTAATTTACGTTGGCTCTCTATAAAGTCAACATAGATAATCGAATTTTGGATCGAAACATGACCCAAGGCTGTTTTGACTGCATGAATATCTTCGCAATTATTATACATGCGGATACCAAAGCTGTGTCTGAGGCAATGAATTCCCTTTTTTGGATTAGGCCGATATTGAGCCCAAATATGCCTTAAGGTGCGCTCAGCAACCGGGAAAATAAAATCATCTGGATTCATGTTTTTACAGTATTCAGTTAATTCTTTAAAAAACTTAACTGGAAGCGGCAGCATTCGATTATTAGAACCCTTAGCTCCATATATAGTAGCAGTTCCTTTTCCGAGGTCCTGTTTACGGACCTTGCGAACCTCACAACCTCGGGCACCAGTGAATAGGGTGAATCTAATGATAATAGAATCTCTCCCGCCAAATTTATCACAGGTAATTAGTAGCTGTTCTAGTTCCTGGTCACTTAGAAATTTGTTTTCAGTTAGTGCTTCCATGTACTAAGAATAGCACCACAATGGGGTACATGTCAATACTTTAATTTACAATGTGGTCTTTATTGGCGAATTTATCACATCTACAATCACATAAAGCGCATCTTTGATATCCTGTAATGCGGTAATATTTATGGCCAACCGGCAGCATTCTGGGCATTTATGATATCTGATGTCCCGCTGAGCAAAGGTAGGTGTGAAATATACTCCGCAATCTTCACAATAGATGGATTCTTTTTTGATTGCCACGTAAACTACATGCTTTCTATAATCACTAAATATTTTCTATATCTATTATTGCTTGACGAGCTTTGTCTTCTATTTTTAACATTTTATCTCGCTTTAAATCATTACTAAATTGATGCGCTAACATTGCTTCGTCAAATATAAACTGAAATGCATCTTTCGCTTTAGCAAGATCACTTTTATCGTGCTTCTCAAATTCTTTTATAATTTCATACATAAAACCTTTTGTTACTTCCCAATCCCAATCATCATAGAAATTCTCACTTTGTTTTTTTAACCAAACACTCTCAAAATATCCCACACATGAACCCTCTTTGAATTCATCTGCCATAGCTTGAAGATCACAACAAACCTCAGTCAATTCCAAAAATGACATCTTCTTAGCTAGACCTTTGTTCCGCTCTGGATGGTGATTCTCTTTATGATAATGATCCTGAATTGCTGCATCTACTTTCTCTCGAACACCCTTTGGGTAATCGTAAGCCTTATTCCCACAAACTTTTCTTTGGTGGTAATAGTTGGTCAATTCTACATATGGTCTAAATTGAATTTCATTAAACTTACTTTGATCATGCTTCATGACATTAAACATAAGTTGTCGGCAGGTATCTTCGTCTAATTCGAATGTTTCTTCACCTGATGCATTAAATTGAAGACCTCTACTTTTAGTAACTAATTGAAGCATTCTCGATTGTACCCGATGAATATGTTGTACTGTTCTAATAAAATATCTATCCAACTTTTCTTTCATAACCCCTCCCTAATGAACCTTCTCCTCTAAATGATGAAGGATTTGATCTAAATTATTCATTGTATCCACAATCAACTGCATCTCGTTTCTTCTTCTTTCCTTCGTCTCTTTTTTCATACTCTTACTCATACACGTACAACATATTGAAATCCGGTCATTACGAATCCCCTTCACCTTACAAGGGGCATAAATCGAAATACTCTGAGGATTGTCAACCAAAAACCATTTGCCTGAAGAGGACTTAGATTTAAGATCCACCAAATGATCTATAAGTTTGTTAATGTTCATAATATTGAACCCTATTCGCTCTTTAACGTCCAACATTATGAACATTAACTTTAAATGGAGAGCCGTGGATTCGAACCACGAATGGTATTCCATGCTGCGGATTTACAGTCCGGCGTCTTACCGTTCGACCAACTCTCCTTAAAATTTTTGTGGCCTCGGGCCAAAGTCGTTACCCGGTGAACCCAAGACCACTATTCCCCATCTGAAGAAGGAGAAACTTTTTATCCTCTATTACTAATACCAAGTATCTTTCCTGTATTCGCCTCTACCTGAACACATCTATCATCCCAAAGTTCAAGCATCTGGTAATCCTTCACATTGGTAACTTTAAGATTGGGAAGCCCAGCTCTTTTGAGCCATTCCTTTATCGCAAGCCTAACCGTTGTAGAATCTTCACCAGAAACCCTGGCTGTAAATATTCTCACCTCTAGCCCATCATCTTCAATCCAAGACAAAACTCTATCAACCATGACTTTAATAGGTTCACCAATTACAAGTTCACCTTTCCAACCATCATAAACTGCAAGTGTTGCATCTAGGTCTACACCTATCCATCCTACTGCCATATCATTACTCCTTTATCCCGTATCCGAAGGAAACCACCCAAAATCTTTATGATATAAAGTTTGGTCTTTTATATAAATGCAATCTGGGTGACTCATCCAAAAAGAATTGTCTTCCAGTTTAGCTACCCAATCTAATTCTCCACACAGAATGCATCTGCTTTTAAATAGCATGTTAATTAATTTTTGAAAGACCCCACTCAATTTTTCCTCCTTAAAAACCATGGTCCTCGGGCCGGATTCGATACCGGCTACTTACATACGGCCTTTTTAACGGGGCGGCAACCCTTCGGAGCTAATATCACTCTTGTCGATTAAGCACTTCTCAAAGGCTAAGCACCTTTGGTTAGCGTGTCCTTCCACGCCGCCGAGACCACAATTTTCCCCGAAGGGAAACCGATTTTATCCTCTCCAAACCTTCCAAGCCCTCATTAAACCGTTGTCTTGTTTGCGTATAACAACTTTAAACTTCCCGTTTGACCTATTGATGACCGACCTAAAGCTATTAACCTCCGCCCAGGTTAGCAATATGGATTCCCCACAATTCATTCTGTCAAAAAGCTCGGCCCAGTCAGTTATTATTTTTGCTGGCACCGGCACGCCCTTTTCAATCTTAATTGTCATTCTCCCCCCCTATATCTGGCTTGTAGAATTCCCTTTCCTTGTTGCCCCTCACATAAAGGGGGTGCCTAGGCGCACCAAATTTAGTTTGACCAAGACAACAAATATTAAAATGATAATAAGCGCCCATGAAGTGTGACGCTCTGTCTGTTGCAAATTTATGCGCACCCCATGCTGCCACAATGATTCCACCTACGTGGTGTGAATTCATTTCTTGCAATAAGTGCTCGTTGTTCTCTGGGCCTATGGGGTCATTATTAGCGGACAATTCATTTGGGTTTGTTGCTCTTAGTGCGAATAAATTTACTACAGTCACAGAAGTGCACCCCCAGGATTTGGCAAACCCTATGCACCTTCTAATTGTAGGGTCGTCAATAAACGCGTCTGCCGTTGATGGATTTAACATAACGAAAAGACACTTTTTATTCCATCTAATTGGCTGTCGAATTTTCCTTCTTAAAATGTATCTATATTTCAAGCATGGGCTCATTATTGCTTCACTCATCCCCCCTCCTTTATATCCTTGAGCACTTCACGTACCTTAACCGCCTCTTCTCTCGCATGTGCCAATCTATCCCGAATCATACATTGTTTTTCTTTGATAACCAGATTCCATATGAACAAATGGATCTTCAAAGATTTTTTCCATTAAATCTTGTCTTACGTTTCTACAAAATTTTTGTAATTTTCCTTGCTTTGGGTACCTGAGAGATGCAGCTACTGTCATTTTTGTTGGCCAAACACTTATCTTAACCCGTTCACCTTGAATTATTTTTGTAAATGAAAGCAGAGTTACATCTCTTACATAAATTCGCTTCCATCCCTGTAGAATTCCGGCTTCAACAATCCAACCATCTATACTCAAATCAATTTCGGATCTTTTCATGAAACTTCTTTAATAATAAGGATTCTTCCTGATTCAGCCATTACCATGAACTTGTCCCCTTCTTTCCAACCTAAATGATTCCTAACTTTCTCTGGAATTACTAGCTGACCTCTTGTACTCAATCTTGTAGTGCTTACGATTGGTTTACTATCTGATGTATGAGCCTTCTCTTTAGCTAATCTGTCTTGTCTTAGTTGTTTTAACTCGATTATTATCCGTGCTCTTCTTTTAAAACTTATCCGACCCAATACATGCATAATGGCTTCTTCAGCTTCCCATTCAGTATATAACGGTTCTTGTTCTTTCATGGACCCACCCACATATCATGATCAATAGAAGTCATCCCACAGTTACAGACTGAAGTACCACCATCGTTTAATTTTATCCAACCTTCAAATACATGACCGCAATCTCTTTTAAAATGAGCATCAACGCATTCCATGATTTCTAATTCACAACTTCCTGGGCCACCACATGTATAACCACATCTGCATTCACATTCTTTGGTGTTTGATCCGCACCTAATAAGAGTTAATTTATTCATTCATCCTCACCGTCATTTTTAGTAGACTGGCCCATAAGACTTCAATTTGGTCATCCATGCTTTAGTATCTATCTCTACATTCGCATTAAAATCCGTGTACCGGCCATTATGTCCCCAAGCAAGGTGGCAGTTAACACCATATTTCTTTCTTTCACACAAAGTAATTAAATTATCTATGCGTAATTCTAAATCAGGAAACAAATGAAATGGAAATAAATGATGTACCTCTATCTTCTTAGAACTTCCACATGCAGCACACTTCGGATTTTTTTTTAAATGTTCCGCTCTAACACGTCTCCACTTAGAAGATCTTCTTGATCCCTTTGGCGCTTTCCCCTGCATCATGTCTTTTAAATATTTTGCTAAATTCAACATATCTTTTCTCCGATCTACTAAGTTTTAAGTTCTTACATGCTTCTCTAAGTTCATTGACCTTTCCCAAATAAACCATCCTCCACGCACAATCATAAACTATTTTAGCTTGAATCTCAGTTCGGTAATTCCCCATACGAAACATTTCCCCTAAATGCTGCAAAGAACTCCTCCATGCATTTCTATCTTTAATAAAAGCTGGACCGGGGATTCTACCACTTCTATGCTCAACACGATTAGTACAATTCTCATGCCTATCCACCTCTCTGAGATTGCACCAACGATTATCTGTTTTAATACCATTAATATGATCTATTTCCATTCCAACTCTAGGTAATCGACCCATCACTATAAAAAACCCAACTAAGTGTTCCATATAAAGACGTCGACCTATATTAATGCGTAAATATCCTTTATTGTTTGGGGTGTTTTGTGTCGATACCCATCTTTTATATTGTAAGTGAAACCTAGATATCTTACCTGTACTAGGTGCATATCTAATATTAGTTATATCAGGTAATGTTAAACTATATCCTGCACTAGGCATAATTCCTTACCTGTATTTTTTTTGATGATCCACAAATTTCACATTTTGGATTTTTTTCAAGATGAACGGCTCTTACTTTCCTCCATTTTGATGACCTTCGTTCCCCTGGAAGGGCTTTGCCTGAAATTCGGTCACGTAATATTTCCCAAACATTTACCACTTCACACCCCCCATTTATAAGATTTAAAATTCTTATCTTTAAAAAAAACTTCTAAATATGATGGATCAGATAAAATTTGCTTTTCTAAATGCTTTGCAGATAATCCCATACTCTTTAAATATTTTATTTCATCTTCATGATCGATATCGATTAATGGTATTTCAAAATCAAACAACCCGCTATCATATCTAAATTCATGCAATATCGATGTAAGTTTAACAACTATATTATTTTTTGTTTCAGAAGTAACCTTTTCGAATCTAAAATCACGCAATTTACTCTTTAGTTCATCTTGTAATTTTTCAAGAGTATCTATAGGCTCAGAGTTCATATGATCCGTTATTAATCCACCAAATGTGATCCCTTTCACTTTCATAATAAACCCCAATCTTTAGCGATATGTTCAGCATTTCTCAAAAACTTATTTGGCACTCCAAGTCCAGATAAATAGTCTTCTCCATTATCGCCATATCTAACAATGACCGTTGGGATAGCACCTTGCTTGCAAAAATAAAGATCATATCTTTTTCCAGCTTCACCTTTTGATATTCTCTCATGAGAAAGATCTTCTTCGTCACACCCCAGGTACACACATTTATCACAATCATGCTCATAATAAGACTCTAAACCGTTTTCTCCCCCCAAACATGATTCTGGTATAAAATATGCTCGACCATCTTTAACTTTAATTATAAAGTTCCCATCAACCACAAATCTTTTAAGTTCACCCTCTTTTATGATTATTGTTTTTTCATTCATCACTCACCTCCTGTATCCTATTGACTGTTTTCAATTTTTTATTCTCCTAAGTTTTTCAATAATTTTTCAATTTTTTCTAATAAATCTGAGATTTCTTTTCGTGTATTTATATCCACATCAAACTCACCATACAATCTTGCTTTGGGTTCCATATTACAAATATTTTCTTTATCTTTCTCCGATAGGATTACCACTAAAGGCATTTCTTTTGACGTTACAATTCTTCCATTTATATAAAATTTCATCTATTTAATCCCCATTTCTACTTCAGGTTCGTAGGGAAGCCACTCATGTCCACACTCTTCATTTGTGCATTTATAATGAATCAACTTATTAAATACAACTTTAGTAATTGGGTGTTCCCAATCATATTCTACCTCTTTTATTTTACTCTCACAAAATTTGCATTTCATTAAAACCTCAAAAACCATTACAAAACACTATCGCACTCAACACCATATCTATTAAGAATGTTATCAAACTTTTTTGTATTGACCATCATATATGCCCATCTTTTTTTCAATTTTTTTACCCCAGAATCGATCCGGTCTTCTTCAGTTAGCCCAAACAATCGGTGATACCATCTGTACTTCACAACAACGCCGCAGAGTTCCCAGGTTCTAGGAAGTGTTGGCCCATGTTCACCAAAAGGTTGAAACTCAGTCTCATGTTCATATACTAAACAATAACCCTTAAATGCTGGCCGAATCTTCAACTTTATTTCTTTACCCTTCCACGTTTGGTTATGTTCACTACTTGACTTGTCATTGATGCTAACTATTTTCATTCACTACCCTCTTTTTCTCTTTTTTATATAATTCCTCAATTGTTTTTATACATTTTTCATAGGGCTGAAGATAAAAATCCACTGAATGCCTAAACGTCCAATAGCGTAAATGTCTAGGCTTTTCACATTCAGGCCTTTGGCATCTTTTAAAATAAGAAAATGCAGCTAATTCGTCGTCATGTTCCCAATCAGGGTTGTAGAGTAACTCCACTCCATCCTTCCAAAGATGGAAACCAAAAAAACATCTAACCCTTTCCCAA
>SDBU01009080.1_pt1 | contig 11205 bp, 9 predicted proteins | sample 2277071 | NCBI WGS metagenome assembly SDBU01 (sample SAMN10397929, study PRJNA504765) | marine sediment metagenome | isolation source: marine sediment core GS08_GC12, 126 cmbsf | place: Arctic Ocean: Gakkel Ridge, Loki's castle | collected 2008 | reverse complement strand
TGCCTCACTCCAAACTATGGCAACGGTTCAGAGACTATAAACTGCTGTGCGGTAGAATTATTGAGGAATGCTCAATATTAATGCGCGATATGAGGCTACGGTCAGAGAAAGAGACAGGTCTTAATATTGCTAAAACAGGTGAGCTAGGATTAGACCAATATTTTGCTTGGACTATATATGCTGATACTCTCAACATCTTTAATGAAAATTGGTCAGCCAATAAATATTACTGCGTAGGTGAAAGAGGTGACATTTGCCAGCTTCGCTGGGGTGACTATACATTAGCCATCATGAAGCAAAGTGACAGAGCTGCTGTGGAGAGTGCTCATCAACAACTAAAAGTCAAGTACAGAGGAGGCTCCGAGGTAAAACGCATTCTTGAACTCAGCGCACAGCTACATAAAGAAAAACAAGTGGTTCGCGCTGAGCTAGATGCTATCCTTCAAGCTCTTGCGAAGCGGCTTTGAGGACTCTCCTCACCGCCTCATAGCTCAATTATATTTTTTAGCCAACTCCCTAAGGTTCTTCGCTTTTCTCTGCTTGGCAACTTGCCGCCACAACTTTGGTGGTATACCCCATCGAAAATAAGCGATATCCGCAATCTGAGGACAGAGGACTTCGGTTAAATAAGCCGATGGTTGCAGTCGGGAACCCGAGGCCAAGCAAGTTAGTGAGCTTTGGCGTGACACCATGAACCTAAGTCAGGGTGTCCGTTAAGATCGAATTAAGTAATTTCTCCTTTCATTATCCAACAATTAGTCATAAGGTGAGATCTCAAGAACTAGCTAAATTATCATCCCCCTCCCCAGGGTGAAAGGGTAAATCAAGAAACCCTTGTGTTTGACTTCAGCGTAAGACAAAAGGGGCTTCAGTATAAGGGTTGGCGGCATCCAGAGGTCATGATGACTCACAACCGGGAATAGGCGGTGGTAGATGTTCTGAGCGGTTTGTTGCCTATATTACGGCCCATCACCTATGGACCCACACAAACTCCAGCGTTTTTCAAGCAGCATTTTGCAATCCCATATAGAAGCCTAGTCAAACATTTTTGAATTGATTATCAAAAAGTCCCTTAAGGGTATTGACAAATCGAAAAAGCCGTGCTATTGTGAGGTATGCGGCAACCGATTACCGCTTACCGTATTGAAGGAAGGCTCAAATGAGGAGAGTCTACGTTAACGAAGAGGTATGCATCGCCTGTCACCTCTGTGAGGTGTATTGCCAGCTACAACATGCACAGTCGACGGACCTGATTAAGGCTTTCAAAAGGGAGTCACCGCGTCCTTTGCCTAGACTCATGGTGGAGGAAAACGGGGCGGTATCTTTCTCAGTGCGTTGTCAGCAGTGTGATGAAGCTCCATGTGTTTATGCCTGCCTTACTGGTGCTATTACCCACGATCCTATAAGAGGAGTGATTGAGGTGGACGATGAAAGATGCATCGGTTGCTGGACGTGCATACTGGTCTGTCCTTTTAGCGCCATAAGGCAGGACACAAACCAAAGAAAGACGGTTAGATGCGATATGTGCCAAGGACAAGATATTCCGGTGTGTGTTGCCAATTGCCCTAATGAGGCACTGGTATACATGGAGTTGCAAGATGGGAGTCAGAACGTAGAAATCAAGGTAAAACGGTTCAATGAGTATCGGGGCAATTGAATCGATAAATTTAAAGGAGGTGTATCATGTCATACAATTGGGGGCCACATTATATCGTTCCTTCGGAGGCTCTGAAAAGCTACTCTGGAGGTGTTCGGCTGCGGGAGGAATTTAACGAAGACCTGTTGAGTAAGGAGTTAGAAGAGTTCGGTATCTCTGGACCTATCCTCAGGATAACCAATCCCTGGTACTATCGCAAGAAGAGTACAGATACCTGGATTAAGATTGGGGAGTCCGACGACAGACATGAAAATTTCCCAGTTAGGTGGGACACAACCAATTTAGAAAACGGGCAATATGAAGTAATGGGATTAATGCACGTCTTTGTCAAAAAGGGCACTGAGGAAATAGCTATCGCGCGGGGAAATATAGTAGAAGTTACTGTTGAGAATTGAACCTACAGAAGCGAACAAAGGAAAGGAATCAGGATGATTGCTATCGTAGACTACGGTGCCGGTAATCTACGCAGTGTGGTTAATGCCATCACCAGACTGGGATATGAAGCGACGGTAACCAGTAACCCGCAGAATATACCTGATGCCCAGGCGGTTATCCTACCCGGGGTTGGCGCTGCATCTGCTACCATGACCAGTTTACAGAAGCTGGGACTGATCGAGCCGATTCGGCGCTTTATTACCGACGGATGGCCTTTTCTGGGTATCTGTATTGGGCTACAGGTCTTGTTGAGCGGTACCGAAGAAGGCGGCTGGTACGAATGCATGGGAATCATTCCCGGGGTGGTACGCAGGCTTCCCTCAGGTCAGAAAATTCCACACATGGGCTGGAACCAGGTAAAACAAAAGGGTACTCACCCGGTCTTCAGTGGCGTACCTGATGAAGCTAATTTCTACTTTGTACACAGCTACTATGTCGAGCCGGAGGATAGCGCAATAGTTGCCGGTGAAACCGAATACGGCATCACTTTTTGCAGCGCTATCGCTAAAGATAACCTCGTAGCAACCCAGTTCCATCCGGAACGGAGTGGCGATATCGGGCTCAAATTCTACGATAACTTCATCAAGATGGCGCTGGAAGGTGAGCCAAGCTGATGCTGACGAAGAGGATTATCCCCTGCCTGGACGTAAAGGGCGGCCGGGTGGTAAAAGGTGTGAGGTTCCGCGACCATCGTGACGCTGGCGACCCTGTGGAGCTGGCTGAGTTCTATAACAAGCAGGGAGCTGACGAGCTGGTCTTCTACGATATAACCGCTTCCAGCGACGAGCGAGCAATCACGCTGGACCTGATGGAGCGCATCGCCAGTCAAGTGTTTATCCCTTTGACGGTGGGCGGCGGACTACGAACGGTGGAGGATATGCGGCGTATCCTGGAAGCTGGAGCGGACAAAGTCTCCATCAATACGGCGGCAGTTCTGGACCCTAGCTTTATTAACCGGGGTGCCGAGCGCTTCGGTAGTCAGTGTATCGTTCTGGGTATGGACGCCAAGCTTGTCCCCGATGCAGAAACATCACGCTGGGAGGTATTTACTCATACCGGGGCCGACGGTGGACGTGCTACCGGTCGTGACGCGGTGGAATGGGCTATCCAGGCTGTGGAGCTCGGGGCAGGTGAAATCGTGGTCAATAGTATCGACGCCGATGGTACCAAGTCCGGCTACGACCTGGAGCTGCTTCGGGCTATTTCCGAGGCGGTTAGCGTGCCCGTAGTAGCCAGTGGTGGCGCCGGAAATCTGGAGGACATGTATAAAGCGCTGGTATCAGGTAAAGCTGATGCCGTCCTAGCAGCCAGTATTTTCCATTATGGGACATACTCTATTAGCGACACTAAGAGATATCTGGCACAAAAGGGAATACCGATCCGGAGCTAAGATGAACAATAACTTCAAACCCATAATAACGATATTTCATAAACATTGTAATCATTATGTATAGTTTTAATGTTTTCATAACTAGCCATATAATAAATAACTGCATAATTTCTAGAATGTTGGTTATTGGAGGGTTCCATCAAGTATGAAGAAAAGTAGCTATCATCGTTATCATATTCAAACAAGCCAGTTAACGGATATTGCTCCCTGGCCAGGCCGTTTCCGTCCAAAACCTAAGAGAATTCGCTTAGCGATTCATCTCCTCAAAGAAATTATCCACTACCGTGGTAATAAAAAAATCATCTTTAGTCGTCCATGCATATACGGAGTCTACGGTAGACCTGTAGGTGGTATGGCGCCACGCTATGATGATTGTGTCGGCTGCTTGCGATGTACTACTGAACATCCTGATTGGGTTCAGGTCTATCGGAATCCCAAGTTCCAGCGTTTAGGTGATTCATATCTAACAGCAGACCGTGCTGATGCTATCCATTATGAATCACAGACCGGCAGAATCCCGGTAAAAGGTGCCGGTTATCGAGGAAAGTTCGGTGGAACAGGTTGGGATGGAATGTGGACTGACATGTCAGAAATCGTTCGTCCAACTCGTGATGGTATTCATGGCAGAGAATTCATATCTACCGTTGTAGATATTGGTAAAAAACCTTCCTTCCTTAAATTTAATGAGTCAGGAATACCCAGCGATAATAATCTGCATGTTATCAGTATCCCTTTACCAATACTGCTTGACGTACCTCCTGCTTCAGTAGCATCAAGGAGATTATTTGATATCATCGCTCAGACAGCCGAGGAAACTGAAACACTGGTAATAATTCCCGTTACTGCTATTAACGAATTTGGGTTCCAAGGTGACCATGTAGTACCTTTAGTGACAAAGAATGACCAAGACGAATTATTGAAGCTCACCTACAAACCTAATATGATTGAATTAACTGACTGTGATGAAAAGCTATATTCTTCTGTACAATCGCGATTCCCAAACAGTATTCTCTGTCTGCGTCTTCCCTTTGACAGCCAGTTTCAAGAGAAGCTTCTTCAATATTCTCACTCAGGTATACATGTCTTCCATCTAGTAGCGGATTATCAAGGTCGCAATGCCAATAATGAGTTTATTCTAGAGCTTATTCGCCGAGCACACCAGACCTTCATTGATGCTGGTGTACGGGATGAAGTAACCTTACTGGGAAGCGGTGGTATCATAGCTGCCGAACATATACCCAAGGCTATTCTCTGTGGATTGGATGCCGTGGCACTTGATATAGTACTACCGGTGGCCTTACAGGCAAAAATGGTGGGAGAATGCACCGACCGGGACACGTGCCAGTTACACTTTCCCAAGCGAGTACCGGTTGACTGGGGCGTCCAACGAATAAAGAATCTGCTGGCTTCATGGCGAGACCAGATGCTTGAGATATTAGGGGCAATGGGACTACGGGAAGTACGTCGCCTGAGAGGAGAGATGGGACGAGCAATGTTCCAAAAAGAATTGGAACGTGAGGCATTTAGAGAGGTCACAGGTTATGTCAGAGATTGACGAAAGAACACGCAAATTAATTACAGATAAACATACCCGCTTTCTGCGAGAGGGCTTCCGTCTTTCCTCGGAGATGAAATACGGGAAGATGCCAGCCCTAGGGGATTACCGCTGGACGGCTGACCTTATTCTTTCAACACGTATACAGGCGGATACAGGTAAACCGCCAGTAAACGGGCTGGAATACCGCGTGGGTAATTCCGGCGGCGGATTCGATGTTCTGGATTTTAACTTCCTGCCTGAAAACCAGTGGCTGTTGGAAGATAAAGAAATTGATACATCCATACCACTTAACGGCAGGCCATATGACCCGAAAATACAAATCCCTATACCTGTTTTCGGTGCTGGCATGTCCTATGGTTCTATTAGCGAACAGGTTATGCTGGCAAGGGTTAAGGCAGCTACAGAATGGAATACCTTTACTTCAACAGGAGAAGGTGGCTATCCTGATTCCCTGATACCTTATAAAGACCATGTGATAACCCAGGTGGCTACAGGTATGTTTGGCGTTCGTGAACAGACAATTCAGTTCTCTCGCATAGTAAAATTTAAATACGCCCAGGGAGCCAAACCGGGACTTGGAGGGCACCTGCTTGGTGATAAGGTAACGGTAGCGGTTGCCAGAATGAGGGAATCACTTCCCTGGGTTAGCCTTTTTTCCCCCTTCCCTTTCCACTCAGTTTACTCTGTTGAAGACCACAAGAAACATGTTGATTGGATAAAGACCATCAATCCCGAAGCATTGGTATGCGTTAAAGTGTCAACGCCTACTGATATCGATATGGTGAGTGTTGGCAGCTATTATGCTGGAGCTCATATTCTTCAGATTGACGGAGCTTATGGTGGCACCGGTGCTGCCCCTGAGATTGCCAAGAAAAATATTGCTATGCCTATTGAATTTGCCATTCCCAGAGTACACCGGTATTTATCAGCAGAAGGCATTCGTGATGAGCTTATTGTCATGGCCAGTGGAGGGATACGCACTGCCTATGATATCGCCAAGGCAATTGCACTTGGAGCGGATGGTTGCGTACTGGGTACGGCAGAGCTGGTAGCTCTTGGGTGCAGTCGATGTGCAAATTGTGAAAGCGGCCGGGGCTGTCCTGTTGGTATAACTACCACAGATGAAGCTCTGGCGTCGCTGGTTGACTCTGATTGGGGGGCAATGCGTATCAGTAATCTTTACCATTCTATCCAATGGCAACTCCGGGAAATTCTACGCCGGCTTGGATTGACAAATATACGCCAGCTGCGCGGAAGACCGGATATGCTGGTATACACCGGTAAAAAGGAGTAATAATCGATGGTACAATACAGGTTTGCCAACAATCTAATAACCTCCAGAAAAGCACTGGCTGAACTTAATGCACAACCCCTGTATCAGAATAGTGAAGCTGAAGGAGGTTGTGGTGTAATTGGTATCGCCTGTAGTGAAAAGATAAGAGGGTACCATTTGCTGCAATCATTGAAGCAGATGCGAAACCGCGGTAATGGTAAGGGGGGTGGCATTGCGGCGGTCGGTCTAATACCGGAGGAGCTTGGTGTTACACGGGAAGTACTGGAAAGAGACTACCTTCTAACCATCGCCTATCTTGATTCCAGCAGTCGTCAGGATGTTGAACGTAAATATATTGAGCCTATCTTCGATGTTGATTATTCTCGTAACGTACCCACTGTGCAAGATTTCAACTATATAGAGGGTATCGATGTAAAACCACCGGAAGTATACATATATTTTGTTAGGGTAAAGGCGGATATATCACAGGAGTTCCAGAAAAAGAATGGGATGGATAGCAATAGGATAGTGCCACCATCATTACAGAGTATTGAAGACGAAATCGTTTACCAAAATACCTACCGCCTAAACTACGAATTCTACGCTTCGAATGAAAGTAACCGGGCATTCGTACTCTCACACGGCAAGAATCTGATTGTGCTTAAAATGGTAGGCTATGGTGATGATGTTATACGCTATTACCAGCTTGAGGATTTACATGCTCATGTCTGGATTGGGCATCACCGTTATCCGACCAAAGGTAGAGTCTGGCATCCGGGTGGGGCACACCCATTTGTTGGGCTACATGAAGCGCTGGTACATAACGGAGATTTTGCTAATTATTCGTCAATATCCGAATACCTGGCTCAGCGGAATATTCATCCGCTTTTTCAGACAGATACCGAGGTTTCTGTGCTTGTCTTTGACCTGATGCATAGGATTTATGATTATCCGCTGGAATACGTCATTGAATCCCTGGCACCCACCACAGAACGGGATTTTACCCAGCTACCTGAAGACAAACAGAAGATATACCAGATGCTCCAGTCTGTGCATATACACGGTTCACCCGATGGTCCCTGGTTCTTCTTGATTGCACAGTCGGCACAACCTGAGAACGTGTTCCGGCTTGTTGGCGTTACGGACACCAGTATGTTGCGACCCCAGGTCTTTGCCTTACAGCAAGGAGTAGCTTCCATTGGTTTCGCCGCCTCTGAAAAGCAGGGTATTGATGCTGCACTGGAGAGTCTGGCAGCGGAAGACAAGCGGTTTTGGACACGGGCTGACCTGTACTGGAATGCGCGTGGTGGTAGCCACACTGATGGTGGAGCTTTTCTCTTTACTGTGAAACCCGATGGAAACCGGGCAACACTTATTTGTACAAATAAATTCGGTCAGGAAATTGCCGTAGACAGTCATAAGCAGCCTTATATAGCTAACAGTCCAGTTAAAATCAATAGTTCACCTCTCGTAAAATTATTGAGTGATAATGCTTCCGCCGAAGACCTGTTTCACGGAGTTACTGAACACCTTGACCAATGTGACTATGGTAACGTTATTTCATTCCTTTCCAAGCTGGAGAAAACTACCATAATGGATGCAGAACGTAAACGTGCTATTGAGACTCTAACGCTTTTAATAGACCATAGGTACTCGACTGGAAAACTACGTCGCAGTAGTCTTATTTCACTTTATGATAAGACACTAGCCACCATCATTGATTCCATCAGACAGTCACCTTCAGAAGGTTATACCTTCCTGTTGAAAGATAAGGAAATGCCTGAACCAGTAAATGTAAATCAGACAATAATCATTGATGCTAGATATTTATCACAAGAAGGAAATAATTCACTCGCCCTTGAAATAGTACGGTTATTTCAGAGAGGTTTTCGCAAGTTCATCATCATGCATACCAGAGGCCACCGTTTTATTGCCAATGGATTTAGAGAGCAATCACACGGCGTGCGTATTGATGTCTTTGGTTCTTCCGGTGATTACCTCGGTTCGGGCATTGACGGTGCGGAAGTCTTTGTCCATGGCAACGGTCAAGACCAATTAGCCCAGATAATGAAGGACGGTAAGCTTGTTGTCTACGGCGATGTTGGCCAGACGTTTATGTATGCCGCCAAGGGAGGCAAGGTTTTTGTTCTCGGTAACGCAGCAGGACGTCCATTGATTAACGCAGTCGGTAAGCCGCGGGTGGTTATAAATGGTACCTGTCTCGACTACTTAGCTGAGTCGTTTATGGCAGGAGACCCATTGAATGGTGGTGGCTTTGTTATACTTAACGGCATAACATTTGATGAAGAAGGTAAGATTACTGAGCTTGATACGCCATACCCGGGGGGAAACCTGTTTTCACTGGCATCAGGTGGCGCCATATATATACATGATCCGTACGGTAACGTATCTGAAGACCAGCTTAATGGTGGTGAGTTCGTTAGTTTTAACGAGCAAGACTGGCTGACTATTAAGCCCTATCTGGAAGAAAATGAGCAGCTATTCGGCATTCCTGTATCACGCCTCCTTGAGCTTAATGGAGAGGCCTGCTCAGCTCATCAGGTATACCGCAAAATCAGACCGAGCGCCATGAGAGAACTGCAGGCAGAAGAAAAATTACCATAAAGTTTATCGAAAGGTTCAGGCTATTAAGTCTAACGTTCTGAACCAGGCGGAACCGACGAGCGAATACTAAATAGTTTAAGGTAGCGTATGCTGAATCAACAGATAAATAATGATGCAAGGAGAACAGAGGCGGCGATTCTTCGCAACCTCTTGGCGGTAGGGTTCTAGCCCGCCGTTTAAGTGATCTAGGTATAGATCTGGGAGAAAGAGCTGTGAGGTACCACCTCAAATTGATGGATGAACGAGGTCTTACTTGTCCCGTGGGCCGGAAAGATGGCAGGTTAATTACTAAATCAGGGATTGAGGAACTTGGTGGTGCCCTGCTCAGTGACCGGGTAGGTCTGGTGACTACCAAGATTTGGACGCTGGCCTCTCAAACCTGTTTCGACCTTGAGAAGCGCACGGGACAGGTGCCTATCAATGTATCACTGTTCTCTCAAGATGAATTCGGCCGAGCTATGAGGGCAATGAAAGGTTCCTTCCTCGCTAGACTTGGCATCGGTGAGTTGATAGCTATCGCCCCTGAAGGAGAAAAGCTTGGTGACCTGATTGTACCCCCAGGCAAGGTAGGCTTGGCTACGGTGTCCCATATCGTGGTCTGTGGAGCTTTGCTGAGAGCCGGAATACCTGTGGATTCTAGGTTTGGAGGTATAGTCCAGATTCGGAACCACGAGGCCATGCGTTTTGTCGACCTTATTGAGTATGCTAGCTGCTCCCTAGACCCCGCCGAAGTATTTATTGCCAGTAGAATGACATCAGTCGGCGAAGTAGCCAAGGGTAGAAACGGCAAGGTACTAGCTAGCTTCTATGAAATTCCAGCTTTAGCCAGGCCAAAGGCAGAGATAATTATCAATGAGTTAGAAACAGCGGACATAAAAGGGCTGGTTATGCTGGGCAGGATAGGCGAACCAGTCTGTCAAATTCCGGTTTCGATAAACAAGGTTGGATTGGTGCTTGCTGATGGGCTGAATCCGGTGGCAGCAGCTAGGGAATCAGGGATAAATGTAGTGAATCACGCTATGAGTGGTGTTGTTGACTTTGGGAAGCTAAGATGCTTCAGAGATTGTTAGCCAATTGGGAGGTAAGACGTGTTACGCCTACTAATAATAGCTCAAGAAAGCAAGGAACTAGCAGGGCTGAGTTCGGGACTTGTCCGGAACGGCTTTGTTTGCTCTATTATTCCTCACGGTAACGGGTTTGTGGAGGAGATTACTGCCCACCGTCCGAATTTGGTCATAGTGGAAATGGACGGTTATGCAGCTAATGCTGAAATACAGGAATTAATGCAGAGTATGAAACATGAAAACTCTCTGCCGCTCGTGGCTCTAGTCGCCGAAGAGACGCTCGATAGTATTGATGGCTACCTCGATGTTGATGATTTCATCACCAGACCCTACGATGACCGAGAACTGGTGTTGAGAATAAAACGGCTTCTCAATCATAGGACCGAGAGCATGGACAGCGGTGAGCTAATAAAATGTGATGGGCTGGTAATAGACCTCGCCAAGTGCGAGGTAACTGTGGGATGTAAGGTGGTAGAGCTAACCTTTAAAGAATATGAGTTGCTCAAGTTTCTGGCAAGCAACAAAGGGCGTGTCTATACTCGTGAAGCACTGCTCAATGGGGTCTGGGGTTATGACTACTACGGTGGCGACAGAACGGTGGATGTCCACGTAAGAAGACTTAGGAGCAAGATCGAGGACTCAAAACATGCCTTCATTGAGACGGTGAGAAACATTGGCTACAGATTCAAAAAGGATATTTAGCTGATGCCTCTTTTGTAACAGGAGTTTAACAGGTTTGTAATATGCTGGAAACAATAACGGGCTATATTGAAAGAACAAGTAAGGAGTTAAGCGATGCCCGTTAGTTCTGGTGATACTGCCTGGATTTTAATCTCGTCGGCACTGGTCATGTTAATGACACCAGGCTTGGCTCTATTCTATGGTGGGATGGCGCGGCGTAAGAACTTGCTTTCCACAATCATGATGAGCTTTACCGCTCTGGGTCTAATTGGGATACTCTGGGTACTTTACGGTTACAGCTTGAGCTTTGGTTCTGACAACGGTGGTTTTATAGGGGGGCTCAATTTTGTTGGTCTGATGGGCGTGGGGCAAGAGCCATCGTCAGTCTACGCCAGCACGGTACCTCACCTGGCTTTTATGGTTTTTCAGGGTATGTTCGCTATTATCACTGTAGCCCTGATTACTGGCGCCGTGGTCGAGCGCATTAAATTTGGTGCCCTGCTCGTCTTTTCGGTTCTATGG
>SDBU01009079.1_pt1 | contig 11205 bp, 10 predicted proteins | sample 2277071 | NCBI WGS metagenome assembly SDBU01 (sample SAMN10397929, study PRJNA504765) | marine sediment metagenome | isolation source: marine sediment core GS08_GC12, 126 cmbsf | place: Arctic Ocean: Gakkel Ridge, Loki's castle | collected 2008 | reverse complement strand
CGTTTTTCCAGCTCCTTACCCACCGCGGTAACTGCCATTACCGGTATGCCATACCTTTCACCCTCATCAACAAGCTTTGATAGATTTAATAACGACTCTTTCTCGTAGTCACTGCCAACAAAGATAGAAATGCCTACTGCCGAAGCGTTAAGGCGGATAGCCTCCTCCATAGAGGTGGTAATTCCTTCGTTGGCCAGGTCTTTCCCCACCATACTAGTGCCACCAGACACCCTGAGAATAACTGGCCTGGTATTGTCAGGGTCTACTGATGAGCGTAGTACCCCCCTGGTAATGAAGATTGCATCAGCATAAGGTAGAAGGGGCTCAATAGTTTTGCGCGGTTCTTCCAATCTTCTGGTGGGGCCCTGAAAGTATCCATGGTCTACTGGCAAAAACAGAGCATGCCCATCCGACTGGATTAGTTGTGTCATACGGTTTGCCATTCCCCATTCCATGCGAATGACCTCCTTCTGAGTTTATGGTTGCTGCCCAGTTGCAGTACCTAACCGGTTACACCATTATACTACAAGAGACGAATTAATTTATAGCTACCAGGTTCAGAAAAGGCAAATTTGCTCCCCGAGTCATTTGATAGATAGAACTTTTAGAACAATCTTCACGCCCATTTAGATTTTGCCCTCAAAGTACTGAACGAGCAAAACTACCCATTCCGATGAAATGTTCAATGGTGCCTGCGAAGCGAGGGCGGAACAACTGTATCAGATGAATTGCGCCGAAAAAGAGGTGTTGGACAAATCCTGTTGAAGTACAATGTGCTATAATGTCTGGAACACAAAGTCAAAAATAACCCTGAATAATCCCCTTCAAGAGGATAGCGCATTTGCCATACGCGAGACTTATCATCAACCCTACTGCCGGTGCGGGAAGGACAGCCAAGAAATGGCCTCAGATTATAGGGCTGCTTAAAAGCATCGGGCTACGTTTCGAACATGATTTGACAGAAGCCCCGGGCCATGCAATTGAGCTTGCCAAATCAGCAGCGAAAAAGGGCTACGAGCTGGTGGTATCTGTAGGAGGTGACGGCACAATAAACGAGATTGTGAATGGTCTATATGATGCCGGTAGCATCGGAGATGTCATGCTGGGCATCATAAGCACAGGCTCAGGCAATGATTACATTCGCACCGTTGGTGTACCTCGTCACCATAAAGAGGCTTGCCGGTGTCTCACGAACCCAAGAAAGCTGGTGGTAGACCTTGGCGTTGTAGAATATGTAAGTAATGGACAGATATTGAAGCGGCTCTTCGTGAACTTTGCTGGCCTCGGTTTCGATGCCGAAGTAGCTAAGGCTACTACCCAAAGGTTTAAAGCTTTAGGCAGCGTACCTTCTTACCTCATGGGATTGCTGACTACATTCTTGTTTTACAAGAACAGGGAAGTATCCCTGAAACTGGATGGGCAAGCGGAGGAGAGAAAGGTTTGTGTTATTCTGATGGGTAATGGTAAGTACGGGGGAGGCGGTATGCTGGCTACACCTCACGCCGACCTTACGGATGGCCTTCTTGATGTCTTGATAATAGATGATTTAAGCAAACCAGATCTTCTCTGGTCACTACCCCGAGTCTACAGGGGCACTCATCTTACTCACCCCAAGGTCACTATAAAGAGAGCCAGAGAGATAGACATACGACCTACAGGGCAGATGTCTGTCCAGGCTGATGGTGAACTTCTAGGAGAAGCCCCTGCCCGCTTTCACGTGCTGCCCGCCGCATTAAACGTTGTCATCTAGACAGTTGCCGCAACGATATTGGGGCTTTTGGCGGCCCGGGTAAACAGGAATAGGTAAGCACTAGCCATTCATAAGACAGCGCTCCACGGTTTCTCTCTGCGTCTGGATATTGTGAGCGAAGTTTGTTTTGTCCAAGCTCAGGGAGGCAGCTATGTTCACCCACTTTCGACAACAGTCAAGCGTTGAATAAAAGTCCATTTTGTGTGACGGATTGTGCTCGCTGGCAGTCCGCGTGACCAAGTGGTATCATAAGGAAACAGCAGCCATGAGGTGCAGACATGCAGATCAAACTAAGGTTCCTAGGTGCGGCGCGTAACGTGACGGGTTCCAGGTATTTACTGGAAACTAGCAACACCAGGCTTTTGGTGGATTGCGGGCTTTACCAAGAAAGAAAATTTAGAGGCAGAAACTGGGAACCATTCTCCGTTCCACCCGATACTTTAGATGCTGTTCTCCTGACACACGCTCATTTAGATCACTGCGGTCTATTACCGAAATTGGTTCGTGATGGCTTTCAAGGCAGAATTTATTGCACTGATGCCACCGCTGAGATAGCTCGAATCATGCTCCTCGATTCCGCACACCTACAGCAAGAAGATGCGGAGTTCAAAAGGAAAAGACATGAGCGAGAGGGTAGAAAGGGTCCTTTCCCCGAGGTGCCGCTCTATACTGTCGACGACGCTGAAGCTTCGTTTCCCCTGTTTTCACCTGTGAAATATGGGGAGCTGGTCCAGATAGGCGATGGCGTTACAGCTATATTCCATGATGCTGGTCATGTCCTTGGCTCGTCTATGATAAATGTTACAGTGAGTAAGGGGGGAGAAGAAAGGACTATTCTTTTCTCTGGAGACGTGGGTAGGTGGGATAGGCCGATACTACGAGACCCAACGCTCTTCAGTAAGGCAGACTACGTTTTGGTTGAATCCACATATGGAGATAGGCTACATGAACGTTTGTCAGACATAGATGATAGCCTGGCTGAAGTCATAAATTCAACCCGGAATGCCGGGGGAAATGTAGTTGTGCCTAGCTTTGCCCTGGAGCGAGCTCAGGAAGTCCTCTATTATCTGAACGAATTACTCTTGGAAGATCGTATACCCCACCTGTTGGTCTTTCTCGATAGCCCTATGGCAATACGTATCACAGACGTCTTCGAACGTCATCCAGAGTTATTTGATCAAGAAATGACCAAATTAGTACGCCATAATAGGTCACCTTTTGACTTCCCCGGTTTCACAATGATCCGGACAGTGGATGAGTCAAAGGCAATCAATCACATACACGGCACTGTCATGATAATAGCTGGCTCAGGAATGTGTACGGGGGGCAGAATAAAACACCATCTCGTCGCCAATATTTCCAGGCCAGAGAGCACAATACTATTTGTCGGCTATCAGGCAGCGGGTACACTGGGAAGACAAATTATTAACGGTGCGAAGAAGGTGAGGATACTAGGGCAGCAGCATTTAGTCAGGGCAAGAATAGCTCAAATACACGGTTTGTCGGCACACGCCGACCGAGATGAGCTTTTGAAATGGTTTTCAGGACTAAAAACAGCTCCCAAGCATGTATTCGTTACTCATGGTGAGTATCAGGCAGCCGAAAGGTTTAGCGGCTTCCTAAGAGAAAAAACTGGCTGGAAGACATCAGTGCCAGGATATGGGACAGAGGTTTTTCTTGAATAGTTTGTCCAGTGGTAGATAAGAGTGACCAAACGGCGGATTGATAGTTTACTTGTAGAGAGAGGGCTGGCGGAGAGCCGGACTAAGGCTCAGGCTTTAATTATGGCGGGCGAGGTGATGGTAGAGGAAAAACCGGTTACTAAGCCAGGGACTCTGGTAAAAGAAGAGGCGACAATTGCTATACTTGAGCCGCCTCCTTTTGTTAGCCGGGGTGGAGTTAAGCTTGACTATGCCCTTGACCAGTTCCAGCTTGACGTCTCGGGCAAGGTGGTAGCCGATATTGGAGCATCAACTGGTGGCTTTACCGATTGCTTACTCCAGCGGGGAGCAAGCCGGGTGTATGCCATAGATGTGGGCTACGGTCAGCTGGATTATCACCTGAGACAGGATTCACGAGTGGTGGTTATGGAAAGAGTGAATGCCCGCTACCCTATCCCTCTGCCCGAAAAGGTAGAGCTGGCTACTATGGACCTGTCCTTCATCTCGGTAGAGAAGGTAATACCATCGGTGGCTAAGCTGCTGAAAACTAGCGGCTATCTGCTAGTGCTTATCAAGCCACAGTTTGAGGCAAGGCGTGGAGAGGTGGGTAAGGGAGGAGTAATTAAACAGCCGATAGTCCATGCCAGGGTTCTGGGGCGGTTTATTGCCTGGATAACAGAGCATGGCTACAAACTGGAGGGACTGGTGGCATCACCTATCCTTGGTGCTTCCGGTAATAGGGAGTTTTTTGTGCTACTGAGGTTGATATAATGTCCAAGCGGGTGGTGACCCTGCAGGTAGATGGCATAGACATTGTTGGGCAGCTTTACCTGCCTGATACCCATACCCCACACCCTACTGTTTGTATTTGTCATGGTATCCCGTCTGGCACTCCAGCCCCCGATGATGGAGGCTATCCCCTACTGGCGGAAAGGATTTGCCATGAAGGCTTTGCCATATTGATTTTCAACTTCAGGGGAACCGGGGCCAGTGGTGGCAATCTTGACATTCTGGGCTGGACTAGAGACCTGAAGGCGGCCATTGATTATTTATGGGCTTTGCCTGAGGTAGATAGGTCTCGTCTGTCACTGCTGGGCTTTAGCGGCGGGGCGGCAGTGTCAGTGTATGTAGCCTCACAGGACAAGAGGGTCTCGTTTATTGCAACCTGTGCATGCCCGGCAGAGTTTACCTTCCTTACCAAGGCTGGTGACCCACAGTCTATTGCCGACCATTTTCGCAGTATTGGTGCCATAAGAGATAAGGATTTCCCTCCTTCTGCCCAAGAATGGCTTGATGACTTCCGGCTGGTTAGCCCTATTAACTATATAGCTGGAATTGCCCCCAGACCTTTGTTGCTTGTGCATGGAAGCCAGGATGAGACAGTGGGGGTGAGCGCTGCCCACAGGCTATATGCTCAGGCAGGGGAGCCTAAGCAGATAATCATAGTTGACGGCGCTGGGCATGGGCTACGACAAAATGAACTGGCAGTGGCTATAGTTATTGACTGGCTAAAATCTCGTGCCGGGGTTAGTGGCAATGAGATAACTGCCTAGCTGCCGGCATATCGGCTCGAGAATGCAACAGTTACCGAAGCTCTCAAGACGTTTGTAGAAACTAAAAGGTGTGCCATTGGGGATATGCACTGCAATCTGCAAATTGGCATTCCAGCTTGAAATAATTTAAAATATATATAGGTGTTATAGATGACTTCGAGCTAGAGAGTGACCATGAAAAAAATAATAGCCGGTGTCACCGTCTTGGTTATTACTCTTTCCACAATCTTAATAAGTAGCTGTGCGGTGGAAATGAATAGGGATAAAACAGAGGAATTGGAACCTGTAGAGATTAGAGAATATGAAGGGGAAAACCTCTCATCAATAAACGATTTTAGAGAAAACTCCATAAAAGGCCCACAGTACATAGATATAGAAGGTTACCGACTTAAAATTACCGGTATGGTAAGCAATCCTAAGAGCTATACTTACGATGAAGTTATTAACAATCTTAAGCATTACGAAAAAGTCGTAACCTTGGACTGCGTAGAGGGATGGAGTGTAACGATACTTTGGGAGGGTGTGCTGGTCAGAGATTTGCTAGGGGAAGCAAACCCCCTTCCGAACGCTAAAGTAATCATATTTCATGCCTACGATGAGTATACAACTTCTTTACTCCTCGAGTACATCATGAACAATAACATAATTATAGGTCACAAAATGAATGGCGTTACTATTCCACCAGAAAGGGGGTTCCCCTTTGAACTCGTAGCCGAAAGTAAATGGGGCTATAAATGGATCAAATGGATAACAGAAATTGAATTATCTGATGATGAGAACTACCGTGGTTTCTGGGAAAGCAGAGGGTACTCCAACAGTGCTAGCTTAGATGAAGACTTTTTTGAATAACATGACTAGTCAACACCTGATTAGGAGAATAGTACACTGGCTTTGGTATTACGGAATACAGAGTCGTTGAATCTTTGACATTTGGATTACTAACCAAAAGTTTGGCCTTTAAAATTCATACAAGTCCAAATCTATGGGCCCCTTTTCTTATCTTATTAATTTTACATATCTACTTCTCGTCAATATCCTCAAAATTGAAAAGGTAAGGCTATCCATAGTAACTCTAGGTCAAATGGCTGCTCAAAAATCTCAGTGCCAGGGTTAGTAGGCTATAAATTGACCACCAAGTAAGAAATGGTCTATAATTTATATAGTAGGGTTATTCAGGGTGAACTAAAAGGCAGGTAAACTTGCACGAGAGTTGCGGTGTTTTCGGCGTTTATGCCCCTGGCGAGGATGTAGCTCGACTCACCTTCTTTGCTCTATTTGCTCTTCAGCACCGCGGCCAGGAAAGTGCTGGCATCGCCACCACTAATGGTAAGAACCTCCACGTTTATGCCAAGATGGGGCTAGTATCTCAGGTGTTTGACGAGGAGGCGTTAGGCCAGCTTACCGGGAATATTGCTATTGGCCATACTCGCTACTCCACCAGGGGTTCCAGCCGGGTAATTAATGCCCAACCGATTTTAGTGGGCAGTGGTTCAAATACTATTGCCGTAGCCCACAACGGGAATATCGTTAATGCTGAACACCTCCGTCAGGAGCTCGCCGACCAGGGCTATACCTTCCGCACTTCTACCGATACCGAGGTCATCGCCAACCTTATCCTCTCCTCCACCAAGAAGAATTGGGTAGACAGGATAAGGTACGCTATGCGTCGGCTTCAGGGGGCATACTCTCTGACTGTTATGACCAATAACACTTTGTTTGGAATTCGTGACTCCTTCGGGGTGCGTCCCCTATGTCTGGGAATCCTCAATGGTGGCTGGGTTATAGCCTCGGAAACTTGTGCCCTAGACCATATCGGCGCCAACTTTATCAGGGAGATTGAACCGGGCGAAATAGTTGCTATTAATGAGAATGGTGTTGATAGTTATCAGGAAGCAGTAGACAGGAAGGCGCTGTGTATCTTCGAGTATATCTACTTTGCCCGTCCGGATAGTGTGATTAACGGTCGGCTACTTTATTCGGCACGGCAGGCGATGGGAGAAGGGCTGGCACAAGAACATCCAGTGGCTGCCGATTTGGTTATGGGTGTGCCTGATTCAGCTACCACCGCTGGTATTGGTTATTCCAATGAGTCGGGTATACCTCTGGGTGAGGGCTTGCTTAAGAACCGTTATGTGGGACGTACCTTTATTGAACCTGACCAGCGGATCAGGGACCTCGGTGTGAAACTGAAGTTTAATCCCCTGCCTCAGATGCTGGATGGCAAGCGGGTGGTGGTGGTGGACGATAGTATTGTCCGTGGTACTACTACTCCTCAAGTAGTAAGGTTACTGAAAAAGGCGGGAGCCAGAGAGGTGCACATGCGTATCTGCGCTCCACCAATCCGTTACCCCTGTTTCTTTGGTGTAGACATGGCTACCCGCTGGGAGTTAATTGCGGCGCAAAAGACCATACCTGAGGTTAGGGATTTTATTGGCGCTGATTCATTGGGCTACTTGAGCATTGAGAGACTGATTAAAGCAGTGGCGTTGCCCAAGGATATTTTCTGTTTGGCTTGTTTTACTGGTGACTACCCCGTACCGGTGCAACTTGAGATGGACAAATTGGCGCTGGAAACGATGCCGGCCGGTCAACAAGCCCTATTAAAATAAAGAGACTTGGTCAGGGGACGACCCATTTTGGTGAGGATGCAGCCGCCAATATACCTTCTCACCTGAGATTAAGAAGTTACGAAAGAAGACCAAGCCCTCTACCGACATAAACTAACCCTCCTTATAGTGATTGCAACTGGGCTGCCCCAGTGTTATGATTAAATTCACTAAAATTAAGGAGGGTTGATATGTTCGGATACTTTGCCATACTGGGGGCGATACCCGGTTTCTTTATCAGTGCCCTTATCTTAATGGCTCTCTGGGGTGTTATTGCCCCAAACTTCGGGATAGAAAAAATAGACTATGTCATGGCTATGTTGATAACCATCACCCTCTGGCTGGCGGTGGCACCTCTGGTGGCGGCTGGCTGGAAGAAGAAACACGGGTAAATAAAGGAGGCAGGATAAATCAAAGAGACCTACGCCGCGGCTGGCGTTAGTATTGATGTTGCCGACAAGGTTAAGGAGTTGATTGGCAAGCATGCCCGCTCTACCCTCCGCCCTGAGGTCTTGGCTGGTCCAGGGTTCTTTGGCGGGCTTTTTGAGCTTAAGGGGTTTAAGGAGCCAGTTCTGGTATCCAGCGTGGATGGGGTAGGCACCAAGCTGAAAATTGCCAGTTCTTTAGCCAAACACGATACCATTGGTATTGACCTGGTTAATCACTGCGTCAATGATGTTCTTACCTGTGGTGCTGAGCCACTCTTTTTCCTGGACTATATTGCTATGGGCAAGCTGGTGCCACAGCAGGTGGAATCTATTGCCAAAGGGCTGGCCCAAGCCTGCCGTGAGGTTGGTTGTGCTCTTATTGGTGGCGAAACGGCCGAGATGCCCGGACTGTATGCCGGGAAGGACTATGACCTGGTCGGTTTTATCATCGGGGCAGTGGAGAAGAAAAAGATTATCCTGGGAAAGACGATTGTGGCCGGTGATACCATTATCGGCTTAGCCTCCAGCGGACTACACACCAATGGTTATTCTTTGGTGCGCAAGCTCTTTGGGGAAACCCCTGCAGTATTCAATACCTACTACCCTGAGTTGGGTCGAACCCTGGGTGAGGAGCTTCTTGAGCCTCACCGATGCTATTATCATCAGTTGAAGCCACTACTACCACTTATTAAGGGTATGGCACATATTACCGGCGGGGGCTTAATTGGTAATGTGCCCCGGGTGCTGCCGGACGGGGTCGCCGCCAGGATTGACACCAAATCGTGGTCTACGCCCCCCATCTTCCAGCTCATCCAGCAGCGGGGCAAGGTTGACCAGGATGAGATGTACCGCGTCTTTAATATGGGCATCGGCATGGTGCTCGTCTGCTCACCAGAGAATGCCGACCAAATAACAAAATCCCTGCCCGAGGCTATAGCTATCGGCAAGGTGGTGAAACAGGTAGGTGAAACGAGGGTAGTTATTGCGTAGAGATCATTCAATACAGTCTAGTAGAAAAGCAATGTCAACTTATGTTCGTGGCTTGAGAGGCAAATGATAGCGATAACAAGTGATAATAGTCAGAAGTGGTTGCGTCGGGCTGGGCTGATTGTGGGCTTGGCTGGGGCACTTGGGTTGACACTTCTCATTTTTGTTACAATCGGAGGGGGGTTCAATTCGTATTCAGTTTCTTTTGTAATAATAGAAGCTTTGCCTTTACTGATTATGGTGGTAATTGCTTGGAAGTGGTCGCTTGTCGGGGGCATTTTGTTAATCGCTGGAGGCCTGTTTTGGCCAGTTGGCCGTCTTACTGCCACACTCCTAGAGACTCTGCCCATGCCGTCACTAACCCTGGCTACTGTGATATTACCCGTATTACCCGTGAGTCTGCCGTACCTGACAACCGGGATTCTTTTTCTTCTCTCAGTGAAGGGCATTAAGAGGAAAGGGTTAATAATTAAGTAATTGGAGATTTGTATGAGAGCTATTATCAGTGTCTCTGACAAAGCTGGTGTAACTGATTTTGCCAGGGGGTTAAGCCAGTTGGGGTTTGAGATATTCAGCACCGGCGGCACCAAGAAGGCGCTGGTTGAGGCCCAGGTGCCCGTCAAAAGTGTCTCGGAGATTACCGGGTTTCCTGAGATTCTTGATGGCCGGGTAAAGACCCTGCACCCGGCAGTTCATGGCGGTATTCTGGCCAAGCGCGACCTGCCCGGTCATATGGAAGAACTGGCTAATAATAACATTAAGGCGATTGACCTGGTGGCGGTTAATCTCTATCCCTTCGTCCAGACCGTAGCCAGGGAGGGTGTTACCCTCGATGAAGCCCTGGAGAACATTGATATCGGTGGACCAACCATGATTCGGGCGGCTGCCAAGAATTTTCCCAGCGTCATCGTGTTGGTCGACCCGGCTGATTACCAGCCAGTTTTGGAGAAATTAAGGGCAGGAGGTCTGGAGCTAACCGAGCGCCAAAGATTAGCACAGAAAGCCTTCCAGCATGTAGCTGTCTATGATACTGCCATTTCACAGTACCTGGGGCAGGATATGGAGGGCTTCCCTGAGGAGATGACTGTAGCCCTAAAGAAGCGCCAAGCACTTCGTTATGGTGAGAACCCTCACCAGCGGGCTGCCTTCTATGCTGAGCTATCGGTTGGTGGTACAAAGGTGACTGGTATTACCTGGGCTGAGCAGCTAGGGGGAAAGGAGCTCTCGTTTAACAATATCCTGGATGCTGATGCTGCCTGGGGAGCGGTAACTGATTTTGCTGCCCCCTCAGTAGCCATTATCAAGCACACCAATCCCTGTGGGTTGGCCAGCCATGATGATATTGCTGAAGCCTATCGGCAGGCTTTTAGCGGCGATTCGGTGGCTGCCTTTGGCGGCATCGTGGCTACAAACCGGGCGGTTACCCTGGCTATGGCTGAGGCAATGAAGTCCGTCTTCTACGAGATAGTTATCGCTCCGAAGTATCAGAAGGAAGCACTTGAGTTACTAAAGAAAAAGAAGGATTTACGTATTCTCGTTGCCGAGCTACCACCAGGTTATGGTAAGGCTGAACCGTGTTACCTTGATTTCCGTAGAGTCAAAGGGGGATTCCTTGTCCAGGGTTCCGATTCTGTTCCTGAGGGTAGCGTCCAGTTAAAAACCGTAACCAAGCACCAGCCAACCAAGGCCGAAATAGAAGACCTGCTTTTTGCCTGGCGGGTGGTCAAGCATGTAAAGTCAAACGCTATTGTGCTGGCTAAGGATAAGACACTTTTGGGAATGGGTGCCGGACAACCCAGTCGGATTGTCAGCGCTAAAATAGCTATTGAAAAGGCTGGAGAGAAAGTTGCCGGCAGTATTCTGGCTTCAGATGCTATGTTTCCCTTCCCTGACGTGGTGGAAACGGCAGCGGCAGGCGGGGTAACAGCTATTATCCAGCCGGGCGGCTCAATACGGGATGAGGACTCAATTAAGGCGGCTGATAAGCACAATATAGCTATGGTCTTTACTGGTGAGAGACATTTCAGACACTAAATTATGTGATTGTGAATCGTGCTCCTTAACTACCAATGTTAGTGCCTAGTTTAGACCATTATGATACAGTAGAAACCATAGAAAGGGGGCAATAATGTTCTTGTTCGGAACATCTGGCAAAGAATTCCAAGATTACGTAATAAAATCTCTGAAACGAAACTATTCTCCAAAAGATGGGTGGGAAGT
>SDBU01009078.1_pt1 | contig 11206 bp, 10 predicted proteins | sample 2277071 | NCBI WGS metagenome assembly SDBU01 (sample SAMN10397929, study PRJNA504765) | marine sediment metagenome | isolation source: marine sediment core GS08_GC12, 126 cmbsf | place: Arctic Ocean: Gakkel Ridge, Loki's castle | collected 2008 | reverse complement strand
GAAAGTGCTTTTGCAGTATTTACCAAATTTGTATCTAAAGCGATTTTTTTTATAATTTCAGATTTTCTAAATAAATCATGAGAAGCTTTATATTGATCTATAGAGGGTAGTTTTTTATCTTTTTTAGTGAGAGTATCGATTGTATTTTCTAAAATTTGAATTTTTTCTTTTGAGAAAAAATTTTCAAATTCAATAAAACCATTGTCTAAATAGAAATTGATCTGAGCATCTAAGATTAAAAATTTCATATATTTTTTAATTTGTTTATAGCTTCATTTATGGTTTCAAAAGATGCAAATGCTGAAAATCGAACAAAACCCTCACCATGTCTGCCAAAACCTATTCCTGGAACTGTTACTATATTTTTCTCCAATAATAGATCAAAAAATTTCATAGAGCTTAAATTATCAGGGCATTTACACCAAATGTAGGGACTGTTTTGCCCTCCAAAACATTCAAAATTTAGGTTTTTAAGGTTTTCATATAAAAATTTTGCGCCTTTCATATAGGTATCTACCGTGTTTTTGATCTCAGAGATTGCCCTTTGAGAATATGTTGCCTCAGCCGCTTTTTGAATAGGATATGATATTCCACCAAATTTTGTATCCACATATCTTTTCCACAGTGAATTAATAGATACATTTTCATGAGTTTTGATGTTTTTTGGAACTATTAAATAAGAACATCTAAGTGATGTAAAGCCAGCATTTTTAGAAAAACTTCTCATTTCAATTGCAACATCTTTTGCGCCATCTATTTCATAGATTGATTTAACTATATTTTCAGATCTTATAAAAGCTTCATATGCACCATCGAAAATAATTAAAGATCTGTTTTTAATTGCATAATCTACCCAAGATTTTAAGATTTTTTTTGTGTAAGCGAGGCCTGTTGGATTATTAGGAGAGCATAGATATATTAGATCTAGTGTCTCATTAGGGATGATTGGCTGAAAATTATTTTTTTCTATTAGGGGAATTTCTACAATTTGATTTTTTCTACCCCCCATTATGTTGGAATCTACATAAACTGGATAAGCTGGATTTATTATGCCAACTTTGGAGTTTTGAGAAAAAAGATCAGAGATATTCGAGATAGAATATTTCATGCCATTTGATATAAAAATTTCATCAATATCAATATCTAAATTTTTATAATCATTGTCCAAGATCTTTTGTTTTAAAAATGTATAGCCATCAGATGGTCCATAGCCTTTTAGAGTTTTTTTATCTCTCATCTCATCTATAGCCAGTTTCATGGCGTCAATAATAGAAGAAGCAAGAGGAAGAGAGATATCTCCAATGCCTAAATTCAAAATTTTTTTATTTTCTTTTTTCTTTAAAAGGACTTTTTTTTCAATTTCATTGAAAAGGTAATCTTTTTTAAGGTTTAATAGATTGGAGTTTGCCTTTGGCATAAATATAAAATTTTTAATTTTTTGTTATATAAAAATACCTAAAATATAATAAAACTACAACTTAGGAAATTTTTAAAAAAAATATATGAATGAATATTATGAGCTAAAAGATAATTTGTCTAAAATCGAAAAGATAATAAAAATATCTTTTACAAATAAAGATCTTCTGCTTCTTAGCTTTGTCCATCGCTCTTTTGTTAATGAAAATAAAAAAATTGTGCTTTTACATAATGAAAGATTGGAATTTTTAGGTGATTCAGCTTTAAATTTAATCATCTCTACTTATCTATATAAAAAATTATCTAAACATACGGAAGGGGAGCTCTCTCATATAAGATCTAGACTTGTCGATGGTTCATCTTGTGCAAAATATTATGAAATTTTAGGCCTAGAAAAGTATATGCTACTCAGCAGGGGTGAAAAAGAAGCTAAAAGAGGCAAAATAGCAATCTATTCCGATGCTTTTGAAGCGTTAGTTGGAGCAATTTATCTCGATAAAGGAATTGAAATTTGCCAAAAATTTTTATTAGATAATTTTTCAAAATTGTTTGATGAGATGTGTTTAAGTCCTGAGATTGATTATAAAGGAAAACTTCAAGAATTTTGTCAAAAAAAATATCAAAAACCTCCTGAGTATAAAGTGCTAAAAGAAAAAGGCCCACAACATCAAAAGATATTTCAAGTTGCGGTCTTTGTTAATGATAAAAAAATGGGCTTAGGCATAGGTCCATCTAAAAAAGCAGCAGAGCAAATAGCTGCTGAAGATGCTTATAATAATCTAAATCTTAAAAATATAGAGGATGATAATGGCTAAAGATAGAAAGATTTGGGAGTGCTCTTCTTGTGGATTTACTCAATCTAAATGGTCAGGTAGCTGTCTAAACTGCTCATCTTGGAACTCCTTTTTTGAAAAAATGCAAATAAATGAAAAGACAAAAAGATTTGAAGCGAAAAAAACAACTTCTACTTGCATGAAACTAAAAGATATAAAAATATCATCTTTTGATAGGATTAAAACAAATTTTTCGCATGTAGATCGTCTTTTAGGTGGAGGACTTGCCAAAGGCTCTTTAGTCTTAATTGGAGGTAGTCCTGGGATCGGAAAATCCACTCTACTACTTCAACTATCTGATATCTTTGCTCAACAAAGTCTGAAAGTTTTATATATTTCTGGAGAAGAGTCTTTAGAACAGACTACTCTTCGCGCTAATAGAATTGGAGTTTCTAATGAAAATATATATCTTTTATCGGAGACAGATTTTTCTTCTATAAAACTTCAAATTGATCAGATAAAACCAGATATTTTAATAATTGATTCTATTCAAATTGTCTATAAATCAGATATCTCTTCATCTCCAGGTTCAATTGTTCAAGTAAGAGAGCTTGCAATGGAATTTATGCATATCGCTAAAGGTTATGGTATCACAACTTTTTTAATCGGCCATGTTACCAAATCTGGAGATCTAGCTGGGCCTAGAGTGTTGGAACATATTGTAGATGTAGTATTAGATTTCGAAGGTGAAAAACAAAATGGCTTTAGATTACTTCGTTCTGTAAAAAATAGATTCGGTCCCACAGATGATATTGCAATTTTTCAGATGAATGAAAAAGGTCTGAATCAAATCGCCAATCCATCTGCTATTTTTTTAGAAAAAAGAAAAAAAAATCTTCCAGGTTCTGTCATCGCCTCTACTATCGAAGGTATTAGATCTATTTTAATAGAAGTACAAGCTCTTGTTGCCTCATCTGGTTTTTCAATGCCTACTCGAAAATGCTCAGGTTTTGATCAAAATAGATTAGCTCTTCTTCTCGCTGTATTAGAGAAAAAAGTTCGCTTTACCCTAAAAGATTTAGATGTTTTTGTCTCAATAGCAGGGGGTATGAGAATCAAAGATCCTGCCATAGATTTAGCTATTTTATTAGCAATAGCCTCTTCTTTTTCTAATAGAAATTTAGATGCTAATACTGTTGCCATTGGTGAAGTTGGCTTATCTGGTGAGATCAGAGCTGTTTCAAGAGTTGAATCTAGAATTAAAGAAGCTATAAATATGGGATTTAAACATGTTATTATCCCAACACAAAATTTAAAAGAGATCACAAAATCTATTCATGAAAAAATTAATGTGATTGGTGTTGATCTTGTCGATGAAGCTATTGATAGACTTGCATAGTTCAAAAGTATTATACAATTTCTAAATTAGGCTTATCAGATCTTTTTGTTAAAGAAGAAAAATAACTTTGAATTGTATCTGTAACTCTATTAGCTAAATTTTTAACTTCTTCCATTTTAAGTGTAGATATAAAATATCCAGTTGTTGGAACAAAAGCATTTAAAAATGGGTTTTCATTTCCTATCGCATAAAAAACCGCAAAAGTAGCCATATATGTGAGTAGGGTTAAAGCTATCACTTCTTTGATTTTATAAACCTTTACATCCTCTATCGGATCTGTTTGAGAACCTATCTCTTTTGAAGTAGATTTTGGCTCTTTAATTGCTATCGCTTTTGTAGTCATACTGTTTTTTTTATAATTATAAAGTGTTTTTGTTGTTATATTAGTGTCATTATACAGGAAAAATTAATTAAATTAAATGTTAGTTATTTATTTTGTTAATTACATAATAATGTAAATTATTATTTTAATAATAGATATTAATATTTAATAATGTCTAATGTAAATAGTTTGAATAGAAAAACTTATATATTAAAAAACTTGTATAAAATTTTCTAAAGTGTTTTTCTATTTAATTATATTACAAAAAATAGGAGTAAAAATATGTCTAATTATCAACTGCCCGATCTAGAATATGATTATAATGCTCTAGAGCCTGTAATTACCGCTGAAATGCTTGAGATTCATCATGATAAGCATCATAGAGCTTACGTAAATAAGTTAAATGAAGCATTGGAAAAATACCATGAAGCTGAAAAGAAAAAAGATGCTGAAAAAATGGTAGAGCTTCAAGGAGCTATAAAATTTAATGGAGGCGGCCATATTAATCACTCAATTTTTTGGCAAATTTTAGCACCTGAAAAAGATGGAGGCGGCCAAGTAGATAAAAGCTCATCACTGTATAAAGCAATAGAGACTGATTTTGGATCTTTTGAAAAATTTCAAGAGCTTTTAAATGCACAATCTACAGTAGTGCAAGGCTCTGGTTGGGGATGGCTAGGTTATTCTAGACAGACCAAAAGCTTGGTTGTTCAAACTTGTTTAAATCATGATCTTCTAAGCTCTAGAGGAATGTTCCCGATTTTTTGTATAGATGTTTGGGAGCATGCATATTATTTAAAATATAAAAATGTAAGAGCAGAGTATATAAAAAATATTTGGAAAATTTTAAACTGGAAAGAAATTGAAAATCGTTATAATAAAATTATTACTTGAGTGCAAAAAATAAAATTTTTGCTTAACGCTGGAGTAGCTAAGAATTTGATTGTCAGGTGTTTATGAAATAATAATATGCTTGTTCTATTAATCAAAATTAGGTAAAATGGATGAGAAATTAACCAAAGTTGAATATGGGACTTTTTTCAAGATCAAAGCCTAAAATTAAGGTGCAAGCCACAAAAAAAGATAGCTATAGTGGCTGGATAAAATGCACAAATTGCTTGGATATGATTCATGCAAATGAGCTCAAGGACAATAGTAATTGTTGTCCTAAATGTGAGTATCATTATCGCTTGAGTGTGAATCAGAGAATCGAGCTTTTAATCGATGAAAACTCGCTTACTAAAATGTATGAGAATATAGAACCTATAGATGTTTTAAAATTTGTAGATGCTAAAAAATATTCAAAAAGATTAAAAGAGGCTCAAGAAAAATCAAAAAATCCAGATGCGATTGTTATTGGAGTAGGCAATATAAATAATATAAAAGTAGCTATTGGTGTTATGGATTTTAGTTTTATGGGTGGATCGATGGGATCTGTTGTGGGAGAAAAAATTACTTTGCTAATTGAGCATGCAATAGAAAATAATCTACCTCTTGTTTTAGTTTCGGCATCTGGTGGCGCTAGAATGCAAGAATCTATTTTATCTTTAATGCAAATGGCTAAAACATCTGCGGCTTTAACGAGGCTCCATAAAAAAGGGCTTCCATACATTTCTGTTTTAACAAATCCTACAACTGGAGGAGTTACTGCATCTTTTGCATCTTTAGGAGATATAATTATTGCAGAACCGAAAGCTTTAATCGCTTTTGCAGGACCTAGAGTTGTAGAACAAACAATCAATCAAAAATTACCTCAAGGTGCTCAAAAATCAGAGTTTTTATTAGAAAGAGGAATGATTGATCTGATTGTGAAAAGAAGTGATTTAAAGAAAAAAGTTACTTTTTTTGTTGATTTTTTTATGAATAATCCAAAAAATGTATCCAATGGCAAAGGGCCAAATAAATTAAAGCAGCTTTTAAAAGTAATTGAATCTAAAAAAGAAGATAAAGAGCTACTTTCAAAAGAAAAATAGTAGATGAATAAAGTCCAAGTTAAAATAATTTCAAAAGATGATGATGATGAGAATATTCCTAAATATTCGACTCTTTTTGCAGCAGGTGCTGATTTAAAAGCAAATATCAAAGAAAATGTTATCTTATCTCCATCAAAAACCGTTTTGGTGCCAACTGGCATTTATTTAGAAATACCTAAAAATTTTGAAGTGCAAATCAGACCAAGAAGTGGTCTTGCTCTAAATAATGGTATAACAGTACTAAATACTCCCGGGACAATCGATAGTGATTATCAAGGAGAAATCAAAGTTATTTTAATAAATCACTCAAATGAAGATTTTATAATTATACCTAAAATGAGAATAGCGCAGATGGTATTATCTTTTGTATATAGAGCTGAATTTATTAAATGTAAAAAATTATCGCTTTCACAATCTAACAGAGGAGTAAAGGGGTTTGGCCATACTGGGACGCATTAAAAAAGCTACAAGTATCGTTGATTTTTTGAATCGTTTTAAAAAAAAATCAGAGATCAAAATTTTTGATTATATAAAAGCTGAAAATATTAGCTTTTTAAATTCTAAAAATAGAAATGATACAATATTAGAGCTAATAGATCTTTTAGAAAAATCTAAAACTTTAAAATATCCAAATGAGTTTTATAAAAAGATTATTGAAAGAGAGAAAATTGTTTCTACTGGAATCGGAATGGGAGTTGCTATTCCCCATGCTAAAATGAATCTTTTCGATGATTTTTTTATAGCTGTTGGCATTCTAAAAAATGCTAAAATTAATTGGAATTCCTTAGATAATCTACCTGTTCGTTTAGTTTTTATGATTGGCGGACCTGAAGATAAACAAAACGAATATTTAAAGCTTTTATCAAAAATTACTATTGCAATCAAAAATGAAACTCTTAGAAAAAATCTTTTGAATGCTTCTTCAAAAGAAAAAGTCATAAAATATTTCTCAGAATTTTAACGTTTTTTTTAAATATTTAAAAAAAAATCTTCATTTGTTTTGCTTTTTATGATATCTAAATTAAATTAGATTTATTACCAAAAAGGCATTAAATAATATGGATTTAACAATTGATGATGTATGTGAACTTTTAAATGTTTCAAAAAAAACTATTCATAACTGGTTAGATGAGGGTAAAATTCCAGGTTATAAATTAGGTGGTAAAATAAGATTTTCTCGCCCAGAGATAGAAGACTGGCTTGTGAGATCAAAAACGCAAAAAGGAAAAGATCTACTGCAAAAAGATAATTTGATACATCTAAAAAGTGATAGAGCTAAAAAGATAGTAGCTCAAAAAATTGGAACAAATGCCTATTCATTATTTAGAGCTCTTTATAAAGGAACTGTAATAAATAATGTTCATGGGGACACTAAAGAAGACGTTCTTAGATCGGCTGTTAAAATTATCGCTAAGAATTTATCATTAGATGCAAATGTTTTAACTGATCTATTATTAGATCGTGAAAATTTAATGCCAACAGCTTTAAATCATGGCGTAGCAGTTCCTCATACTAGAGATTTTTTACTTCCAAAATCTTATGATGTCGTATCTGTTGTTTATCTAAATAAACCAATAGATTACGGTTCATTAGATGGTGAAAAAGTCAAAACACTTTTTTTCCTTTTTGCATGTGATGATAAAAGACATTTACATCTTTTAGCAAAAATTGCGCACCTTACAAGAAATGAAGAGTCTTTAAATTTCATTCACCAGCATCCTGGAAAAGCTCATCTTTTAAATTATATTAAAAATTGGGAAACGAAACTTTGTATTCCTGGTTTGGCAAAAATTAATTAAAATAAAAAAAAAAGTAGGATTTTTTGTAAAATCCTACTTTTTCTTTAGAGATTTCAAAAAAAAATAACTTTTTTTCAACTAATTCGAATCAGCCTTTTCTAAATCTTCATCTTTTTCTTCATCTTTCTTTTTTTTGTCCTTATCTTTGTCACTATCTTTTCTCTCTTCTTCAGAAAATGTGATTAGATCTTTTTTAGCTGATACTTTGTAGTCTACTTTTTTATCAGGGTTTAAAAGTAGTTTTTCAGCTAATGGATCTTCTAAATATTGCTCAATTGTTCTTTTAAGTGGTCTAGCTCCCATCTCTGGTTGAAAGCCCTTTTCAACTAATAGATCTTTTGCTTTTTCATCTAAAGTAATTGAGATGCCTTTTTTATTTAATCTATCTTGAAGCTTTTTGAACTCTAGCTCTACAACTTCTTTTAAGACTTTTTTGTCTAATGTTTTAAAGATTACACAATTATCTAAACGATTTAAAAATTCAGGTTTGAAATGTTTTTTTACAGCACCTTGTATTTTTTCCTGTATAATTTTGTAATCTAATAAATTGTCTTGAGCGCCAAAACCCATTTCTGTAGATTTTCGAATTAAATCAGCTCCTAAATTAGATGTCATTATAATTATTGTGTTTTTAAAATCTATTTTTCGACCCATAGAATCGGTAAGTTTTCCCTCTTCCATAATCTGCAAAAGTAAATTCATAACATCAGGATGCGCTTTTTCAACTTCATCAAATAAAACTACACAATAAGGTCTTTGTCTTACTTGTTCAGTTAATTGTCCACCCTCTTCATGACCAACATATCCCGGAGGAGATCCTGTGATTCTAGAAGCGGCAAATTTTTCCATATATTCTGACATATCAACTTGAATAAGAGCTTCTTCTCCACCAAATAAATGAATTGCTAAAAGACGAGCTAAATGAGTTTTTCCAACTCCTGTTGGCCCTAAAAATAGAAATGATCCAATTGGACGGTTTGGATCTTTGATGTCTGCTCTTGATCGTTTAATAGCTTTACAAACACTAGATACGGCTTCTTCTTGACCTACGATATCTTGGAAAAGTATCTTTTCCATATTAATAATTTTTTGAAGCTCAGATTGTGTTAATCTTGAGAGCGGAATTCCTGTTTGTTTTGCTATTATTTGAGCTACATCTTCATCATCTACGATAGCTTTATGTTCTTCTTTAGATTGCTCTCTTTCCGTTTTTATAATTTGAAGATTTGCTCTCAATTTTTTTTCTGAATCTCTAAGTTTTGCCGCTTTTTCATATTCTTGTTTTCCAATAGCCTCTTCTTTAGCTGCTCTTAAAGTTTCAATTTCAGTTTCATATTTTTGTATTTCTGGAGGTTGATGCATTGTTGCAATTCTCGCTTTTGCTCCAGCTTCATCCATTAAATCTATAGCCTTATCTGGCAAAAATCTACCTGAAATATATCTATCTGACATCTGAACTGCTGCATCTATTGCAGATTCTGAATAAGAGCAGTTATGATGATCTTCATATTTAGGTTTTAAACCTTCCAAAATAAGTTTGCTCTCATCAACAGATGGTGGCATTACTTGAATCTTTTGAAAACGTCTTTCTAATGCCGCATCTTTTTCAATAAATTTTCTATATTCATCGATAGTTGTCGCTCCAATACATTGGATCTCTCCTCTCGATAACATCGGTTTTAAAATGTTAGATGCATCAATCGCTCCTTCAGCTGCTCCCGCTCCTACAATAGTATGTAGTTCATCAATGAATAAAAGTACGTTACCATTTCTTTTGATCTCATCCATAACAGCTTTGATTCTCTCTTCAAACTGTCCTCTATATTTAGTTCCAGCTATCATGAGCGTCAAATCTAAAGATATTAATTTTTTATTTCTTAAATTATCAGGTACATCTCCATTTACAATAGCATGTGCTAAACCCTCTACAATCGCAGTTTTACCAACACCAGCCTCTCCAATCAAAACAGGGTTGTTTTTTCTTCTGCGACAAAGTATTAAAATAAGTCTTTCGATCTCTTTTTTTCTTCCAATTACCGGATCCATTTTGCCTTCTCTTGCTATCTCAGTCAAATCATGACCATAAGCTCTTAAAGCAGGCATTTTGTCATTTGCTTTATCAGATTGAGCTTTAGATGAGCTTGAGTTTGATGAAGATGAAGTTCCCATAGGAGGTAGTTGTAGATTAAATGTTTCTAATTCTTTTAAAACCTCTTTTCTAATCTCTTTTAAATCTACACCCATGTTTTCTAAAACTTGAGCTGCTACACCATCTGTTTGACGAAGAATTGCTAAAAGTAGATGCTCAGTTCCGACATAATTGTGATTTAAATTTGCAGCTTCTTCATTCGCAAATTCAAAAACTTTTTTTACTTTTCCCGTAAGTGCCGGATCCGCATAAGTTTGCATCTCAGGCCCGAAGCCTACAATTTTCTCAATTTCTGCTCTTATTATATCGTAGCTCAAGTTCATGTTTCTAAGTACATTAACAGCGATTCCTTGGCCTAATTTTAATAAACCTAAAAGTACGTGCTCTGTACCTAAGTAGTTGTGATTCAGTCTTTGAGACTCTTTTTTAGCAAGCTTTATTACCTGTTTTGCTCTATTTGTAAATTTGTCAAACATAGACTTCCCTTTTTTTGATGCTCTATTTATTATTTTACCTGGATTTTATTTTTTTGTAAATTTATCATTTAATGAAGTTGATTTTTTTAAATCGTTGTAAATAAGTCGTTTAGAGGTTTTTCTGATGAAGGTCATTGATACTAAGAAAAATAGTGCTGAAAAAAATATGATTATAGACGCTAATCTTTTAGATAATCTAAAAGATCAGCCAATTTTACATTTTTATGATTGGAAAAAAACCTCTGTTACCTATGGATATTTTATTAATATAAAAAAATTCATCAATCAAAAAAAAGCAAATATTACCAATCTAGATCTAGCGAAAAGACCAACTGGAGGGGGAATCGTATTTCATATTTGGGATATTGCTTTTTCTTTTTTAATGCCTGCATCTCACAAATACTTTTATTTAGATCCTTTGAAAAATTATGAATTTGTAAATAGTATTGTTTTAAAAGCTTTAAAAGAATTTTTAGATGAAAAGACAGAAAGTAATATATCCTTATCCAAAAGTGAGTATTTTAATAAAAAGAAATCTTTCGATAGCTTTTGCATGGCAAAACCAACAAAATATGATGTTATATATAAAGGTAAAAAAATAGCAGGTGCATCTCAAAGAAGAAAAAAAACAGGATATCTGCACCAAGCAAGTATTTGTCTGATACAACCAGACTTTAATTATTTAAAAGATATATTAATCGAAAAAGATATTGCAGATGCTATTTATAAAAGCTCATATCCTATATTTAATGATGGACAAATCGATGAAAGAAGAAAAATTGTAAAAAAGAGATTAATCGAATCTTTTAATAATTACCTTCGCCGCTTTTACAGCAATACCGCCAGTTTCAATGTCACGGATCTCACCTATCATGACAATATTGGGATCCTGACGGAGG
>SDBU01009077.1_pt1 | contig 11207 bp, 7 predicted proteins | sample 2277071 | NCBI WGS metagenome assembly SDBU01 (sample SAMN10397929, study PRJNA504765) | marine sediment metagenome | isolation source: marine sediment core GS08_GC12, 126 cmbsf | place: Arctic Ocean: Gakkel Ridge, Loki's castle | collected 2008 | reverse complement strand
GCCATCAGCAGGGGCATGATGTCCGTGGCGGGGAATGTCCCTAAACCTCCCAATTGGCAAGATCGCTCACCAAAAGTATCCTGCGAGTCCATGCGAATTGTGTCTGGCGCCCATAACAGGAACGGGACCGGATGCCAGGAGTGAGTCTTGAGTTTTGCCGGAGTGGAGTGATCTCCGGTCACAGCAAGCACATCGGGATTTAGGTTAAGCAGCGCTGGTAGAGCTTTATCCACGCCTTCAATCACTTCGGCTTTCTTCTGGATGTCTCCATCTTCCCCGCTGGAATCAGTCTTCTTGATATGGATAAAGAAGAAGTCGTACGCATCCCAGTGGTTCACCGCTGTCTCAAATTCCTGTTCGGGTGAGTCGCCGTCAAAGGGGATCACATCCATGCCTACCAGGCGGGAGACGCCTCGATACATGGGATAGACTGCGATACAGGCTGAGCGGAGACCGTAGATTTCGGTGAACTGCGGCAATTGAGGATCGCTTGAGAAGCCGCGCAGTGTCAATCCGTTCGCTTTCTTCTCATTAGATAGCACTTCCCCAGCCCGTTCGATCCAATGATTGAAGTGCTCAGCAGCGTTCTCCGAAGAGGTTTTATCGGCAAGAGCGGACAGCGGTGGGACCCCGGTGGCTTGAGGATCGGTATCCGCGATTTCGGGGTTTAGATCCGCGCCGCGCATCACAACCGCGAAGCGATATTCGCGCACATGACGTACATCAATCGATACACCGGGGAGCTCGATTTCATCAAGCTTCTGCACCAAAGGTATCGCTTTGTCAGAGGAGATCCGGCCGGCTCTGCGGTCGCTGATATTGCCGCTTGAATCCAGGGTGCAGAAATTGCCCCGCGCGGCGACGTCTTCGATTCCAATCTCCATGCCAATCCCGGTGGCTTCCAGTACACCACGGCCAACCTCGTATGCCAGCGGGCCATATCCGAAGAGCGCTAGATGAGCCGGTCCTGACCCGGGAGTGATGCCTGGTCGGATCGGGACGACCTGGCCAAGGGTTCCCTCCCTGGTGAGTCGATCTAGGTTCGGCGTCTTCGCGGCCTCCAATGCCGATTGACCACCTGGCTCTAACGGTATGCCCCCTAGGCCGTCCATGATAAGCAGGACGATCTTAGACGTATTCTTTTGCTGTAAGTCCCGCATTAACTTGAAATCTGCCATGAGCTTCACCCTCTTGTGACATGATAAAGCCCCGCGCTGGGGCAGGCGGGGGCTTTATTCTGCATGCCTGGTTATTATTGGATTCGGAGCTTCTCTCCTTCTGTTTCGAAGAGATGCATGTTGTCCATATTGAATACAACCTGAGCCTGGTCCCCTGTTTTATACTTAGTGCGTGGGTCAATCCGCGCGACAAAGTTGTCTTCTCCACTGACAAGGTAGGCGAAAATCTCGTTTCCCATGCGCTCGGTAACATCCACTCTAACTTCGACAGGAGCGGTCTCGATGCCGGGAGGTGTGAAGTCGGGATCGTGGATGTCATCGGGGCGGATACCAAATGTGACTTTCTTCCCCGTGTGCGCTTGGTACATACTGGTCTTACTCGCAGGTACGGGCACCTTTAACGATCCTGCATCGACTATTAAATCACCATTCTCACGCTCGAGCTTGGCATTAAAGAAATTCATCGCCGGCGAACCGATGAAACCCGCCACGAAAGCATTATACGGGGAGTCATAAAGAGTCTGCGGCGAATCGGTCTGTTGCAGGAGGCCGTCCTTCATCACGGCGATCCGTGTTGCCATTGTCATGGCTTCAACCTGATCGTGCGTGACGTAAATAAAAGTCGTTTCGAGGCGTTGATGCAGGCGGGAAATCTCGGCTCTCATCTGAACGCGTAATTTCGCATCGAGATTCGAGAGCGGTTCATCGAAGAGAAATACTTCCGGTTCTCGCACGATCGCTCGTCCGACAGCGACGCGCTGCCGCTGCCCGCCGGAAAGCTGACGTGGTTTACGTTCCAATAGATGGCCGATGTCGAGAATATCTGCAGCCTTTTGAACTCGCCGTTTGATATCGTCCTTGGGGGTTTTACGCAGCTTTAGACCGAAGGCCATGTTGTCGTAAACAGACATGTGGGGGTAGAGTGCGTAGGATTGGAAAACCATGGCAATATCGCGATCTTTCGGTGCGACATCATTGACGACTCGATCGCCAATCAGGATCTCTCCTTCAGTGATTTCCTCCAACCCAGCTAGCAATCGAAGGGCCGTGGTTTTCCCGCAACCTGACGGCCCAACGAGCACGAGGAATTCCTTATCCTCAACTTGAATATCCATATTGTTAACAGCGATGACATCTCCGAAGTGCTTACTAACTTTTTCGTACGTTACGCTGGCCATGGGCCGTCCTCCTTTTGTAAGGTATCGTGACATTATTATACTCAAAAGAAGGCATGGGAAAAATTGTCAGCAGCCAATATTCGTTGACGCTCCTACATCCCTCTGGTATAGTCGATGGCGTGCAATTAAGGACGAACGAAACGAGTTCAAACGGTCAATCCATGCATGGGTGGCGGCTTCTCGCTCGCTGGCTGGAGCCAGGATTAGGCGTTAAGCGTTGGTTGCTGTTGATGGTCTTTGGCACCGCTCTAATAGGGCTGGGCGTAGCCGTTATCCTGCTAGATTTTTATTGGGCAAACCCGAATTCGCCTCTGCTTTCGGTATTAAGCCTTCGTGTGATCCCCCACACTATTCGTTCGATTCTTCTTGGAGGCGCCGGCACAGGGATATTGGTTTATGCGGTTTTCCGCTTGAACCGAGCGCTGCTGGCGCCCTATGTCCGACCGGGCAAGCCTGTCGTTGAGGTTGTAGCAAACCATCGCCGATTGGGGAGGGGACCGAAGATCGTTGCCATAGGCGGCGGAACGGGACTCTCAACACTTCTTCGCGGCTTGAAGGCACACACCGCGAATCTCACCGCAATTGTGTCTGTTGCCGATGATGGAGGCTCATCCGGTCGTCTCCGCAGGTCGTTAAATCTCCCCCCACCGGGGGACATCCGTGCCTGTCTGGCGGCCTTGTCAGCAGATGAGGGTTTGCTTACAAAACTCTTTCAATACCGGTTCCGTGAGGGTGAGGAACTTGAAGGGCATTCCTTCGGGAATTTATTTATCGCTGCGCTTTCTGGGGTTACAGGGAGTTTTCAGGAGGGGGTCTTAGATGCTGGTCGGGTTCTAGGGATTCGCGGCCAGGTCCTTCCTTCAACAGCGCAGGATATTGTCCTCGTAGCCGATAAGGAGATGGCCCCAACGGGAAAGGCTGTACGTGTTGAAGGGGAGAGCCGTATCACAGAGGGTATAGGCCGCATCTGCAGGGTGCAGATTGAGCCGAGCGACCCCCGTGCCTACCCGCTCGCGCTGCAAGCGATTCTTAATGCGGATATGATCGTGATTGGACCGGGGAGCCTTTTCACAAGTGTGCTTCCCAATCTGCTCATTCCAGAGATTCCAAGCGCAATCCAGGCGAGCAAGGCTTTCAAGGTCTTCGTGTGTAATGTAGCGACACAATTGGGGGAGACAGACCATCTGGATTGCTGTGACCACCTGGCGGCGATCGAGGCGCATATCGGATCGATTCTCGTTGATCTTGTGGTCGTGAACAACAATCTGCAGATCAACCTGCCAGACGGAATCGAGGCGGTTGATCCAACACTGGACGGATCCTGTCCTGTACCACAATACGCGGCTGATCTTATCGATCCAACCAACCCCACACGTCACAACGAGCGAGTGTTAGCGGAAATATTGATCGCCTTACTAGAAGAGCGTACCGGACCGTTAGAGCTCTTGCCAGTCGATGGGAATGGCTCGAATGGCTATCTGTAAAAAAAAAATCTTAGAGGAGCAAGAACATGGCAACTCGAATTGGCATTAATGGGTTTGGCCGCATCGGCCGCCAAGTCGTAAAAATCATGAAGGATAAGTACAGCGAAGAATTTGACATCGTCGCTTTTAACGACCTCGGCGATCTGCCGACTATGGCACACCTTTTTATGTACGACTCGAACTATGGCAAATATGATGGCACTGTTGAAGTAAAAAAAGATGGGCTCGTTATCAACGGTGACTTCATCAAAGCACTCTCTATTCCAGACCCCGCAGAACTTCCCTGGAAGGACCTCGGGGTAGACATTGTGGTGGAGGGCACGGGGCTCTTCCGAAGTCGCCCCGATGCGAGCAAGCACCTCGATGCAGGTGCGAAGAAGGTGATCATCACCGCCCCAGCGAAAGACCCCGACTTGACCGTTGTCCTGGGCGTGAATGACCAATCCTACGATCCGGAGAAACACAACATCATTTCGAATGCCTCCTGCACAACCAACTGCCTCGCACCTGCGGCGAAAGTCGCTCAAGATAACTTTGGGATCGTACGCGGGATCATGACCACGATACATGCGTATACGAATGATCAACGCATTCTCGACCTGCCGCATAAGGACCTGCGACGGGCACGCGCTGCAGCTCTAAACATCATCCCTACAACAACTGGGGCAGCCAAAGCTGTTGCACTTGTAATCCCCGAACTCGAGGGGAAGTTTGACGGCTTCGCGATGCGAGTTCCCACACCGACGGTCTCGGTTGTAGATCTCACACTTACGCTGGAGAAGGAAACGACGACTGAGGCTTTCAAGAATGCATTCAGGAAGGCGGCCGAGGGTTCAATGAAGGGCATTCTGGGCTTCTCAGAGGTCCCCCTCGTTAGCATGGATTATAAGATGGACCCGCGCTCGAGCATCGTGGACGCACAATTCACCTTCGTGATGGATGGGGTCATGGCGAAAGTCCTCGCATGGTATGACAATGAATGGGGTTACTCCGTTCGCACGGCGGACTTGGCGGCGCTAATAGCGAAGTCCCTATAATCCGGGTTTACCTGAGGGCTGCGCCTCCATCTGGGGGCGCAGTAATTTGTGATAAAGATGTTCAATAAAAAAACAATTCGAGATATAGAGTTCAAGGATCAAAAAGTGCTGGTCCGGGTTGATTTTAACGTTCCGCTGCAAGATGGCAGGATCGCTGACGATACACGCATGCGCGCTGCACTGCCAACCATCCAATATCTGATCGACCAGGGCGCGAGGATCATTCTCTGCTCCCATCTTGGTCGACCGAAGGGGCAGTTTGTCGAATCCCTATCTCTGCGCCCAGTAGCTGACCATCTCTCGAATCTGCTGGGTAAAAAAGTCACCTTCTCTCCGGACTGTGTGGGAGAGGCGGCGAAAACCGCGGTTTCGAAGCTCAAGAATGGCGAGGTGCTCCTCCTGGAAAACACGCGATTTCATCCGGGGGAGAAGGCGAACGATGATGCGTTCGCCATCGAACTAGCTTCACTGGCTGACCTTTACGTAAACGATGCATTCGGTTCGGCGCACCGCGCGCACGCCTCAACCGTGGGTGTGGCTCATAAAATGCCCGCAGTGGCCGGATTCCTGATGCAAAAGGAGCTGCAATATCTCGGCGAAGCTCTTGCAGAACCCGAGCACCCGTTTGTCGCCATCCTGGGTGGAGCGAAAATCTCGGATAAGATCGGCGTGGTTGGCCGCCTTCTTCAAATGGCGGACCGCATGCTGATCGGAGGCGGGATGGCGAATACATTTCTCGCCGCGCAAGGTTTCGATATGGCCGAATCCTTGGTGGAGAAAGATGCGGTCACGACCGCCGCGGAGATTTTAGAACGGGCGGGTGATAGCCTGCTCCTGCCATCAGATCTGGTGGTAGTAGCTGAATTCGACGAGAAAGCAGAGTACGAAACCGTTGCTGTCGGGTCCATTCCCGAGGGGTGGCGGGCGATGGATATCGGCCCTGAGACCGTCCGTGCCTTCTGTACAGAAATCGAAGACGCACGATTAGTCGTCTGGAACGGTCCAATGGGAGTGTTTGAATTCGAACCATTTGCCGCGGGGACGCAGGCATTGGCGACCGCTGTCGCTGAATGTGGGGGCACTACGATTGTCGGTGGGGGTGATTCTGCTGCGGCGATCCGTCAGGCAGGATTGACGGAGAGCATAAGTCATGTGTCGACAGGTGGTGGGGCTTCGCTCGAGTTCTTGGAGGGGAAGACCTTACCCGGTGTTGCCGCTCTGCTTGATAAGGAAGCCTAAAGCCGGTATTTACGTGTAGATTGTACAGCCATCTGGGGGTTTTTACGCCCAGGTGGCTGATTTTCATCCTAGAAATTCCGCGTTCTGGCCCCAATGCGTCCAATTGGCGGCACTTCACAGTTTACTTACATTTCACATGAATTTATTGTCCGCGTGTTGGCGCTCGTCTATAATGAATCAATGTTTGCTAAGGAGGCCGGATGAGTTTCACCATCGGTGAGAATGTTGGCCCGTATCGAATCATCGAACAGTTAGGGCAGGGAGGGATGGCTACGGTATTTAAAGCCTACCATGCCGCTTTGGACCGCTATGTTGCGATTAAAGTCCTCCACCCCGCGTTTAAAGAAGAACCTAATTTTCTTTCACGATTTCAGCGCGAAGCGCGTGTGGTTGCGCGCTTGGAACACACGAATATCGTCCCGATCTACGATTACGCGGAGCACAAGGGTCAGCCGTATCTGGTCATGAAATTCATCGAGGGCCAGACGCTCAAGGCGCGAATGAATGTAAAACCTCTAACGAAGGAGGAAGCAGTCAATATCGTCGATGCCGTCGGCGGCGCCTTGGCTTATGCTCACAAAGAAGGCGTGCTGCATCGCGATGTCAAACCCTCAAACGTTCTCCTAAGTCCCGATGGCGCGATTTACCTGGCTGATTTTGGCCTGGCGAGGATGGCGCAGGCAGGGGCGTCGACACTCTCGAAAGATGTCATGCTGGGCACTCCCCAGTACATCTCTCCAGAACAGGGGCAAGGGATGAGCGATCTGGACCAAGGAACCGACATCTATTCCTTCGGTGTGCTTCTCTATGAAATGGTCGTCGGCCGGGTTCCATTCAATGCTGACACACCCTTCTCAATCATCCATGACCATATATACACGCCCTTGCCGCTTCCTTCCGCGGTGAACCCGAATGTACCTGAAGTGGTGGAGCGAGTGCTCCTCAAGTCGCTGGCGAAGGATCGAAAGGATCGCTTTGAGAAGGTGGAGCAGCAGGTTTTCGCTTTCCGTACAGCGGTCCTGGAGGGTGAGGGGGCATTTCTTGAAACTCTTGTTTTACAACCGGCTGCTGATGATGGGCCAGGGGGAGAGGCCAGCATTCCCATAATTCCTAGTGACCTAATCGATGGAGATAAGGAAGCGGTAGGGCTGGAAAAACCCCCACGCAAACGCTGGCCCTGGATTGTGGCTGGGCTGCTTATCAGCGTAGGGTGTTTGTTAGCATTCCTTGGTACTCTTGATAATGAGAATCAGACACAGGAACTAGATCGCCCCATTCCATCTGTTGAATTGATTGAGGAGAATCTCCCGGGTGAGCCAGAGCTGTTGAGCCCAGACACGCTGTTTCGTCGTGCGGAGTCGCTTGTGGAGAACGGGCGCGACATCCTTGCCGCCCAGGAATTTCTCAAGGCGGGCGATCTCTTCATGGAAGAAGGTAATTACGCTCGAGCTATAGAAAGCTATCTGCGGGCTGTTGAAGTTCATGCTCCCAGCGTGGAACGCAACCGGATCGTTGAAGGACAATTCACCCAGGCCATCTTCCTTGGCTCTGCCGAGGAAGATGTTTGGCCGTTGATCGAAAAGATCGGGCAATTTTATTCGGATTGGCCAGCCCTTGCGATCGCGAAAGCGCGTCAGAGTCTATTCTTAGGAGCGTTTGATGAAGCTCGGGATCTGATCAATCCAGTTTTGGAAGAGGAGCCTGGAAATCCACTGGCGCTGGCTGTACTCGCCGAATACTACATCAAGCTCAACGAATTTGATGCTGCGGAGCGGATCATTGTAAAAGTACTTGAGCGGTCAGATGATCTGCCGTCTTGGCTGGCTGAACATTTTCATTGGTTGGAGACAATGCTTCCCGAATAACTTTTGGAAAATATTTACCCAGAAACCCTAAGATTGCGGGTAATTGAAAGCGTTAATTTACTATCGACGAGCCTATCAAGCTCGTCGATAATATTTCCCGAATTGAGGAAATATTTGTTCGTCAGCGGTTTGATTTACACGCATTCACCACTTCAACAGAGGGCATGAAGGCCCGTTGTGTTTCCCGGCCGCCCTTAAGCAGTGCCGAATTGCCGATCACCTGCGTCGCCTAAGCCCGGGAGGATATATCCATGCTCATTCAATTCGCGATCGATGGCCGCGAGGTGAATGTGGACATCGGGATGTTTATTATGGAGTGTTGAGATACCCTCGGGCGAAGCGATCACGCCGATGAACTTGATCTTCTCTACGCCCCATTCTTTCAGGATGTCAACAGTCGCTATAGCAGACCCGCCGGTTGCGAGCATCGGATCGAGAATTAGACATACTGAAACCGTGGGTTCGATCGGGAGTTTGTTGTAATACTCCACAGGTTTGAGGGTCTCCTCGTCCCGGTACAAACCGATATGCCATACCTCGGCTGAGGGCATAAGTTCCCAGACTCCCTCAGTCATACCCAGCCCTGCCCTTAAGATCGGGACCAGGCCGATCTTATGCTGCAGAGATGCCCCTTCGATCTGTTCCAGAGGCGTATCGATTTGTGTTGGTGTTAGGAGCAAGTCACTGGTTGCTTCATAGGTGAGCAATGCGGAGATCTCTCGGATCAGTTCGCGGAATTTCTTCGGATCCGTCTTTCGATCCCTTAGTTTTGTCAATTTGTGCATGACGAGAGGGTGCTGAGATGGGAAAACGTTTTCCATTGAGATACCTCGAATCCTTCAAAGTAATTAGTGCTCTTGATATCGAATTGTGAGCACAGTTAGGTCATCTGACAGGTCAGGTTGACCACGGAACTGGATCACTCGGTTGACAATCGTTTCGACAACATTATTCGCACTCCAGTCTTCAAGGCCCAACACGAGATTTATTAGGCGTGAGAGACCGAATAGCCCGCGTTCACCGCCATATGCCTCGGTCACACCATCGGTGTAAAGAACGAGCAATTGTCCCGGCTTAATTTCGATGACTGAAGATGGATATTTCGCATCAGTTTCCACCCCGAGGACAATCCCATGATCGCGGATGAGGCTGCCGGCTGATTCCGGGGTAAAAAGGAGAGGCGGATTATGCCCGGCGTTGGAGTAGATCAATCGGCCCGACTCTGGTTCCCAAATAGTGTAGAAAGCGCTGACGAAAAGGTCAGCAGCTGTCTCGGAAATCAGAAGGTTATTTACCTTTTCAAGCGTACGAGCGGGGTCAATCAGTTCAGTGGCGATCGTGTGGATCAGCGTTTTACAAAGGGCCATATAGAGCGCAGCAGGGATTCCCTTATCGGCGACATCGGCGATCACGATACCCCATCGAGGACCATTCTCGCCATCCGGCAATGGTATGATGTCGAAGAAATCACCGCCAACTTCGCGCGCAGACTGCCAGCTAACCCCGATTTCCCAGCCATCTATGATCGGCAACTCCTTCGGCATGAAGCTGATTTGAATGCTTTTTGCCATCGCTAATTCTCGTTCCAGGGATTGCTGATGTGCGGCTTCCTCAATCAGCCGTGTGTTCTCAAGGCGGAGTGAGAGCTGGTGTCCGATGCCTGCAAGCAGTGCCGGTATTTTGCCTGAAAATTTCTGTCCCTTTAATATGAGAATACCGAGGAGTTCTCGTTCGGCGCTCAAGACGAGACAAGAAGCCTCATCGGTTGCCAGGAGTTCTGATAGAGCTGGCGGGAGGGTGATCTGGAAAGGTTCATGACTCTCGCTATACGGTGGTGAAATCCCTAGTTCTGATGCTTGGATATGCAGATCATGAAGCTTATATATATCCGAACGCCGTAATCCGGCAACTGGACCGATGTGCATATTGCCATGAGAGTCATTCGGGAGGAGAAGAAGGGTCCAATCCGTACCGGTGAGCAATGTCGAAAGCTGCAAAACGGCTTGCAAAGCTGACTCCGTCTCACCGGGACGCGCTGCGTGGCGGGCGACTTCGAGTAGAACAGTGGTAATCCAGGCCTCTTCCTGATGCTGGTTATAATTTCGGGCTTCGAGGATGGCGAATGCTAACTGGGTCGTGACCATCTCGATAACGGCGATGTCGTCAATCGGGAGTCGCCTTGAGCCCATGCACTGTATGTGAAGTACCCCTAACACTCGGTCGACAACCTTCATAGGAAAAGCATATTCTAATGCTGAAGGCAAAGATGTATCTTCTGTCTGAGCGTCCACATTGGCCGTATTTAGTGGCTCCCCTGATTCTGCAACCTTCTCAATTAGCGAGGCTTGCAGTTTATTCTCCTGCACTTGATCCCCTTCATCCCATGAAGATGCCCGTAAGAAAAGTTCTCCTTCGATAAATTCATAAATTTCTACTTTTTCGTACTCAAGGCCCTGTGTGAGTAACGTCGTGATCCTCGACATGCGTAGGGCAATGGGATCAAGTGAGATCAGCAGTCTTGACATCTCGCGAATGAGCAGCATTTGGATTGACAGCGTTTCAGTTTCTGATCGCAGAATGAGACTCGCCAGGAGTGGAGCCAATTGATTGGAGATGACGAGCATCAGGGATAAGTCATGCTCTGTGAAGGCATGGCTCCGCCGGCTTTGGATCGTGAGTGCACCAATAACGCTATCGCCTGACCTGAGAGGGATGAAAATGCCCGAAACGGGCGGGTCTGGAGCGTCGTAGCTGGGGTGGGCAGGCAGGCTGTCTGCCTCGGATTGAAAATCTTTGATCAGAATCGATTGACCCGTCCGGCGGATCCAGCCAATCAACCCTTCTTGGTCCGGTGCGATCTGAAAACTGAGATTCTCTTGGCGGCTGCCATCCTTCACCCAGATAAGTGTCCGGTAGTGATCATCCTCGAAAACCCCTAATTGAAAGAAATCCGTTTCCATCAACCTGGCGATCTCGAGAAAAGCGACCTCAGCAAGTTCTTGGAGGTCGATAGCCGCGACAGCGATCGAACGTCCGACTTCAGCTAATGTCTTGAATTCTCGCGCTGTATCATGTTCAATCGCCATATTCGGCGTACTCCGTTAAGAGAGTTCAGGTTCAGAAGAAAGGTAGCTCGTATCGTAGCACAGAAACCCCATCCCGAAGGAAAGGGATGGGGTTTGGTTGAAGTCTGCCTTCGCTGTGAGTTTCGGTAATCTACCTCCAG
>SDBU01009076.1_pt1 | contig 11209 bp, 11 predicted proteins | sample 2277071 | NCBI WGS metagenome assembly SDBU01 (sample SAMN10397929, study PRJNA504765) | marine sediment metagenome | isolation source: marine sediment core GS08_GC12, 126 cmbsf | place: Arctic Ocean: Gakkel Ridge, Loki's castle | collected 2008 | reverse complement strand
GTTGTGGTACCTGTGAGGAAATATTCAGTGACCTGAATTCAAAAAGAAATACTCCCTGCCGGCTCCTTATAACTGGTTCAAAACGGAACATATTTTTGAAAACCGTTCTAGAGTGAGCTAAAGTTAACAGAATTTAGGGAAGGATTCACCATTTCCGAACAACGGATAACAAATAGCAAATAACGAATGACAAAATCCATGTTCAAGAACGAAAAACTGATTCGCCTGGCCCTTGAGGAAGACATAGGGCCGGGAGATATCACGACCGACGTACTGATCAAACCAGACCGTGCGGCAACAGCGGTGATTTTTGCCAAGGAGCCCCTGATCCTGGCGGGGCTACAGGTGGCCCAAGAGGTCTTTACCACTCTGGACCCTGCAATGAGTTTTGACACGACTTTTCATGATGGTGACCGGATAGAAAGCAGGGATGAAATCCTGACGGCACAGGGCAAATTTCGGGCTCTGCTGACAGGGGAACGCACAGCCCTCAATTTTCTTCAGCGGCTTTCGGGAATCTCAACCCTTACCAGGCAATATGTAGATCAGGTTGCAGGATCTAAAGTGCGGCTGACCGACACCCGTAAAACCACACCGGGCTGGCGCAGGCTGGAAAAGTATGCGGTTAAGGTCGGAGGGGCCGACAATCATCGTTTCGGGCTTTATGACGGTATCCTGATCAAAGACAACCATGTTGAGGCGTGTGGCGGGATCAGAGAGGCGGTGGACGGGGTCCGGAATGAGCGGTCGCATCGCTCGCAAATCGAGGTGGAAGTCTCAGACTTGAATCAGGTGAAACAAGCCCTTGAAAGCGGCGTGAATATCATTATGCTTGACAACATGAACTTAAACGATATACGTAAAGCAGTTACACTAATTGACGGCAGGGCCTTGATCGAGGTTTCGGGAGGGGTTACCCTGGACACATTGGCCGAGTTCGCCAATACCGGAGTAGACATCATTTCCATAGGCGCCCTGACCCACGCGGCAAGGGCCGTGGACATCAGCATGCGTGTGGTTGTTTGACAGAATCGTAACCGTTCACGGGTTCAGAGGTTCAGGGTTCACCGAAACTCTCAACCGCTGATTCGTGGGATTCGGGAGTTTGTTGGGTTTTGTTCGGTATGCAAAACGGTGTTGCCCTGAAGTCCAGAGTGAGCTTTACATAGCGTTGAACCAACAAAACATAAGGTAACCCTGAACGGTGAACTTTGAACCTGTGAACGCCTACTGATAAAGGAAGATCCGATGAGATACTGCGCGATAGCATATTCGGTTCCGAGCAGGCTTGTCACCAACACCGAAATTATTCAGGAGATCATTTCCAGAAGTACGCGTTATTTGACGCAGAAGGCGTTGGATTTGCTTGCCTTCAGGCTTGACGAGCTATTCAAGAAATCAGTAACCGAGTTCCGATATCACAGGGCCAAGAACGAGCGCGCCATTCAGTTCGGTATTGAAGCTGGCAGGAAGGCTCTGGAGTCGGCCAACATGTCTCCGAACGACATTGATCTCTTGATCTATGTGGGCGTTGGCAGAGGGTATATTGAGCCGGCAACCGCCAACGTTTTTCATAAAATACTTAAGCTAGACAAAGCCACGTGCTTTGATATATTAGATGCCTGTGCGAGTTGGCTTAGAGCGATTCATGTGGCCCATTCATTTATCAAGACCGGCATGTACAAGAGGGTAATGATCTTAAACTGTGAGTTTAACTTTCGAGAGTATGCCAATTTTGAGTTTAAGTCACTCAAGGATATCGAATTCAATTTCCCCACCTTTACGATTGGTGAGGCCGCAACGGCGACCATTGTGAGTGATTCGGAAGCAGATGATGAGTATTACGCCTCCTTCAGGACATGGGGAGGCCAGCATAATCTATGCAAGATACCGCTGCCGCATTTCAGGGAATACAGCGATGGTGAGCTAAGAAGTGAAATTGAACCCCTGAAGTTTTTCTCCTATGGGGAGAAGATCTTTCGATTCGTGTTTTCAAAGCTGTGCAGGCATTACAGAGACGACGCGATACTGAACAGTTTCAAGCATGAAATCGTTTTCAGCCATGCCGCAAGTGATGCTATGAGCGAAAAAGTAATCCAATCATGTAACCTGGGCGAAGAGAAGGGTTACAATACCCACAAGCGATTCGGAAACACGGTTTCTGCTTCCGTACCCCTAGCCATGGCTTGCGCCGTGAAAGAAGGGAAGCTGAGGGACAACACCAACGCCCTTATAGGCTTTGGCTCGGCGGGTGTCTCCACGGCTTGGTGTAAGTTCAAATTTCTAAGATAGTTTCCGTCCGAAAACACCCCTTTTCCGCAATCTCCGCGTCAATCTGCGGAATTACTTGTGCGAAGTTAAGATTTACTCAATTCCTCGGATCGCCGAGCAGCTGCTCGGATCGCATCTATCAGATGCGTCTTCACCTTGTGACGTTCCAGCACATTGAGTGCTGCCTCAGTGGTCCCACCCTTGGAAGTTACCTTTTTTCGAAGAGATGCAGCTGCTTCATCTGTCTCTTCCAAAAGCCTAACTGATCCCTTAATGGTCTCGAGAGTGAGAGTCAGGGCATGAGAGGGTCTGAGTCCAAGCCCGGTGCCAGCTTCCACCAGCGACTCTATGACGTAAAAGATATAAGCGGGTCCTGAACCGCTGAGGGCGGTGATCGCATCCAGATCTTCCTCCTTAACTTCAATTACTTTGCCAATGGCCTCTAAGATCGCGCGCGCCTGGCTTAGGTCGGACTCTCTCGCATACTGGTTGCCGCTCATGCCGGCCATGCCCGCTAGGACCAAAGCTGGCGTATTAGGCATCACGCGCACAATGGGAAGAAGTCCCTTTGAATTTTCATCCAGTGAGGTATATAGAGGCCCCTCGATCCTTTTTATGGGAAAACCTGCGGCAATGGAGATGAACAGTTTAACGCCCTTTATCGTGTGGGGAAAAGTGCTGGCTATACCTTGCAGGACCCCATCCATATCCTGAGGCTTAACTGCCAGAATGACAATATCCGCCTTGTCAAGAATCTCTGTATTCTCCTGAGTGATGTTTATCTTATAGGTATCCTTGAGTTGACGGAGCCGGGCCTCCCTCACATCACTGGCCCAGATCTCAGCGGGTTCGCACAGGCCTGACTTGATCAGGCCATTGATCATGGCCTCTCCCATATTTCCCGCGCCAATAAATCCGATCTTCTTATTCAGCCTCTTCATAATATTCTCCTTAAAGTGTTGACGGCTTCGTAAAAAGTCCATCTGCGTCCCGACAGTCGGGATTCATCCCCCGCCCTGTTAAATTCTCGCTACGCGAGACGGCGGAGCCGATTTAACAGGGTGAATCATTGCGACGTACGATAATGTACGCCTCATTCCTCAAAATGGCGCCTGGCGGCTTGAAGAGATGGCGCCTGACGGCTTCGAAAGAGGTGCGCGCCTTGCATCTGGAGCTTTTTACTGTGCTGTCCATTTGATGACCTTTTACGAGATCATCAAGTGTTTAAAGACGACATGAACTGCAACAGAGAGCGCATTCCTGCAGGGATCTTCAATTGGGAACTCATTCAATCCCAGCCTTTTACCGCTTGTTTCTGAACCGAAACCAATTAACGCTATCAGCACATCCATGTCAACGGGTTTGAACGAAATATCTTGACTTTTGAGTTGCAATCGTCAATGTTTTTACATTATAAGGAGCTTGAATCTTAGATTATGAAGCTCCTGCAGGCCAGCAGACAGAGGTCGTGTCGTACGGTGATGGGGCACCAGGCTAAGCGGTCTTTATTGTGCCTGCTGAAATGGAACCATGTTCATTATTGGCTATTTTCTGAGTGCACTTGCCACGGTTTTAAACTACGCTTTAATCTTCTATATGTGGGTGGTGATTGCACGGGCCGTGCTTTCTTGGGTTAGCCCTGATCCGTACAATCCCATTGTACGGTTTATCCACAATGTAACCGAACCGGTTCTGTACCCCGTGCGGAGATGGCTTCCCTTCGGGTACATAGGTATAGACTTTTCTCCTTTAGTCGTGTTGTTCGTCATCATATTCTTGCGCACGTTTCTGGTAAACAGCTTGATGAGATTAGCAGCAACATTGTTGTAACAACTCAAGAGAGGTGATGGCATTTATGAAGATTACTCCGGTGGACATTCAGCAACAACAGTTTCGCGTTCGCTTCCGGGGCTTTGATGTGCGAGAGGTTGATAGTTTTTTGGAACGGATAGCTGACGAATTCAAGACCCTGACAGCAGAAAACGAAAATCAGGAAAGAGAATTTCGGAGGCTGGAACGCGAAATGCAGGAATATAGGGATAGAGAAAAGGCATTCAAGGAGGCCATGGTCAATGCACAAAAGGCTCTCGATGACATGAGGATCAATGCCCAAAAGGAGGCCGAACTCATCGTAGCTGAATCGGAAATGAAGGCTGAAAAAATATTGAGTACCGCACACAACAGGCTTACACAGCTACACGAGGATATCTCAGAACTTAAAAGGCAGCGCATGCAACTTGAAGTTGAGCTCGGGACTATCCTTGAGGCTCACAGAAAGCTTTTGGATATGAGTACAGAAGCGATGGATGACAAAGAGATATCTGAAGAAAAGTTGAAATATCTCAGGGGAAGGTAATGGGGAAGTCTAATGGCCAAGATTGATGCTTTTTTCAAATTGATGCATGAGCAAGATGCGTCAGATCTCCACCTCGTTGCAGGTCAGCCGCCCTTGCTCCGCATTCACGGTGACATGGAGAGAGTGAAGTACAAGGTCCTTGACGACGATGATCTCAGGAAAATGCTTTATGAGATTACGCCTGAAGACAAGATCAAGGTATTTGAAGAGACCGGGGATGTGGATTTTGGTTATGAGGTCCCCGGCCTTGCGCGCTATCGGGCAAACTATTTTATGCAATTGTTCGGTCTTGGCGCTGTTTTTCGAGAGATTCCCAACGAGATTTCTACGTGTGAGCAATTAGGTCTGCCATCTGTCATATCCAAACTGGCCGCACTTCCCCGAGGCCTGATTCTGGTCACCGGCCCCACAGGTAGTGGTAAATCCACAACACTTGCAGCCATTATCGACCAGGCAAACAGGGAGCGAAAAGATCATATTATTACTGTTGAAGACCCGATTGAATTTGTCCATCAAAGCCAGGGCTGTGTAGTGAATCACAGAGAGGTGGGCACTCATACAAAGTCATTTTCAGCCGCCCTGCGGGGGGCTCTTCGTGAAGACCCGGACATTATCATGGTGGGTGAGATGCGAGACCTTGAAACTATCTCCCTGGCCATTGAGGCAGCCTCTACCGGACACCTTGTTTTTGCTACGCTGCATACAACCAGTGCTTACCAGACCGTAGACCGCGTGATTGAGGTCTTTCCGGCCGAGCAGCAGGATCAGATACGATCCACCCTGGCGGACGGAGTCAGGGCTGTGATATCGCAGACCCTTCTCAAGCGGATCGACAGAAAGGGACGCTGCGTGGCCCTGGAAATCCTCATTGCGACGCCCGCGGTACGTAACCTGATCCGAGAGGCCAAGACCTATCAGATCCCGTCTATGATTCAGACGGGTAAGAAATACGGAATGCAGCTCTTGGACGATGCGCTTATGGATTTGCACAATAAGGGCTGGATCAGTCCAGATGAGGCCTACGCAAAGGCCAATGAAAAAAGCAGATTCCGACCCCTGTTAAGAACGCCACCTGTAGATTTTACTGAGGTGTAGATTCAGGTATTTTCCAATAGCACTTTCTCGTGCACAATCCTTGATTCTGCATTACAGGAGAGAACGCCATGAGAAGACAAGTGATAGATCATATCCTGACCAGGATGCTTGATTCCCACAAGAGAGTATCTGACTTGAACGTTACCGCGGGTAGGCCGTTTCAGGTGGAAACCGACGGGGTTTTGAGACCGGTTGACCTGGATCCCCGTTTTGATGATTTGACGCCCTTTCAAACGGAAACCCTTGCCCTGAACCTAATTAATCGGGACAGACGTCTGACCGAAATGCTTCTGAGGGACGGCTCGTGCGACTTGTCATATGAACTCCCCGGCAAGGCTCGTTTTCGGGTCAACATCTTCTCTCAAAGAGGCAATTACTCCGTGGCTTTTCGAAAACTGGAGCCCAAAATTCCTACCATAAAGGAGTTGGACCTGCCTGATGCCTTCCATAAGATCGTAGAGGAGAAAAACGGGATCGTCGTGGTGACCGGGGCGACAGGGAGTGGTAAATCGACCTCCCTTGCGGCCGTACTGAATGCTATTAATGAAACAAAAGCGGTTCACGTGATAACCCTGGAGGATCCTGTAGAATTCCAGCATCCCCACAAGATGGCAACATTTAATCAGCGGGAACTCGGGGCCGACTTTGACACCTTTGCCAATGGGCTGCGTGCAGCCCTCAGACAGGCGCCAAAGGTTATCCTCGTGGGAGAGATGCGTGACAGGGAGACCGTGGAAATCGGGTTGACTGCGGCGGAGACCGGCCATCTGGTTCTGACGACCCTCCACACAGTCGATGCAGGCCACACAGTCAATCGAATGCTTGGCATGTTCAATATTGATGAGGAAAATCAGATCCGTATCCGATTGGCTGACACCGTTCGATGGATTGTCTGCCAGAGGCTTCTGCCCAAGGTTGGAGGTGGTCGCGTGGCCACCTTTGAGGTCATGGGGACAAGCCTGAGGGTGAAAGACGCAATCCTGCACGGTGAGTCCGAAGGAAAGACCTTTTACGAGATGATTGAGGCTGGTAGGGCCTTTGGCATGGTCACGTTTGATCAGCATATCGTAGGGCTTTATGAGCGGGGTCTTATCACCGAGGAGACTGGCTTGGCTTTTGCCTCACAAAGAGGAGTTGTGGGCCGGGGTATCGACAGGGTAAAGGCTATGCGTGGAGAGAAAACGACCGATATCGAACAACTAGAAGTCGATGAAGCCTACGGTCGCAAGGAGCACGAATCATACTAAAGGGCGTTGCCATTGTATTTGAATTGCTGAACTATTACAGGGGGTAGTCATGGAAGTACAGTGTGAAAGCTGTAAGGCCAAATTCAAGATTGCTGATGACAAGCTGCCTGCAGGCCAGGTGATTTCCCTTAAGTGCCCAAAATGCGAGAGTAAGATAGAGGTTGACACCCGTGGTACCCAGGCAGGTGCACCGGCCGCAACCCTGCAGGCCATTATGGACGACATGGCCTCAGATACCTATGACACAGCTCTAAAACCTTTTGAATTTTTGGAGGAAGGGGTCGAGACTGCCTTGATCTGCGAGCAGGATGAGGCAGCAAGAAAAAAGATACATTCTGTCCTGGAGGGGATGGACTACAATATCACGGACGCAGAATCTACTCGGGATGCCCTGAAGTACATGCGGTTCCATGTCTTTGACTTAGTCATCGTGAATGAAGGCTTTGATGGGGGTGACCCTGAGTCAAACTATGTGATGAGATACCTGGGCCAGCTCACCACAAGCACTCGCCGGGATGTTTTTGTTGTCCTTGTGGGGAACGACTTTGCCACTGGTGACAACATGACTGCCTTTAACAAGAGCGTAAACTTTGTACTGAACCTGGAGAATGTAGATGAGCTTGAAAGGTTTTTGAAGCTGGCCCTGGCAGAGCATGAAGAGTTCTACCGCATGCTGAGGGATTCTATGAAGAAAGTGGGCCGAGCCTGATCATCGCGCTCCCGGACTGTTGGTGATCATGGGCACCCTGCAGATACTACCTTGTTTTAGCATTATTTCAGTCATTCCTTCCCTTACAATTAATCGCTTCCCAGATATCCAATCTGAAATTCCAGAAGTATGCCTTTTTACGAAAATTTCATTTCCCTCACCTGCGTCCTGCCAGAAGAGGGAGGCACGAAGGCAGGGACAAAGCGAGGGAACAGAGGTGCGCATAGCCAATAAGCCTACTTGCGCTCCGCCGACGTTTTCACAGTTCCAAGATTAACTGGTGCCGCTGGCCGTTAACCTAGAACGCATCTCAAAAATGTGGGTCAGGGTTCAGGGCCCCGCCTGACGGCGGGACTTCGCATCTATCTCTAACATGAAGGTTCTCAGCAAACGTGGGGCGGCGCGCAGTCCCGCCGCGGCGGGATGAGCATTTTGAGCCGACCCGCAACGCCGCCATGGGGACTTAAACGCATTTTTGAGATGGGTTCTAGTGCAGAGAATGATCGTAGTATGAATGAGCGGGATTTTAGGAGAGAGAGGGCGGTTTTAGAGAACGCTCTCACAAGGGAAGGCCGGGATTTTACCGGCACTTATTTGGCTGTCGGTGATTTGCAGGAACACATCCGAATCCACCCTGAAATTATCAGGTCAGAGACAATCCAGGTCTTGAAGGGTGTTCTTATGAGCTCAGCATTTTCAGATCAAACGCAGTCCTTTTTCCTGTATAGGGAAGCTGCTGACGCTCTGGCTTCAACGATCGTCCAAACCGCTTTGGGATCCTTGGCTGACGAGGCGATCTGTGCCCTGACTAAGGTGCTTGGCACAGCCTCAGGACATGCGCATAGGGCAGCTGCCGGTGCTCTGGGTTCTCTTCCCATTGCCATTCAAGGCCCTAAGGTCAGTGACGAGACAACAGAGGATGTACCTCTTATAAAGTGGCATGAGATATTGGAAGACAAGGGAGGCAGGAACTGTGATTCGCCTACACCTATTGGAAGGAGTTTAGTTGTTGCCATTGGTGAAAAGAACAGATTGTTAGTCGTTAAATTGGCCTGCACCGAACATTCTCTTCAATACATATATCGAGAAGCAGCCTGGATGGAGCATTTGTATTCAGGAGGCTATTCATTTCCGGTAAGGTTTAATGTTCCCATGGCTATAAAGATTCAGGGAAGCCATGTATTCAGGTTAGAGAATGTGCCAGTAAGGATGCCCCGGGGAACAGATCTTCATCCAGATGGTTATGCCATCGGCTTTATTGCCCACAGGGACTATTTCGCCTATCCCAACGAGCATAGAAGGGAAAGAATACTGACCATGGAGGGATTCAGGGAGGTCATGTTCAGAAATGCCTGGCTATTGGGGAAATTGACCTTCTTGGGCATCGTCCATTCTGCTCCAATTCCACTTTTTCATAACCGGGTTCAAAGGGACAGAAGAGCAGATCATGGCTTATATGAATGGCCGCGAAGGGGGAGGCTGGACAGGTGGCTGGATTCCTGCTGCTATCCGAATTTTGGTGTGACAGGCATAAGGGACTTCGAGCATCTTATTACCTTGAACGGCCTCAGTCGAAAACTGCACTACCATATTGGTACCCAGATATTCAGCCTGTTATTGGTCACAGGGAGTTATTTTCGTCATAAAGACAGAGCAAGGGTTGGACTTGACGAGCAGGGCAATCCCATGGATGCCAGAGACCTTTTTGACAAGCAATTCCTTGAGGAGTTGATCGAAGGGATTTTTCTTGGGTATTACCACGGTTTTGTAGGAAGGGACTTTGCCGGGGAAGTCCCTCTTAATTTTGATGAGCTTAGTTCCCGCATGATCGAAGAGATGGGTGTAGATCGCTACATGGAAGAGATATTGAGAGTTGTGGACCAAAAGGAAATGTCAGATGAAGGATTCAGAAAGTTCTTAGGAGAGCGGGGATATCCTGAAGACCAAATAGGGGGTTTCAAAAAGGGAGTAGAAGATATCACGATCTATACCGGACCACATCTGGGCGGATTTAACGAAAGGATATCTTTACCTGAACTTATTGAGTCCGTAGAAACGTTGTCCGCTTTATGCATAGTGGGCAGGTACTATAGAGAAAACTTCTCTTAGCCTACCTATTGACCTTCGAAAGACCCGCAGATTATAAGAGGTAAGAAGTTTTGCATGGAGAGGTTATCTATGAAAACGACGGTCTTTTCCCTTTTTAGTATCTTATGGGTAGTCATAACGAGCCTCCCCTTGGCTGGTGCTCAAAAACAGATAACCTTCTGGACCACAGAAGTAGAGAAGGATCGCCTGGAGATGAACCTTTATAAAGGAAGGCTCACAAGCAAAGACGGCCGTCTCTGTTTTCAAGGATCTGGATTTTCCTTGGACCTCGGAGGGCTTCAACTCGGCCTGGAGGAAGGCGAGGTGCAGCTGGGCATCCGTCCTGAGGACATCGAAATCGGACAGGGTGGCTCTACGGTGGTAAAGGCGAAGGTGGATATGCTAAGCAACATAGGCTCGGAGAAGTACATCCATGCTCATCTTGGTCAGGAGGGCTTAACGGTCCGGGTCCCAAAGGAAGCCACCTTCCAGCCGGGTCAGATTCTCCCCCTGTCCATCGACCCTGACCGGGTCCATATTTTCCAGGGAGGCCGCCGTATGCCAACCACCAGTGATCCATAGCAATCACAGATCCTTGACCTGCTTTGATTGGCACGGCCATATGGTTTTGAACTGCAAAGGCGAGCGCATTGCCCGTCCGGATTCATCGGGACTGCAAGGATCTTCGATTCTCGGCACTTTCCATGGATAACAGTCTTCCGGAATGCTATTTCACCAGGATTCGGGCAAGGGATTGACAAGTGTTGTGATATCGGTTATAAATCTTTAGTAAAATCGTGCGGTTGATGCGTATCGAGAATGTGAAAAGGGTTCAATTTTGAATATAGAAACCAACCCAAGGATGTTGTTGTATTCGTTCAAGTTTTTCAGAAGGATGCATTCATGAAACCGTACAGCCTTAAGGCTCGTATCCTCGTCCCGGTCTCCTTGGCTTTGGCGGTCTTGCTCGCAGCGTTTGTAGTTAGTTTCTATAGGTTTCAGCAGAATCACGTGAATGACACGGTGGTGAGCAAGTTGGAGTCCGTGCAGGAACTGTTCGCAGCAAAGTTGGAGAGTGACGCCGGTATGATGGGGACTGCGCTGGGCGCGATCCTGGTTGATGAACGACTCAAGGCTGCCTTGAAGGCTAAAGACAGGATAGCGTTACTCGACCTGAGTCTGACCCTGTTTGGACAATGGAATGCCGAGCATGAGATTACCCACTGGTACTTCACTGGTCCCGACCGCGTAAACATCCTGCGCGTTCACAAACCGGAAAAGCATGGGGACAGGATCGATCGTTTTACCACACTGGAGGCTGAGAAGACCGGACGAGTCTCATATGGGATTGAACTGGGGCCATTAGGGACGTTCACGCTTCGGGTGGTCCAACCGTGGTACGATGGGCAACAGTTGATCGGGTACGTTGAATTGGGCGAGGAG
>SDBU01009075.1_pt1 | contig 11209 bp, 8 predicted proteins | sample 2277071 | NCBI WGS metagenome assembly SDBU01 (sample SAMN10397929, study PRJNA504765) | marine sediment metagenome | isolation source: marine sediment core GS08_GC12, 126 cmbsf | place: Arctic Ocean: Gakkel Ridge, Loki's castle | collected 2008 | reverse complement strand
GCGATTGTCTCCATTCCGCTCTTTCACCATGTTCTTGAGTACCACGGCCTTCGGTACCTCCAGCCTGTGAAACAGATGGACCTGCGTGCCATCGTCTTCAAGCACGTGGACCTGCAGCTTCTCCAAACCGTGTTCCTCTGCGAGCGCGACCAGCTTTCGGACGATCAGGACATCCAGTCCGACATCGCGATGTGTTCCGGCAACCACAAGACGGATGAGCCCCGTGTGTTGCCCCCACCCGGACCGGGGGATATAAAGCGTTCCGTCGGCGACGATCTCGTTGCCAACCTCGGCCACGAGGGGGATAACGTGCTCGAAATCAAGGTTCTGTGTCCATTTGCGTATCAGGTCGGAGTTCTGGATGTCGTCCAGGGGGAACAGCCGGTCCTTCTTCGGCAAGGCCTGGAAGAAAGCGAACAGCCTGTCAGAATCCGCGCTCGCCAGCGGACGGAGCCCTACGGTCCGGTGGTCCGTGAGCTCAACCGTCTCTGCGAAAGCCCACATCGACAACTCCAACCCCCTTCTTACGTGTGCCCTCCGAGAGGAGGACTGCGCGTCGTGACATCGCTCCGAGCCGATTCCTTCCCGGCCGCTTGCCCGAGGCATCGGCAGCACCGTCTTGTGAGAATCCCAACGCGGCACCTCGCCCGAAGAGTGACCCGAGTCTACCAGAAGTCGGCCAGTGTTTCCATCACCGGTAGCGCTCGGCCGCAACCGAAGCTATCGCCGGTTCCAGCAGTTCACTTCTTTCCTCTCGGCGTCTGGCCAACGCCGTTCACATAGACGATGCGATGCTGTTCTCGGCCGAGTTCGTCCCAATGGATCTCGGGCCCGTGCTTCCTGCCGTTGATCCATACCACGTCACGGCGCTTCTTGCCATTTGGGTGCCATTCAGTGTCCGTTCCGTTACGGGTTCCGTGATCCAGCCTCCATCGCCGTTCCAAGGTGCCATCCGGATACCACTCCGTCCAAGTGCCATGCTCCTTGCCGTTTGGGTAGCCGCCCTCCTGCGAGAGATTGCCGTTGCGATGCCATTCACGCCTCGCGCCGTGTCGAACACCGCAGACGTATTCGAGTTCGAGTCTCTTGCTGCCATCTTTCCATGATTCGGTCGTCTTTTCGTGTGGAGTCACCCTCCCATCGTCAAGCCGAACAACCTCCTGGCGAAAGAGCACTTCGCCGTTGAGCTGTGTCTTTTCGATTACCTCGATCAGTCTACCGCGACAGTTAGAATCGTCCGGCCACCGCATGTCCGAACGGGGCGTCGGCTCACGTACCGTCTTGGCGTCCACCGAGTGATTGTCCTTCGGCAGGCAGCCACCGAGTGTCGCCGCAATGCAGAACACTGCAGCCGTGTCGATAAAACGCAGCATCAAGACTCCTCTTCTCATCACGATCGCCCGTTCAACCGTAGTGGGCAGGTCCGCACCGTTCCGCTCCAGAAAACTCGGTTCGCCGTTTGCCGACGAGCATAATACCAGACGGCTCATAGCGCAAACATCCAGCAGGGACTTCGCGAACGTCATGCTGGGGAAGGTGCTCCCACCGACCTTTGCCCGCCCGCTGTACTTGGCCCCGGGTGGGCGATGCCGCCCGACGGAAAGGAGCCTGCCGCTTGAGGTCGCCGAGGCATCGGCGAACCACACGAGTTCGCGGGTCGCAGCGGTTTGCCATCCGGCAGGGACTCATTCAAGTCCGTCGCCTGGAAGCAGCACGGCGGGAAGTGGCGGATCGAAGACGGCGGAGCCATGGGACGGGGGCGATTTCCCCCGTGCGTCTACTGATGTTCACTTCCTGGCTGGTTCCTGGCAAACGGGTGTCAACCGATGTCTATGCATGTCAACGGATGTCACATCGGATGCACGAAAACCCTTGAAACAAAGCGGTTTCGGCGGTTTTCGAACCCGGGCGCGGGGGTTCGATTCCCCCCGCCTCCATTGTAACCTATTGTGGGATAAGAGGTTACGAGCGTTACAAAACACTTCCTGGCTATTTCCTGGCAAATCTGCCCCGAATCCGCCTAACGGATGGCTAACATTCGGGCGAGATGGGGCGGGGGGAACCGGCATCGCGTCCCGGCGGCGCGCCATCTCCGAAAACATCCATCTCAAATCGGAAACGATAGGGGGACGGTCTCGCCCGCAGATCGGCCGACCGAAGACGACTACGAAGCGCACTTCTCACGCGGCCTATCGGACGCCGAGAGGCCAAGGTGATTCGACCCGTCATACGCACTTTCGGCGATACCACAGGCTGTGCTGACGGCTGGACCGGCAGTGGAGTCCCTACTCCCTCTCAGCGCAGTTGGCAGAGAATCACCGCCATGGCCCCGTGGATATCGGAGAATACAAGGATCGGCGCTCTCACTTGTTCTTGGTCTGCACGCCACCGATAAAGGCAAGCTGAGCGACTTCGCATTGCCCGGCGAGGGCGATCCCGCCCAGCAATCAGTTAGTCTCACACCCACCCAACACGACGCGCTCGAGGTGCTCGTAGCCTGGGGCGATCCACGCGTGGACGCACAGCGATGGCTCGAGCAAGCCGCCCAACTCCACCCTGACACCGACGCCCCCGACGAATGGGTCCGGGCGGCCTACCGCGTGAAGACCGGCGCGGAGGGGTAGACGTCCGGTGTTTGCCCATTGTTCCTCGCCGTTCGGCGAACCCACGGCGGAGTGTGGTGTGTCTGTCCAACACCACGATATCTGGTGCTCCGCGTAGCGGGACTTCGGTATACCGTTCTTATACTGAAACATTCAGATTCAGTATTGACGCCCACCCGGAGTCGCCGGGCGTAGCCACTCGGGTTGATTCGTGCGTCAGCGGTGGTGCGGCAGTTATATCTTTGTGTGGGCGGCATGGAATCCGTACAATGGAGCGGATCGAGCCCTGCAGGGTCGCCTGTTCAGATCGGGCTTGACTGGGGACGGATGCGTCCCGAAGACGGTGGCGAATCCCGAGCAGGGTGCCATGGCCAAGCGCAGCAGGGCCATGCGGAACGCTGATTCGGCAAACATACCCGCGCCTCTGCTTTGGACATGCCACCAAGAACGGGATGCACCCACTGTAGGAGAAGCGAACATGCACACGTGCACACGTCATCTCATGATGTTCGGAATCATCTGTTTGTTACTGGTAGCGCCGCCGTTTCAGGCGGGGACGGCCTGGGCGCAGGACGGGCACGGGTCCGTTGTCGCCTGGGGCGCAAAGGTGATCGGCGTTGACCTGAGTTCCGACCTCGTGGCGATCTCGGCGGGGCATACCCACGGCCTCGCCGTGAGGTCGGACGGCTCAATCGCGGCCTGGGGGGACAACTATCGTGGGGCGTGTAACCTGCCTGAGCCGAACACCGGGTTCATCGCGGTCGCCGGGGGCTATGCCCACAGTCTCGGCCTCAAGGCCAACGGCTCGATCGTGGGGTGGGGAACCTGTTTCTACGGGAGTTGCGATGTGCCCGCGCCGAACACCGACTTCGTGGCGGTCGCGGCGGGCCGTGTCCACAGTCTCGGCCTGAAGGCCGACGGATCGATCGTGGCGTTCGGAGACAACGTCTTTGGTCAAATCCAAGTGCCGGAGCCGAACACGGACTTCGAGGCCGTCGCCGCGGGCTATTACCACAGTCTCGGCCTGAAGTCCGACGGCTCCATCGTGGCGTGGGGACGCAACAACTCCGGGCAAACCGACGTGCCGGACCCGAACACGGGTTTCGTGGCAATCGCAGGGTGCGACAGGCACAGCCTAGGCGTAAAGGGCGACGGCTCCATCGTGGCGTGGGGAGACAACGACTTCGGGCAAACCGACGTGCCGGAGCCGAACACCGGCTTCGTCGCAGTCGCAGGGGGCGGGTCGGATTGGACAGGTGCCCAGGGGGGACACAGTCTCGGCTTGAAGGCCGACGGCTCGATCGTGGGCTGGGGACACAACGAGTACGCCCAATGCGACGTGCCGGAGCCGGACACGGACTTCGTGGCGGTTTCGGCGGGGGCGCATTACAGCCTGGGCCTCAGGGCCGATGGCTCCGCCGTGGCTTGGGGTTCCAACCAGTTCGGCCAACACAACGGACCGAACCCGAATGCGGACCTCGTCCAAGTCGCGCAGAGCAAGAGCAACGGTTCCCCCACTATGATGCACGGCGTCTACCTGAAGGCCGACGGTTCCATCGTGGTGACCTCCGGCGACATTCCAGAGCCGAACACGGGCTTCGTAGCTGTCGCGCAGGGCGGGGTACATAGCCTGGCCCTCAGGACCGACGGCGCCATCGAAGCGTGGGGACGTTGTTACTACGGTACATGCGACGTGCCGGAGCCGAACACGGACTTCGTGGCGGTCGCGGCGGGGAACTTCCACGGTTTGGGCCTGGAGGCCGACGGCTCGATCGTGGCGTGGGGAGACAACCTGTCGGGGCAAACCGACGTCCCGGAGCCGAACACGGACTTCGTGGCGGTCGCGGCGGGGTGGTACCACAGTCTGGGCCTGAAGGCCGACGGCTCGATCGTGGCGTGGGGATGGAACGACGATGGTCAAACCGACGTGCCGGCGCCGAACACGGGTTTCGTGGGGGTCGCGGGGGGCTTCGCGCACAGTCTGGGCCTGAAGGCCGACGGCTCGGTCGTGGCGTGGGGATGCGGTGATCCTTGGAGCGACGACGGCCAATGCGACGTGCCGGAGCCGAACACGGACTTCGTGGCGGTTGCGGCGGGCGCGGGCCACTCACTGGGCCTGAAGGCCGACGGAACGATCGTCGCGTGGGGATGGAACGGCTCGGTTTTGTTAAACCCACCTGAACCGAACACCGGCTATGTGGCGATCGAGGCGGGATGGACAATAAGTCTCGCAGTCAGGGGCTATCCGCGCGGTGATATGGACGGCGACCTCGACGTGGACCTGGATGATCTGGCCGCGTTTGCCGCATGCCTCACCGGGCCGGGCGGCACCGAACCGCCACCGGGCTGCACGCCGGAGCAATTCAGCCGAGCCGACATCGACAACGACCAAGACGCCGACCTGGCCGACTTCGACCAGTTTCAGACGTTGTTTCTAGGAGTAGGGGAGTAGCTGCACTAATCTGGGCGATTGAGGAGAAACGAAGATGTACCGACACACGCGTTATCTAATGATGTACGGAATCATCGGTTTGTTGCCGGCAGCGCAGCCCTTTCAGGCGGGGACGGCCTGGGCGCAGGACGGGCACGGATCCGTTGTCGCCTGGGGGGCAAAGGTGATCGGTGTGGACCTGAGTTCCGACCTGGTAGCGATCTCGGCGGGGGAGCGCCACGGCCTCGCCCTGAGGTCGGACGGCTCAATCGTGGCCTGGGGAAGCAACTGGAATGGGGCGTGTAATCTGCCTGAGCCGAACACCGGGTTCATCGCGGTCGCGGGGGGCTATGCCCACAGTCTCGGCCTCAAGGCCAACGGCTCGATCGTGGGGTGGGGAGGCTGTGGCTACGGCGAATGCGACGTGCCCGCGCCGAACACGGACTTCGTGGCCGTCGCGGCGGGCTTCTCGCACAATCTGGGCCTGAAGGGTGACGGCTCGATCGTGGCTTGGGGAGACAACGTCTATGGTCAAATCCAAGTCCCGAAGCCGAACACGGACTTCGAGGCCGTCGCCGCGGGCTATTACCACAGTCTCGGCCTGAAGTCCGACGGCTCCATCGTGGCGTGGGGACTCAACACCTCCGGGCAAACCGACGTGCCGGACCCGAATACGGGCTTCGTGGCGCTCGCGGGGGGTGCCGAGCATAGTCTCGGCCTCAAGGCCGACGGCTCGGTCGTGGCGTGGGGAAGGAACGACTGGGGCCAGACCGACGTGCCGGAGCCGAACACGGGCTTCGTGGCAGTCGCAGGGGGCGGGTCGGATTACCGAGGTTTCCAGGGGGGACACAGTCTCGGCTTGAAGGCCGACGGCTCGATCGTGGGCTGGGGACGCAACCAGTACGCCCAATGCGACGTGCCGGCGCTAAACACGGACTTCGTGGCGGTCTCGGCGGGGGAGGATTACAGCCTGGGCCTCAGGGCCGATGGCTCCGCCGTGGCTTGGGGCTCCAACCAGTTCGGCCAACACAACGGACCGACGCCGAATGCGGACCTCATCCAAGTCGCGCAGAGCAACGACAACGCTTACCCCAGTATGATGCACGGGGTCTGCCTGAAGGCCGACGGTTCCATCGTGGTGACCTCCGGCGACATTCCGGAGCCGAACACGGGCTTCGTAGTTGTCGCGGAGGGCGCGGGACATAGCCTGGCCCTCAGGACCGACGGCTCGATCGAGGCGTGGGGATCCTGCTACGGGGGTGCATGCGACATACCCGAACCGAACACGGACTTCGTGGCGATGGCGGGGGGTTATGGGCACAGCCTCGGGCTGAAGGGCGACGGCTCGATCGTGGCGTGGGGATGCGATATGTGGGACGACGGTCAGTGCGACGTGCCGGCGCCGAACACGGACTTCGTGGCGCTCGCGGCGGGCTGGGACCACAGTATCGGTCTGAAGGCCGACGGCTCGATCGTGGCATGGGGATCCAACTACCACGGCCAAACCGACGTACCGGAGCCGAACACGGGCTTCGTGGCCGTCGCTGGTAGCCCTTGGCACAGTCTGGGCCTGAAAGCCGACGGCTCGATCGTCGCCTGGGGAAGGAACGACTACGGCCAATCCGACGTACCGGAACCGAACACAGACTTCGTGGCGCTCGCCGCGGGCGCGGCTCACTCGCTGGGGCTGAAATCCGACGGTACGATCGTCGCGTGGGGAGCGAACGGCTCGGGCCAGTTAGACGTGCCGGAACCGAACACCGGCTATGTGGCGATCTCGGCGGGATGGGGAGTAAGTCTCGCGGTCAGGGGCTATCCGCGCGGTGATATGGACGGCGACCTCGACGTGGACCTGGATGATCTGGCCGCGTTTGCGGCATGCCTCACCGGGCCGGGCGGCACCGAACCGCCACCGGGCTGCACGCCGGATCAATTCGACCGAGCAGACATCGACAACGACGACGACGCGGACCTTGCCGACTTCGAGCAGTTTCAAAGGGTGTTCTTTGGGCAAGGGGAGTAGTTGCGCTCATTAGGTGAATGAGGAGAAACGGCAATGTGCTTTATTGAGTGCAGGTCAATAGTATTCGGGATCATCGGTCTGGTTCTGACTGCAGCGCCTTTTCATACCGCGAGGGCCCAAGCACAGGACGGGCACGGGTCTGTTGTCGCATGGGGCACAAAGGTAATCGGCGTTGACCTGAGTTCCGACCTCGAAGCGATCTCGGCGGGGCGTACCCACGGCCTCGCGTTGAGGTCGGACGGCTCAATCGTGGCTTGGGGAGGCAATTATGATGGGACGTGCAACGTGCCTGAGCCGAACAGCGAGTTCATCGCGGTCGCCGGGGGCTATAACCACAGTCTCGGCCTCAAAACCAATGGCTCGATCATGGGATGGGGAAGCAACAACGATGGCCAAGGCGACGCGCCGGCACCGAACACGGACTTCGTGGCGGTCGCGGCGGGTACGTTCCACAGTCTCGGTCTCAAGGCCGGCGGCTCGATCGTCGCGTGGGGGTGGGGGCCCGGTGATACGCCGGCGCCGAACACGGACTTCGTGGCGGTCGCGGCGGGGAATTACCACAGTCTCGGGCTGAAATCCGACGGCTCGATCGTCGCGTGGGGAGACAACGGGTATGGCCAATCCGACGTGCCGGCGCCGAACACGGACTTTGTGGCGGTCGCAGGGGGCATATTCCACAGTCTGGGCCTGAAGGCCGACGGCTCCATCGTGGCGTGGGGATGCGGTGACCCGAATTATGACTACGGCCAATGCAACGTGCCGGAGCCGAATACGGACTTCGTGGCGGTCGCGGCGGGGAATTACCACAGTCTCGGCCTGAAGGCTGACGGCTCCATCGTGGGATGGGGAGACAACGAGTACGCCCAATGCGACGTGCTGGCGCCAAACGCGGACTTCGTGGCGGTTTCGGCGGGCGAGATTCACAGCCTGGGCCTAAGGGCCGATGGCTCCGCCGTGGCTTGGGGTTCCAACCAGTATGGTCAGCATAACGGACCGAACCCGAATGCGGACCTCGTCCAAGTCGCGGCGAGCAACGGCGCCGGTTCAGGGATGCGCGGCGTCTACCTGAGGGCCGACGGTTCCATCGTGGTGACCTCCGGCGACATTCCAGAGCCGAACGCGGGGTTCGTAGCTGTAGCTCAGGGCGGGGGACATAGACTGGCCCTCAGGACCGACGGCTCGATCGAGGCGTGGGGATCCAACTCCGGGGGGCAAAGCGACGTGCCCGCGCCGAACACGGACTTCGTGGCGGTCGCAGGTGGTGTGGGTCATAGTCTCGGCGTGAAGAGCGACGGCTCGATCGTGGCGTGGGGACACAACTACTCCGGCCAAACCGACGTGCCGGAGCCGAACACGGACTTCGTGGCGGTCGCAGGGGGCAGTTCCCACAGTCTCGGCCTGAAGGATAACGGCTCGATCGTGGCCTGGGGATCCAACCTCTACGGCCAAGTTGACATACCGACACCGAACACGGATTTCGTGGCGATCGCGGGGGGCTGGGGGCACAGTTTGGGCCTGAAGGCCGACGGCTCGATCGTCGCGTGGGGAAGGAACGAGGCTGGTGGAACCGACGTACCGGAACCGAACACAGACTTCGTCGCGATCGCCGCGGGCGGGGGTCACTCGCTGGGCCTGAAGTCCGGCGGGACGATCGTCGCGTGGGGAAGCAACTGGTACGGCGAATCCGACGTGCCGGAACCGAACACCGGCTATGTGGCGGTCTCGGCGGGACAGCTAATAAGTCTCGCAGTCAGGGGCTATCCGCGCGGCGACATGGACGGCGACCTCGACGTGGACCTGGATGACCTGGCCGCGTTTGCCGCATGCCTCACCGGACCGGGCGAAACCGAACCGCCACCGGCCTGCACGCCGGAGCAATTCGACCGCGCAGACATCGACAACGACGAAGACGCGGACCTTGCCGACTTCGAGCAGTTTCAAACGGTGTTCATCGGAACAGGGGAGTAGTTACGCCAACTAGTGCTTTGTCACATCTTCATTCTCGGGTACACAGACTTCAGTTTGCATCGTGCGTCTTCGGTTTTCATCGCCGATTTTCGCAGGCCCCCGAGTCCTCTAAACACCACCCATTTCTTCGAACCTGAAATTCGTTCGATATTTCTCTTGCCAAGCTCTCACCTTGGCGGTATAAGTACTAAATAGAGTAGTCCCCTGGCGGTCTGGCACTAGATGGTGCCCTGTGGTTCCGCGGGTGCGATGATAGTATGCGGCCATGTAGCTTAGAAAGTGCCTGAGCCATCTGTGGCGGTGCGTGCAGATAAGCCGTAGACTATTCTATATAGGACTCGTTTTATGGCACGTTCCGACGAATTGGCCCTCATGTTCGCAAAGCCCACGCTGGCGGTTCACCGGCGGTTTGAGGTGTGTCGCGCGTATTTCATGGAACAGCTCACGGCCGGGGCCATCGCGGATCGGTTTGGACTTCACATCGGATCGGTGCAGGTGATGGTGCGGGATTTTGCCGCCGATCCCAAGCTCGATCACTTCTTTGTCTCCAATCGGCCGGGACGCAAAACATCGCCCAAACGAGAGGCCATCGCCCAACGAGTGGCAGCGCTGCGCCGGGAGGGCAAGACGCTGGGGCAGATCCGGTTGTGTCTCCAGGAAGATGGATATGAGATTTCGGAATCCTACCTGGCCCGTATTCTGCGTGAGGCAGGATTCTCGCGACTCGGGCAACGTAGGCTCCCTTCCCGCCCTGGAGCGCGAGCCCAGGATGGTTCCGAAGTCCCTGCGGTTGCGGATGTCCGAGAGCTGTTACTCGAATCGGGACGTCATCTGCCGACCCAAGTGGCAGGCCTGTTTCTTTTTGTCCGTTTTCTGCAGGAAGCCCACTTCCTAGAAGCGGTAGAGAAGGCCGGCTACCCTGGCACGCACCAGATCCCCTCCCTTCAGGCAATGTTGGGCTTGCTGGCCCCCAAGCTATTGGGCAAGCGGCGAGTGAGTCACATCAGCGATCTCGCGTCGGATGAGGGTGCGGGATTGTTCGCCGGCTTGAACGTCCTGCCGAAGACGACCTACGCCACGGACTATTCCTATCGAACCGGCCGGGCCATGAACGAACGGTTTGTCGATGTCCTGGTGTCACGTTTGCCCCTGGAGGAACCGCCGATCGACTTCAATCTGGACTTCCATGCCATCCCTTTTCGCGGCCAGAAGAACGATTTGGAGAAACACTGGGTGGCCATGAGCCACCGTGGACAACCGGCAGTCATGGCCTTTGTGGCTCAAGAGGAAAACCGGCGCGTGATGGTGTACGCCACGGCAAACGTCCTGCGCCAAGATGCGGACGGCATGGTCGTGACGTTTGCTGACCACTGGAAGGAACGTACCGGCCACTATCCTGGCCGGCTCATGTTCGATTCGCGCGCCACCACGTACACCCACCTCAACGAACTGACTCAACGGAAGGTTGGGTTCAAGGGTAGCGCCCGTCCGGCTGAGGGACACGCCAAGCAAACGGCGGGCGAGCGCCAGCAACTCCTCAAACTCCACGGGAAGCCGAACCCGAACGGAGCGACCGTACTTGCCACCGCGTGGGCGGTCGAGGCTTTGCTTCAGTATGACCGGCTCGGTTACGTTCATACTGGCCATTATACGCCCTGTGTTGTCGATGGGCAACCCCTCGGGCCGCGTCGCGTAGGTTCCTGAAATACGGCAAGATGCGAGGCCAGAATGCGTTTTTGATACCCCCCCGGGTGCTGCAAAGCACAGCTCCCTCGGCGACTTTGCCCGTTTTCACCCTCCGGCCCCTCACCCTCCGCGACCCCCGTCCCCGGCAGGGGCTCGGGCGTCCCTGTCACGAATCTGGGACAACGCGCCGCTCCCAGGCGCGGACCCTTGCGAAAGACCGGCCCCGACCGGGCGGGCACACCGGCGTTGCAGCGGCCACTGCTCGACCTTATGTTCCCTGTATCTCATCTAACCGAGACCCGGCGGCCGCTCGCAGCCCGATCGACGGGCTTTGACGTGATCCAGGGAGGGAGGTTGTTATGGGGACAGGAAACCAGACTTCCGCATGTTATGCGGATCGTAACAGGTCAGCCGTCTGCAGTGGCTTGATCTGGTAGGGGTGGGAGTGTTCCGGTGATCAGGTAGGTTTTGAGGGCGTTGGTGATGGTCTTCGTGGGG
>SDBU01009074.1_pt1 | contig 11209 bp, 10 predicted proteins | sample 2277071 | NCBI WGS metagenome assembly SDBU01 (sample SAMN10397929, study PRJNA504765) | marine sediment metagenome | isolation source: marine sediment core GS08_GC12, 126 cmbsf | place: Arctic Ocean: Gakkel Ridge, Loki's castle | collected 2008 | reverse complement strand
GGCGGCTCTCATTAAGGCAGAGGAGAAGCTGGCTGACCTATCCCCTGAAATCGTAGGTATAACCTGCACTACCCCCATGGTGGACTCGGTCAGGGAGATAACATCGTTGGTGAAGAACTATGACCCGCGAACCATAGTAGTGGTAGGAGGTGTTCATCCCTCTGCCTTCCCTGAGGAGACTCTGGTGGAGTGCGGAGCGGATATGGTATGTATTGGGGAAGGTGACTTCACTATGGCTGAAATAGTCTCTAGCACTGACTGGAGTTCCATTGAGGGGATATGCTACCAGAAGGGTGGACAGGTCTTGGTTAATCCGAGGAAAAAGTTAATCCCGGATTTGGATGTCCTACCTTATCCAGCATGGAGCCTCTTCGATCTAAAGAGATACAAAAGCCCTCACCTAAGTTGTCGCAAAAATCCTATGGGTGGTTTGGAGACCAGCCGTGGCTGTGTCTTTGGCTGCACCTATTGCAACAAGACAGTCTTTGGGCGCACCTTCCGCGTAAAATCAGCCCGGAGGGTGGTGGACGAGATGGAATATATGTTGAGCCAAGGCTTTAAGGAAATTCACATCATGGATGATGGTTTCACCATCGACCTGCCAAGGGCAAAAGAGATATGTAAGCTCATCAGGGAAAGGGGACTGGAGTTTCCCTGGCATCTTCACAACGGTATTCGAGTGGACCGGCTAGACCGGGAGTTTCTAGAAATGGCCTACAACGCCGGTTGCTATGGCATGAGCTTCGGCATAGAGACTGGGGATGACGTAGTTCTCAAGAATATCAAGAAGGGAACCACCCTGGACCAGGCAAGGCAAGCTCTCAAATGGACCAGGGAAATCGGGATCGAAACCCTAGGCTTTTTCATGATTGGTCTCCCCGGGGAAACCGAGGAGAGTATGCAGCGAACCATCGACTTTGCCTTGGAGCTAGACGCTAACTATGCCAAGGTGAGTATCGTGTTGCCTCTCCCGGGGACTCCTCTCTTTGAGGAGTTTGAACAGGCAGGCTACCTGAAGTCGAAGAACTGGGCTTTATACAACACGCATAATCCTTCTGGGGTCTACGACCTCCCTAATCTGAGTTGGGAAACCCTCCGCCATTACTACGACCTCTTTTATAGGAAGTATTACCTTCGCCCCAAGTTTATCTGGAGGCAATTTAGAAAGGATATGTTTAGCATCAACCTTCTCTACGATGTAGTAGATTTTTTCAGAACAAGGTGGTAATAATACTCAAAAAGGAGAAAATATGCCTCTATCATTTGTAGACGAGCCGTCGCGGCACTTTGTTAGCGGAGGCGCCGGATTCATTGGCAGCCACCTGGTGGACAGGCTGATGGAAGGAAGCAACAAAGTCACCGTCTATGATAACCTGAGTTCTGGGAGAAAAGAGAACATTAAGCACCATCTGGGCAAGGCAAACTTTCAGTTCATCCAGGCTGACCTTCTTGATTTTGATGCCTTGAAAGAAGCGATGAAGGGGCATGAAATCATCTGGCACTTAGGGGCGAACACCGATATCCCCAGCGGGAACAGAATCACCGACCTTGATTTAAAGAACGATACCATCGCTACCTACAATGTGCTTGAGGCAATGAGGCAGAACAAGATAGATAAGCTTCTCTTCCCTTCAAGCTCTACGGTCTATGGTGATATCTCCTCTGTGGTTGCTGAAACCTTCGGTCCCTGTCTCCCCATCTCCCTTTACGGCGCTGGGAAGCTGGCCTGTGAGGGACTCATCAGCGCCTACTGCCATCTATTTGACTTGCAGACGTGGATATTCCGCTTTGGCAACGTGCTGGGGACTCGGATGGGGCACGGCGTTATCCACGACTTCATTCACAAGTTAAGGAAAAACCCGAAGGAATTGGAGGTATTAGGGGATGGGAATCAGGAGAAGAACTACTTCTTGGTGGAGGACTGCCTTGATGGCATGCTCTTTACCTTCCATCATTGTGACAACCAGTATGATGTTTTCAACCTTGGTTGTGAATCAACCATCAAGGTGAGTGCCATTGCACAAATAGTTGTAGAGGAGATAGGGCTAAGAGATGTAAAACCCAGATACACCGGTGGCAAGCGGGGTTGGCCGGGAGATGTGCCCATGGTTATTTACGATGTGAGCAAGCTGAAAAGCTTAGGATGGAAAGCCAGGCATACCTCGGCCGAAGCAGTACGTATAGCAACTAAACGGCTATTAGAGACCACTACAGATTGAAGGATTACGAGGTGCAGATGATAATGGACGGAAATCAGAAGGTTTGTGTAATTGGTATCTGGCATCTGGGCTCTGTTTACTCCGCGTGCCTGGCCAATTCGGGGTATATGGTAGTGGGTGTGGATAAAGACCCGAAGAGAGTAAGGGATCTAAATAATGGTATCCCACCTATATTTGAGCCCGGCCTAAAAGAACTGCTTACCAATAACATCAACTCAAAAAGATTGAGCTATACCACGGATTTAAGCCATGCTCTGAAGGACTGTAGTTTTATCCTGATAACATTTGACACCCCTGTAGATGAGAACGATGAGGTAGATTTATCCCCTATCTTTGACATCGCTGTGGAATTGGCCAAGTATTTGGAAAATGACTCTACAATTATTGTCAGCAGCCAGGTTCCGGTAGGCACCTGCGACCACATAAAGGCATTGATTAAGCAGAAAAATCCCTCTCTGGAACTCGATATCGCCTGCAGCCCGGAGAATCTCAGGTTAGGACAGGCCATAGAATGCTTCAAGAATCCTGAGAGAATAGTAATCGGCGCTGATAGCAACTCTACCTTAGACAAGGTAGAAGCCCTTTTTAAAGCTATACCCGCCCCAAAGCTCAGGATGAATCTGAGAACAGCCGAAATGACCAAGCATGCCCTTAATGCCTTTTTAGCCACATCGATTAGCTTTGCCAATGAAATAGCCAACCTCTGCGATGAGTTGGGAGCTGACGCTCTAAAAATAGCAGCGGCACTGCAATCAGATACCAGGATAGGTCCTAAGTTGCCGCTACTACCCGGCCTCGCCTTTGCCGGTGGAACACTAGCCAGGGATATTAAGGTTCTCAAGAAACTAAGCGAAAGCTTTGGTTATGAAGCCCCGTTGATTAACGGAGTATGGGAAGTAAACCAGCAACAGAATAAGCAGGTGGTGAGAAAGTTACAGAAAATATACAGTTCTATTAAAGGTCTAACCGTTGGTGTTTTAGGGTTAACCTATAAGGCAGGCACCAGTACCCTGCGCCGCTCTGCCGCTCTAGAAATCATTAAGGAATTAGCTGATAAGGGCGTCATAGTGAAGGCTTTTGACCCTAAAGCTGACCCGGAAGAAACAAAGCTACACAAGGAGTTTGAGTTTTGCGATGATCCATATGCAGTAGCCAGAGAAGCTGATGCCCTAATTATTGTTACCGACTGGCCGGAATTCAAGAATCTGGATTTCAATTTGATTAAATCATCAATGAAAAAGCCAATCCTTATTGATGGCAAGAACATGTTAGATAGCGAACAGATGGTTAGGATGGGCTTTCTTTATTCTGGGATAGGAAGAGGGCAGAAACTGTAAACAGGAGCTGATGGTGGTAAAGAACAAAATGCTCAAGGTAGGTCTGATAGGCGCTGGCCTCCAGGGTAATCGCCGAGCCCCGGTATTAAAGCAGTTCCCGGGCACCGAGCTGGTCATAATCGCCGCTACTCATCAGGAGGCAACACAGCGCCTGGCTGATAGTATGGGATGTGAAGCAACGGGTCACTGGGAGGAGGTAGTAGAAAGGGAAGATATAGATGCGGTACTGGTTTGCACCCCGCCTAACCTCCATGCCCCCATGAGTATTGCTGCTATGAAGAGAGGTAAGCATGTCTTATGCGAAAAGCCACTCAGCAGAACTATTAAAGAGGCTGAGGATATGCTGGCAGCAGCTCAAGCCAATAAGGTTATACTCAAATGTGGTTTTAATCATCGCCATCATCCTGGCATAGAGAAAGCCAGGCAGTGGTTTGATGAGGGCGTCATCGGTGAGCTAAATTTCATTCGCTGCCGCTATGGAATTTGTGGTCGTCTTGGCTATGAAAAGGAATGGAGAGCTGACCCGAAGATAGTCAGCGGTGGCCATCTCATGGAACAGGGGATACATGCCGTAGACCTGTTCCGCTGGTTTTTAGGAGAACTTACCGAGGTTGTCGGCTTCACTGCTACCCGATTCTGGGATACGGCGCCTCTGGAGGATAATGCCTTCGCCCTGTTTCACACCGAAAACGGACAGGTGGCTTCCATTCATTCCAGCCTGACGCAGTGGAAAAACCTCTTCTCCTTTGAACTCTTCGGGCAAGATGGCTACATAGTAGTTGAAGGTCTCGGTGGTGGTTACGGAACGGAGAGAGTTACCTTGGGTAAGAGGGCTCTCACAGAACCTTTTAAGGACGAGACCACCGAATTCCGTGGCGGAGATCGGTCATGGTATGGGGAGTGGAAGGAATTTGTGAGTGCCATAGAGGAGAACCGTGAACCCTTGGGCAACGGCTATGACGGGCTCGAAGCGCTGAGGCTTGTTTTTGCCGTATATGAATCGGCTGCCAATGGCCGCCTGGTTAAGCTGAGGCACTAAGGTAGTAACTTACATTGGACACGAAAGTGAATAAATGCTTGATAACCGGCTGTGGTGGCTTCATCGGTTCCCACATGGCAGAGTTTCTGCTGGAGATGGGAATGAGAGTCTACGGGACAGTCCACCAAGACAGCGGGAATATAGACCATCTAAAGGACAGGCTTACTATCCTGAAGTGTGACATGCTGGATAAAGAGAGTGTGGAGTCCACCGTAGCTGAGGCTAACCCTGATTTCGTTTTTCATCTAGCGGCTCAGAGTCTGCCCAGACACTCATGGCTTGACCCAGAGGAAACCTTTAAGGTGAACATCCTGGGGACTCTCTACCTGCTGGAAAGCATCAGAAAGGCAGCTATTGACCCCATAATCGAGATTGCTTGCTCCAGCGCTGAGTACGCACCCAGTAACGGAGACAAACTTCCCATAAAAGAGACCCACAAGCTTCAGCCTTCGACCCCTTATGGGGTGAGTAAGCTAGCAGAGGATATGCTAGCCCGTCTCTACTGCCAGACCTATGGAATGAAGATAATCCGTATCCGCCCCTTTTTCGTCATCGGACCTCGGAAGACGTCTGACGTTTGCTCGGATTTCGTCAGCGGCATCGCCGAGATAGAGTCGGGGGAAAGGCATACTTTAAGTGTGGGTAACCTTGAGACCGTTCGAGATTTTATGGATGTCAGAGATACTGTAAGGGCCATGTGGTTGCTCATAGAAAAGGGGGCCCCGGGCGAAGTATATAATATATGCACGGGGAAAGGTCACAAGATAAGAGATATTCTAGAAAAGTTGATGTCGTTATCCCCGCAGCCCATTGAAGTTCGTCCTGACCCTCGTCTGATGCGTGCCTCTGATGCCCCCGTCGTCATAGGCGAAAACTCAAAACTCCTTGCCTTGGGCTGGAAACCACAAATCTCTCTAGAGAGAACCCTATCCGACATGCTGGATTACTGGAGGAGAAAATGTGGAGGGAAAGCAAAATGAAGAAGGCATTAATCACTGGGATAACAGGTCAGGATGGGGCTTATCTGGCGAAGTTCCTATTGGATAAAGGCTATAGAGTATTTGGTACCTTCAGGAGGTTATCAACACCCAACTTCTGGCGATTGCAATATCTAGATATCTTCGAGAAGGTTGAACTAATTCCCGCTGACTTAATAGATGCATCTTCAATTGTGGAAGCGATTAGGGTATCCGAACCCGATGAGGTATATCATCTGGCAGCCCAGAGTTTTGTTGGTGCCTCTTTTGAGCAGCCGGTAGGTGCCGGGGAAATTACCGGGTTAGGGGTGACTAGAATCCTGGAGGCAATTAGAGACATAAATCCAAAGATAAAGTTTTATCAGGCGTCAACCAGCGAGCTATACGGCAGTGGCAACTTGGAGCCACAGACAGAAGATACGCTCTTTCAACCAGCTAGTCCCTATAGCGCCGCCAAGCTCTACGGCTACTGGGTAACCAGAATTTATCGAGAAGGCTATAATATTTTTGCTTGTAACGGCATTCTCTTCAATCACGAATCACCTCTAAGAGGTTTGGAATTCGTGACAAGGAAAATCTCCAACACAGTGGCGAAGATTGCCCTAGGACTGGAGAAAGAAATAAGGCTTGGGAATCTGGAGGCAAAGAGGGACTGGGGTTATGCTCCGGAGTATGTCGAGTCAATGTGGCTTATGCTTCAGCAAAATGAACCTGATGATTATGTGGTTGCTACAAATGAAGCACATTCAGTTAAGGAATTGGTGGAGAGGGCTTTCAGTATTGCCGGCTTAGATTGGGAGAAATATGTTAAGGCAGATGAAAGATTTCTTAGACCATTAGATGTCAACTTTCTGCAAGGGGATTACTTCAAGGCAAAGCAAAAGCTGAGGTGGGAGCCAAAGGTGAGATTTGATGAATTAGTAGAGATTATGGTGGGGGAAGATATAAACCGGTGGGAGAGATGGCAAAAAGGAGAGAGATTCCCTTGGGACGCTCCAAATTACCCAAATGAGAATAACCTAATTTCAAGGAAGTACAAAGTAGATAGATAAATAGATAGCTTAATATAGAGGTTCCGATGCTTTGTAGAATTTGCCAGAGCGAAAATCTAACAAAATTTTTGAATTTGGGGGGTACTCCTCTGGCTGATGATTTCTTGTCTCCAGATAGACTAAAGGAACCGGAAGTATATTATCCCCTAGAGGTCTTTATTTGCAATGATTGCTCTCTGGTTCAGCTTGGTTATGTCGTCCCGCCTGAAATACTGTTCCAACGGGACTATCCCTATGTATCCTCTACGACTAAAACAGGGGTGGAGCACTTTCATTCTCTTGCCAAAGAAGCATGTTCGAGATTCGGTCTTAGCTCAAACGATTTGGTAGTTGATATTGGAAGCAATGTGGGTGTGTTACTACAGGGTTTCAAAAACGGGGGTGCTGATGTCCTAGGTGTCGAGCCTGCTGAACATATCTGTGAAATAGCCCGAAGTAATGGTATTGAAACTGTAAATGCATTCTTTAGTGAAGAACTGGCCCTCGAAATTGTGAAAACGAAAAGAAGGGCAAGAATCATAACAGGAACAAACGTCGTTGCTCACATAAATGACCATCATGCCCTGGTAAGGGCTTTAGACAAATTATTAACTGAAAGGGGGGTCTTTATTTTTGAAGCTCCTTACTTAGTTAATTTAATAGATAATTTGGAGTATGACACCATATACCATGAACACTTATCCTACCTAACGGTTAAGCCCATACTTAAACTATTCCGTATGTTTGGAATGGATATATTTGATGTGAAAGAAGTGAGTATTCACGGTGGGTCACTCCGTTATTTTGTAGCCAGACAGAATGATTATCCTGTCTCTAGGAATGTCAATAGATTGCTTGAACTTGAAAATAGGAGGAAAATATGTAAAATAGATACATGTAAGAATTTTGCCAAATCTGTAGAGAAGAATCGTGATGAGCTTACCTGGATGTTAAAATCATTAAAGCATGAAGGCAAGCGGATTGCTGCAGTAAGCGCACCAGCCAAGGGAATGACTTTATTAAACTATTGTAAAATCGGTCCTGAAATCCTGGATTTCGTTACTGAAAAGGCGCCTTTAAAGGTAGGAAAATATACCCCGGGGACTCATATCCCTGTTTTGCCGGATTCTGAACTAATTAGACGAATGCCAGATTTTGCCCTTCTACTGGCATGGAACTTCGCTGACGAAATAATGAAGAACCTAAATGATTATAGAAAGGCAGGGGGCAAGTTTATAATCCCGATTCCTAAGCCTCAGATTGTCTCATGAAAGGGATAGAAAATGGAATTAAAGAAAATCAAGATAAGCTTTAAAGACCATAGAGGGGAGATTTCAGATATCCTAGAAAAGACGGAAATTGATTCTGCTACATTAATTACTTCAAAGAAAGGAGCAGTAAGGGGTAATCATTATCACAAAGAATCTGCTCAATATGCGTATATAATATCTGGTAAGATGCGCCTTTTAACTCAAATGGCAGGTGAGGAATTAATAGAGACAACTCTGGAAAGTGGAGACCTAGCTTATACCCCTCCCCAGGAAAGGCATGCATTTATCGCTCTCGAGGATAGTGTTTTTCTTGCCCTCACCAAGGGACCGAGAGGAGGAAGAAATTACGAAGCGGATACATACCGGCTAACAGAGAAATTAACATCGGCTCAGGGCTTGGATTAATCCTTTGAATTATTAGATGTAATCAAGGAGGCATGAATAACCTGTAAGGAGGAATTTGATGCAAATGAATATCCCAGTATCAAAGCCCTTTCTGGGCAAAGAGGAAACTGATTATGTCTTATCTGCCCTTGCTGATGGGGCAATTTCAGGTTTTTATGGCCAATACATAGACAAGTTTGAGAAGGAGTTTGCAAACTATTGCCACTGTTCCTACGGTATCTCCACAACTAGTGGGACAACAGCCTTGCACCTGGCGATGGCATCACTAGATGTGAGTGATGAAGATGAAGTTTTGGTTGCGTCTTTCACTAATATGGCAACCTTTTTTGCTGTTTTATATCAGGGAGCTAAACCTATCCCAATTGATATAGAACCAGATACCTGGAACATTAATCCGGCACTGATTGAAGAAAGGATTACTAAAAAGACTAAAGCGATTATGGTAGTACATATCTATGGTCATCCCTGTGACATGGATCCAATAATGGAACTGGCCAAGAAGTACAAACTTTATGTTATTGAGGATGCTGCTGAATCTCATGGAGCTGAGTATAAAGGGAGTAAGACGGGTGGTATTGGCGATATTGGCTGCTTCAGCTTTTATGCCAACAAAATCATCACCACCGGTGAAGGTGGCATGCTAACCACTAATAATGCCGAAATTGCTGATAAGGCACGCTCCTTGAAGAGCTTAGCCTTTGGGATAAGCAACAAATACATGCACAAATATATTGGATTTAATTACCGCATGACTAACCTCCAGGCGGCTATGGGCTGTGCTCAGCTTAAAAAAATTGATGGGATAATTGAAAAAAAGCGTGAGATTGCCTCCTTTTATAGTGAGAACCTTAGAGATATCCCTGGCCTGCAACTTCCGGTTGAGAAAACCTACGCTAAGAACGTCTATTGGATGTATCATGTCGTCCTTCACGAGGAATTTGGTTACCCAAGAGAAATAGTGATGAGTAAACTGCAAGAGTACGGTATAGAAACACGCGAGGCCTTTGTTCCTTATAATATGCAAGAAATCTTCATTCAGAGAGGTTGGGTCAAGGGTGATGAATGCCCTGTTGCCAATTATGTGGCTAAGAACGGGTTTTACATACCCAGCGGCCCAGTACTTGATGACCAAGAATTAGAATACATTGTAGACAAGATAAGGGGCATCCAAAAGGGGATAAAATAGATGGTTTTTGAAGAAAAATTAGCCAGAATATACGATTTGATCTATAAGGACAAAGATTATCACGCAGAATGTGATTTTTTGGAAGCTATTTTCAAAAAGTTCTCTCCTATTGAAGTGAGAGGTATCCTGGATATAGCCTGTGGGACTGGGAACCATTCCATTGAGTTAGCCAAAAGAGGTTACATAATTACTGGAAATGATATTTCTTCCGGAATGATTAGGCTAGCCAGAACTAAAGCGAGTGCTGAAGGACCGGAAATTCGTTTTACCAATTTTGCTATGGAAGATTTTAACTCTGCTGAGCAATATGATGCCATCATCTGCATGTTCTCCTCAATTGACTATTTGACTGAAGATATACAATTAGAAAGGTTATTCCATGTCGTGGCGCGCTACTTAAGAAAAGGAGGGCTATTTATTTTTGATTTCTGGAATGGCTCGGCAGTGCTGAGGATTCTTCCTTCGACGAGGATAAAGATTATTGGGGACGAAGGGAGGAGGATTATCAGGATTGCCCAGCCAGAACTAGATGCCTTTAACAACCTCTGCCGGATTCACTATCGCTTCTTGGTAACCCAAAACAATAACATTTTAGATGAAATTGAAGAAACTCATGTTATCAGATACCTATTTCCCCGGGAAATAACACGTCGCTTGAAGGACAGCGGATTTGAGGTCTTATGGATTTGCCCCTTCCTGGATTTAGACGGAAGAGTAGACGAAAATGTTTGGAATATCACTGCTGTGGCTAAGGCAATATGAGTACAGATAAAATCTCGGCAGTAATATGCACTAGAGATAGACCACAAGATGTAATTAGGTGCATAGACTCGCTTTTGATTCAAACGCTACTCCCCGATGAGATAGTTATTATTAACTCCGGCGACACCGATGAACTCAAGGCTAGATTAGATTCCTTTGGTGATAAAATCACCATCAACTATATTTATATCAAAGCAAATCTTACTCAAGCCAGAAACATAGGCATAGACAATAGTATCGGGGATATTATCGCCTTCCTAGACGACGATACGATTTTAGATAAGGACTGCCTTAAAGAGATTAAATATGTTTTCAGTAATGACCCAGAGGGGAGGATTGGTGGGGTGACTGGTGAAGAGATTTTAGAAGAAGATAATTTCATCAGAAGAATTCTTAATCCCGGTGCCCGGATTTTCGCCAGGGTGTTTTTGCTCACAAGGTATGGGGATGGTAGACTTCAGCCCTCCGGTCTTCCCACCATTATTCGAAGTGGCACAGTAGATAAAAATGTTGAGGTTGAGTGTATTGTTGGCGCTAACATGTCGTTCAGAAGGGAGGTAATCAATGAGGTCAGATTTGATGAAAAGTTTCCATACTTTGAGGATAATGACATTGGATTCCGAGTTTCCCGAAGGTATCAGAATATGTATGCACCAGGGGCAAGATATGTCCATAATGCGGCTCCACTCGGAGGATATGGCACCGGGCGTGGAATTGTTAGGATAACAAAGGATATAGAGGGTTACCGCCACTATTTCAAGAAGAATTTCCCTCAAACATTTAAACATAAACTTGCCTTTTATTGGGCATTGATAGGATTATTTATTAGAGGAATAATAGTAGTGGCACTTGGACTTGTTTTTCGCCTGCAATGAGATTCAACTTAGGGGTAAATTATGTGGAGAAATTTTTTGTCACTGTCATATAGAGAGTCGTCACATTGAAATGATATGTTCAGGACAAAATTGCTGCAGGAAGTATA
>SDBU01009073.1_pt1 | contig 11209 bp, 9 predicted proteins | sample 2277071 | NCBI WGS metagenome assembly SDBU01 (sample SAMN10397929, study PRJNA504765) | marine sediment metagenome | isolation source: marine sediment core GS08_GC12, 126 cmbsf | place: Arctic Ocean: Gakkel Ridge, Loki's castle | collected 2008 | reverse complement strand
GACCGAATATCTACTTATGGTAAGATTAGAAGCGTAGTATCTAGGTTCAATGGCTGAAAATTTAAAAAATCTTAGACGGGGTTCACTGAATATTTACGTACGAAAGCTGGAAATTGTCTACAATGGTTAGGTAGACAAACAAGATTCTTTAGGTTCGGTACTGGAAGATGCGCAAGGATTCATTGATTGCCAATATGTGAATGGGGGAAAAGAATGAGAAAGAAAGGTTTCGGCAAAACAGATCTAATGGTTACTCCGGTTGCAATGGGCGGTATTCCCATTACGCGTCTTTCTGAGAAAAAGGCGGTAGATGTGGTTGGGAAGGTGCTCGACATGGGGGTCAACTTCATAGATACCGCCAATGGATACGGCGATAGCGAGGAAAAGATTGGAAAGGCTGTGAAGGGAAGGAAAAGAGAGGAGATAGTCATTGCTTCCAAATCGGGCGCTTCAGATAAGAAGACATTTCTGGAACATGTTGATTTAAGTTTGAGGCGGCTCCAGACAGACTACGTTGATATCTATCACCTTCATGGAGTGAGCTCTGAGGAAAAGATGAAAGAGGTTATGGAAGCGGGAGGGGCCTATGAAGGAATTGAAGAAGCGATCAAGAGAGGAAAAGTTCGATATCCTGCCTTCAGCTCCCACTTCATGCCTATAGCCAGGAAGATGATGCTCAGCGACAGATTTGATGTTGTCCAGCTTCCGTTTAACTTTGTCGATACCGAGCCAGAGAAGGAATTGATTCCCCTGGCGAGAAATATGAATTTGGGTTTCATTGCTATGAAGCCTCTGGGAGGAGGCCTTTTAGAAGATGCCAACCTTTGTTTCCGTTTTCTGGCTCAGTTTTCAAGTTTAGTGCCTGATCCAGGTATCGAAAAGGTAGAGGAAATGGAGGAAATTCTGGCAGTAGTTGAAGATTCTCGCCCCTTGAGCCCAGTGGAGAAAGAGGAGATCGAAAGAATGCGAGAAGAACTGGGAAAGGAGTTCTGTCATCGCTGTGATTATTGCCTTCCCTGTCCAGCGGGTATAGCCATAAGTTCAGTTCTTACCGTCAAGAGTGTGGTCAAGCGGATGCCCTGGGAGAACTTCGCTAAAGGGATGGACCCTGCCATAAAGAAGGCTCGAGAATGTACCGAATGTGAGGAATGTCTTGAACGCTGTCCTTATAATTTAGCCATACCGGAGTTGCTTAAGAAGAACATATCCTTCTGGGACGCGTGTAAGAGAAGAGGTGGTGAGACTCTATCTGAGAAGATTTCATCATAAGACCATATTCACACCACGCCCTTTAAAGACCCCGATTTACGAGTATTGAGATTTGGCCTAAGGTTGGTATTATTTGAAGTTGTCGAATTACGCTCTGCTTAAGGGTTTTACTAGCTCAAACTGGTATGTGAAGTTGCGATCACAACATAAAGGTGTTATGTGGCCTTACCTGATTGTATTCTTTGCCCCATTCTTCAATAGAAATACTTCCTTTAATCACTACTGCAAATGTCTCTCGATTAGCTAGTTCATCTCTTTGAAGTATGCCGCAAATCAAATGGGCATTTAATCTGGCTAGCGAAATAAGTTGTTCCTAATTTCAATTCTTCTACCATTATGATTGGCACAGAATGAGGCAAATCCGGCTGAATTGGTGGGAACACAGGAAAAGGCAGAAGGAAGGGTGGGTCTGGAATTTCTTCATTTGGCCGGGCCGCCGTAATCGTGGGTCGTAGGTTTCCCAAGTCGCCGGTTCGAGTCCTGCCAGGTGCACCAACGCCTGAAACGCTTTTCTGTAGCTCACTTCACGCTTATTCGGATTGTCACCCTGACACGACTGAGCCGAATGCTAGCCATGAACCTATGTAGGAACCACCCAGGATCCAGTAGTAAGTAAGTCCACCCTTTTGAGTCTGCATCAGAACTACCCAACAGATTGACAAGCCCTAGAATTTGGCCTAATATTGACCTGCCTGTGGGGCCATTGGGTCTATGGCTCTGACTCAAGAAGTGGTTCTATTAATGGGAGAAGGTCACTTCTACAACGTAAGCTATCGCCTCTTCCATTGACATTATCCAAGATAATCACAAATAGTTTCTCCAACAAGCCTGTTTTTGGATCTTTCTTCTGTTGAAGTTTTCTCCGAAACATCCCGTCAAATCTCACAAAGATAGACTGAAACGAATTTGTATCTGCTTCTTCTTCCTCTCTCAACGCATAAGAGGAAAGCTGCGTTTCGGTACGAATATGAGACTGGACAAAGGGTGTGTATTCTTCGGGTTGGCTGCTAGGGGCAGGAGAGAGAGCGCTTGTGTCTCTTATCTTTGCGTTGATTACCTGAGAGGGTCATGGAAAACAGTGAAAGCCTAGCGATGAACGCGAAAAAGGACATTGCTGAGCCATTCTGGACAGCTACCCAGAGCCCTTCCTCGGTCCCCAGATACGGGAAGTGAAGTGATGAGAAGAATATGAAAATGTTTTCAAGGAACTGCAGTTTCTCTGCGAGGAATGGGAGGGAAACGAAGAAAAGGGATGTCAATAGCCTTGGACTGTTAATGCCCTCTCACGCTGTCATCCACCTTTTCTTTGTCAGCCTCGGGGTGCTTCTGCCGCTAATCAGGTCGGAGCTCGGGCTTTCTTACACTCAAATCGGAATACTCGCGTTCAGCTTATCCGCACTATCCGCGGTAGCAAGTGTTCCGATGGGATTCATCGCTGACCGAACGAACCAATTAAGGATTATTTCCTATATGTTCTTTGTGATAGCGGCGCTGGCCCCACTCTTACTTCTGGCTAGAAGTGTGGCTTTGCTGTTTTTGCTCTTAGGACTCCTGAGGTTGTGTATGGCCATTTTTCATCCCGCAGCTCAGACCCACCTTTCTCGCCGCTACCCGACAAAACGCGGAGCAGTATTTGGATTATATGAGGTGGGCGGTAGCCTGGGGATGATCATCGCTCCCTCGCTGGCGGTGGGCATAGCTTATGTCTGGGGGTGGGAATCGGTGTATGCAGCCTATGCCTTGCCAAGTCTGCTTCTTGCTTTTGGAATTCTCAGAGTGACGCAAGGAAGGGCCTATCTGTCTAGCAACAGTAACTCGAAGTCAGCTGTGAGATTCCGTGAAGGGCTAAGAACAATACTAGGTTCTCGAAGATTGAAGTTAATCTATGGCACTCAAGGGGCCTACGCGTGCGTCTTTGCTGTAACATTATCCTATTTTTCCATCTTTCTGGTAGACTTGCATGAATTCACAGTCCTTCACGCAAGCTACCTCCTCACCCTTCTTCTTTGCGGCGGTGTGCTGGGCAGGTTCGTGGGCGGGAGAACCTCTGACCGTTGGGGAAGAAACCGTGTCATAGGCCTCTCTTTTACGGTTCTTGTTCCTTTCTTGTTTCTCTTTTCCTTTCTCCAGGGTTGGCCGGTTCTGGCCGTTCTTTCCTTTTTCTTTGGTTTGATACTGCATATGATTCTTCCTGTAATCACAGCTGCCATTGGTGATTATGCTACTAAGGAAATAGGCCTCACCTATGGCATGCAGTTCCTCGTGGGAGCTGGTTGTGGATCCGTGTGTTCCCTGTTCGCTGGGATTTTGGCTGACGTATTTGGTGTTGCAGTGATCTTCCTGTTCTTGATAGGAGCCTGCTTTGTCGGTTTGGCATGCACTTATCTCCTTGCCTCAGAAAACCGCGGGAATTCAATCCCGAGAAATGGACCTCTCGAGTAGTATCGGGTACTGGTTGGGAAGAAGTATCTCAGACCATTTGCCCGCCAGGAATCTTCTTTCGCCTGGAGTATTTCCGAAGTAGCCAGGCATGGGCAGAATATTCGATGCCTTGCAGATATTCACTGTTAGGTATTCCGGTTCCCACCGGCATCTCGTCGGTCAATATCCAGTCATAAGGTTTGTCTTGCTCGGCTGAGTCTTTTTAGCTTTCTTGTCCTTTTTTTTGACCTAAATTGCTCTCTTTAGTGCTAACGCTCGTTAAGTTAGAGTCAATGGAATAGTGGCCTCGGGAGCGGGTGGTCGATAGTAAAAGGCACTGCACGCCTGGAGCTGTCCGAAATCAGATGGACAAGTGTTTAGATCTGGGTTAATGTGCTGTAAACTATTGCTGTACAGGAATACCGTAGATTGGGATCTCTATATCTTCCTCCAAAAAAGTTCTTCTCTATAAGTTGTCAAACTCCTGAGCTAGATCTTTGGAAATCAATCTTCTCTTCGTCACCTGTAGTGACACACGATAGCTATTCGAACTCCAGTTCCCTAATCTAACGTAGAGCCCCTAAAAGGCTAAGAACTTTGGAGGGCAACCGGAGAAGTTTTTATCTTGTATATGGCATATAAGGACGCTCTTCATAGGCTCTTTTCTCCTTTAGACATCTATAAGCAATTTCAGATAACCTCCTTGCTAGTGCTACGATAGCAACATTAGAGTTTTTACGATCTTTCATTCTCTCAAAGTAGAATCGACAATAGGTTGATGTACGTATAGATACCCAGGCTGCTTCAATAAAAACATACTTGAGCCAGCGGTTGCCACCAGGGATAAGATCCCCATGATATACCTTCCCTCCACTGGCGAAGGTGGAAGGAATAAGAGCCGAGTAGGAGGCAAATTTGGCCTGGGTCCTGAAACGATTGATGTTATCAATCTCTAGAGCTGCCAGAGCGGACAGAACTTTCCCAAATCCGGGAAGAGTAATTAAAATGTCCATAAGATGATTGTTCTTAAGTTCTTTTCCAATCCAGACTTCGGTCTTTCTAATATGCTGATGAAGGTTGTCTAACAGCTCAAGATGATCTTTTAGAAGTTTTTGATCGATAGGAGATAGATTTAAGCCTTTAAGGAATGTTCTACCAGCAACCCCAAATATGTTCTTTACTTTTGGTCTTTTTACATGGTTTCGGTCTATGAGTTGGTGGATTCTGTTCTTGGTCATAGTCTGGAGCCTCACCAGCCATAGTCTATGGCGCAGAAGATTCTTCTGTTCTCTGATTTCTTTAGATGGAACATGTACTCGGGGAATAAGATCAGCACGAAGAAGATGAGCTAGTGTCTTCGCATCTATGGAGTCAGACTTAATCTTGGCATCAGCAATTGCTCTAATTTTCAAGGGATGACCTACAACTGTCTTTATATCTAGTTCCTCCAGTAAATCATACATCATGCCCCAGTTGCGTCCGGCTTCTATTACTGCTCTACATGGTTCCTTGTAATACTCCTTAAGAAGAGCGAATGCTTTCTTCTCATTGGCTATCTTCCCGTTGCTACGAACTGTGCCCTTCTCATCCACTACTGCCACCTGGGAATATCTCTTGTGATGATCTATCCCAAGATAATACATAGTGCACCTCCTGACGAAAGATTTATTACTAGTGTGTCAGTTCCTCAGGAGTTACACAACTTATATCATACTATCTAACGTCGTCCTGCCAGGTGCACCAGCAATCCCGCTACTGCAAAGGGTTTTACCCTTTTTGGTATCCGTGAACGCATTCAGTACTTCGGGGGAGAGCCTAGACTCCAGTCAAATCCCGGGGAGGGAGGGTACATAAGTTAGGATTACAGTGCCAATCAAAGGATAGACCTACCTTTAGTCATCATGGCTAGTTTTTCCAACCTAACCATCAGGTAAAAAGAAGCCCAAAATCAGGGATTTCCCGATTGACAAAAGGGTTTCTTTGTATTCTAATATATGAAATGACATGATTAATAAGGTTTCACTAGGTCCGTAGCGAAGCAGGGGTGATAATGAGGGAATTGGAAAGGTTGCCATGTTCGGGATGCAACCGGTGACGAGAGTGATTGCATCCTTCGTTATGGGAGTGGCCAAAAAGAGAGACATGCGTTTTCTTAAATCAAAAGAGAAGGCTCTTGCCTAGCTTAAGGAGGAATAGAGCTATGACTGAACAAGAGCAATTCAAAGTCTGGTGGGATAAGGAAGAAGAGATTGTGAGAATCCTGGCAACTGGTGACCTGAGCGAAGAAGTTGCTGAAGAAATGGTTGCTGGCCTACGCAGATTGGCTGCAGAATCGAACAAGAGACGAATAAATGTCATAAATATTCTATGTGATGTAGCAAAAGCAAGAATAGCTACATCAGAAGCCAGAAAGATTCTTGCTCGGTGGATCAAGGAGGGGAAAGTTAATAAATTCGCGATCTGTGGTGCAGGAGTTCTTCAAAGGACAACAGCCAAGTTCATATTCGCTTTTGCCGGCTTTGAGAATGCAAGATTCTTCAAAATCGAGAAAGAAGCACTCCAGTGGCTAAAAGGGGAGGGAGGAAAATGAAAGACGAGGATAGAGAAATATGGATAGGGGAAAGTAGAGTGTATCTTGGTGACGACAACATAGTCTATTTCACCCTGGTTGGCGAGTTTGACGAGAAGAGAGCGCTTGCCCTCAAAGAGGCTTTCTTGAAGCTTGTGGGGGTGCCTGAGGGAAAGGTGAATGTCTTGGGAGACCTTACAGGTATGCGAAAGCCATCGCCAGAGGCAAGAGCGGTATCGAAAGAACTCAATGAGCATGAGAAAGTTGGAAAGATCGCTCTGATTGGTCTGAATCCTGTGGCAAGAGTCATTGCATCTTTTGTTATGGGTGTTAGCAACAAGAAGGATATGCGTCTCTTTAGAAGTCGGGATGAGGCTCTTGGGTGGTTGAAGGAAGAATAAATGGTGGAAACAAGTGACCATAAACACACGACCAGGTGGGATGAAAAAGAAGGGGTCATCAAATACCAAGTATCTGGTCCTTATGATGAGCACAACACCGATGAATTATTGATAGAAACAGCTGAAATTGAGCAGCGATTTCATGGGAAAAAGCTTAAAATATTACTGGATTTGTCAGGAGCAGGTAAAGTTACCTGTGAGGCAAGAAGAACGATTGCAGAGAAAGTCTACCAGGACCCGGATTTGGGGAAGATAGCCAGTTTTGGTTTGAGCAGCTTTGCCAGCGTGGTAAATAGCTTTATGATTAGAGCCACCCGGGTAAGCAGTGACAAAGTCAGAGTCTTCGACATTGAGGAAAACGCCCTAAAATGGCTGAAAGAAGGTGAGTGAGATTCCAAAGTCAAAATTGAAAGAATACAAGGAATATGTGTCTGCTCGACTGGGCAAAGTATCACCCTTATTGGTGAAGTATGCCATGGGTGATTTTTCCCAAACAATCGAAATTCCGGAAAAAGAGGATGAGTTTACTGAACTATTAGTAGGGATGAACCTAATGGTAGATGATATCAAAGAATTGCTGAAAAGGGAAACCGATAGGACAGCTAGACTCTTCGCCGGAATGAGTGAAATGGTTGAGACTGTTATGAAAGTAGCAAGGGGGGACTACTCTGTCCAGATTGAGCTTTCAGGCGAGAACGATGATCTTGATTCACTTGCCATGGGCCTGAATATGATGGTTGATGATATCAAGATGAAGGAGGAGGCACTGGAAAAGGAAAGGCGTGCTCTTAGGGAACGAGTCAAGGAGCTGAATTGCCTCTATGGCCTCTCTGCTGTGGTTCAAGAGGAGCACGTCTCTATAGAGGAGATACTTGAAGCTGCTGTCAGTCTCATTGCCGCTGCCTTGCAGTATCCCGAGATCACTTGTGCCCGAATTCTCCTGGGAGTTCAGACATTCAAGACCAAGAACTTCAAAGAGACTCGCTGGAAACTAGCCTCCGATATTGCGGTGCACGGAAAGAAAACTGGTCTTCTAGAGGTAATTTATCTAGAAGAAAGACCAGAAAGTGACGAAGGGCCTTTCCTCAAGGAAGAGAGACACCTGATCAATGCTCTTAGTGAGCGCTTAGGGAGAATTATTGAGAGAAAGGAAACAGAAAGAGAGCTTAGAATCAAGAGTGAAGCTATTGAGTCCTCTATCAATGCCATTGCTCTGGCTAACCTTGAGGGGAGACTGACCTATGTGAACCGTTCTTTTCTCAATATGTGGAAACGTCACCGGCAAGAAGAAGTCCTGGGAAGATCGATTGCCGAATTCTGGGGGACGGGGGAGCAGTCTCTACAGATAATGCAAGCAGTACGGAGCGGTGGAAGTTGGACGGGTGAGTTAGTAGCTAGAAGAGAAGATGGCTCGAGCCTTGATGTGCAGCTCATGGTGAATGTAGTTGAGAATACGGTAGGGAAAGCTATCTGCATGGTGGCTTCCGTGGTAGATATTACGGAACGCAAGAGAATTGAGCAAATGAAAGACGATTTTGTCGCCCTTGCCTCGCATGAACTGAGAACTCCCCTCACCTCTATCCAGGGTTACGCCGAACTTATTCTGGACGGAGACGTGGGAGAAATCGGTGGAGAACAGAGAAAGTTCTTAGAGATAATCGTTCAGAATACCCGTAGACTAGAGACTCTCATCAACGAGGTCCTGGATATAGAAAAGATTGAATCAGGAAAACTGAAGATGAAGCTGGAAAAGCTCAACCTTTGCCAAATCGTAGAGGAGTCCGCTAATACCTTTAGAGTAATGGCTCAAGCTAAGGGTCTTGAATTGATAGAGGAGATCAAGGAGGCCGAAATAAATGTATCGGGGGATTCTGACCAGCTATCCCGGGTCTTTGCTAATCTTCTTTCTAATGCCATGAAATATACTGAGGAAGGCAGAGTGAAGATTACTGCCCAGAAGAAAGGAAAAGTTGCCTCAGTAGCTGTAGAAGATACCGGAATGGGAATGAGCCCGCAGGACGTAAAAATGGTTTTTGACAGATTCTTCCGAGTAGAGAGTAGTTATGTCAGGAAAACAACCGGTACCGGTTTGGGGCTTTCTATCGTCAAAGCTACTATAGAGAAGCACAATGGTCACATAAAGATAGAGAGTACATTAGGGGTGGGGTCAAAGTTCGAGGTTATGCTGCCTTTGCTGAAGGAAGATGAGGAGGCACAATAATGACAAAGAGAATAGTCCTGGCCGAAGATGAACCTCAAATAGCAAAATTGGTCGAATTCAAACTGAAGAAGGAAGGATACCGGGTAACCTGGAAGGAAAATGGCAAGGAGGCTCTAAAGGCAATAAAAGAGGAGAAGCCAGACTTAATCCTCTTAGATATTATGATGCCAATAATGGACGGATACGAAGTCTTGAGACAAATCAAAGAGGATGAAAAACTAAGGGATATCCCCGTGATTATGCTTACTGCCAGGGCCCAGGAAAAAGACGTAGTAAAGGGAATTGATTCAGGAGCAGAGGATTATATCACCAAGCCCTTCCATCCAGCAGAGCTTTTGGCCCGGGTCAAGAGAATCCTGGGGTGAATATATGCCTTCCCGCAATAGCCAATATTGATTCTCTCTCTTGGTTTTGGTTTTTCTACGATGTCGTTGAACACCGAGACATCTCAATCGAATCTCTCAACTTCAATAATCCCATAGTCACCATGTCTTTTGAAACCTGAGCCACGGTAATTAGCGACCTTTCATATTCCTGGAAAAGATCCAGCGAGAGTTATTTCTATTCAGTTGCCTATTGAGGACTGGTGGATCTTACTTATGATGAAGTTGGAATGCTGTATACGGGGATTTCAACATCCTCTTCAGCACTCAGAAAAAAAGTTCTAACATCGTCCTGCCAGGTGCACCAGCAATCTCTTTACTAGAAAGGGTTACAGCCTCCAACCAGCTTCATCATTCCTCAAAAGAATATTTCTCAAAGAGAAGCTTCAGCAGCAGGGGTATGACATTCTTATTTTGCAGGAAAGGTCAACATAATTACTTTGCATTGACAAACCCAATCCTAAGACTTGACTGCTATCGCCCAATCCACTATAGTATTCGGAAAAGAGGATATGCCTTGACCAAAAAACGCCGAGATTCAGTCTTAACAGAGTATCGGTATGGTGGGCAGTATCAAGGGAGATGAAATAGGATGGAACAACGTATACTGGGAAGAACTGGCGCGGCACTTTCCGTAGTCGGGGTTGGTGGTCTAGTGCCCACCAATGAGAAGCCCTCGAAGGTAAGTCAGATAGTGAGTCGTGCCGTGAACCGGGGGATTAATTTCTTTGACACCGGGCCCTCCTACGGGAATTCTGAGGAGCTGTTAGGACCTGCTCTTAAACCTTATCGGAAGTCTGTGTTCCTTGCTTGCAAGACTGATGGGCGCACAAGTAAAGAAGCACTAAGAGAACTTCGTCAATCCCTGAAAAGACTGAAGACCGACCATTTCGATCTCTACCAACTCCATTCGGTGAATAATCTTGAGGAGGTGGCTCAGATCACGGGACCCAACGGAGCGCTGGAAACGTTAGTGAAGGCTCAACAGCAGGGGCTTACAAGATACTTAGGATTTTCTGCCCATTCCGAGGAAGTGGCCCTGGCGCTTCTAGAGGAATTCGATTTTGACACGATACTATTTCCTTTCAATTGGGTTTGCTGGCACCAGGTCGGTTTGGGACCTGGGGTTTTGAGGAAAGCTCAAGAGAGGAATACCGGAGTATTGGCGATCAAGGCTCTGGCTAAGAGAAGAGTTGAGGAAGGCGAGGAAAAGAGATGGCCCAAGTGCTGGTATATTCCGGTAGATAATCCTGATGAAGCATCCCTCGCCTTGCGATTTACGCTTTCAAAGCCAGTAACCTCAGCACTGTCTCCCTCTCATGCTGAACTTCTATGGTGGGCCTGCGAGGCAGCTGAGCATTTAAGTCCTCTTTCCGAGGAAGAAGAAGCCATCGTAGCGCAGTTAGGCAGAGGTCTTGATCCTATCTTCCCCTAGGAAGAGTTAGGAAATATCGGTTTCCAAGTTGAATCCCAGGTCTCCCCCAGGACTCGTAGCATTGTCCTTTGCTTGCGGTTGCCCATGGTGGCAAGATAGTCATAGTGACGACACAGCTTTTCTTTACCTACTCCTATAGTCAGGAACCGCTCACTGCGTTTCAATGATGTGTGTGGATTCGATCTGTAACCATCCACAGTGCCGAGGTTTTGACAACGGTGTGGTGGAGAAGTTTTCTACCAGAGATCTGAGTGCGGCACCAGAGAACGCAACAGTATTTTCTCTTGTTATTGTTAGCCTGAGTGCAAATGAGTTTGCTACTTTCTTCTCAGGAGCCTCCTATGGCAAGCGTTTCCCATGGCTAATGAGGTTGGGATGGGATATGTGGGGATTTCAATGTCTTCATCTATATTCAGGTAAATACTCAGTAAACCCCGTTAGAAATCCACCAAAAGGGTAATGATTAAATCATTCTTGTGGCAGAAACAAAACTGCCCCTACCTGTTTCCT
>SDBU01009072.1_pt1 | contig 11211 bp, 9 predicted proteins | sample 2277071 | NCBI WGS metagenome assembly SDBU01 (sample SAMN10397929, study PRJNA504765) | marine sediment metagenome | isolation source: marine sediment core GS08_GC12, 126 cmbsf | place: Arctic Ocean: Gakkel Ridge, Loki's castle | collected 2008 | reverse complement strand
TGCCTAGACGATGGGGCCGAAGGGAAATTAAAAATCAAATATCAAAGTGCAAAAATAAACAAGTCGTTGCTGCTTTGCAGCGACTCCGAAGTTTTTAATTTTTTAATTTTGATTTTCTTTTTTTACTCCATACTGATTGCTTCGACAGGACAGATGTCAACACAGACACCGCAATCGACACAGGCATCGACGTCAATCACCGCCTTTTCGCTGGCCATGCTGATTGCATCACTCGGGCATTCTTCCACACACGACTCACAGCCTGTGCATTTTTCCATATCTACTTTAGTCGCCATCACTTAACCCTTTCAAAACAGACAACAACCAGAAACTTACCGGTGAGTGCCAGATGTTACAAATTAGTGATGATATTACAATATAAATTTTTTGCAAATCAAGCCATGGTCCCTTTTTGAAATTGGGTTTGATTGGGTTTGTTTTTACAACCTCTGTGAAGGTGTACATTTCCATAATCCTTTGTTATAACAGAAGTTACGTTTATTTGAGCATTCAGCAAATTGGGTTTGTTTTGCATAAAAGACTCGTATCTCGATACTCGATACTCGATACTCGTTAGTGTAAAGTGAGCTAAAGTGCCTAAAGTGAACTAAAGTTGGATTCTCGATGCTCATGATTGGTAATTCCCCTAAGGGGTTTCCGTTTCGAAAAGAACGCGACCCTCTATAATTAGGGCGAACCTGCGCATTTGGTCGAAAATTCGGGCAATTTTGGGATGGTCAAAATTTGTAAGTGCTTATGTGGAAAGAGATAAAAAAATTTTGAAAAATTTTATTTTTGCTTTTGCCCCCCTGTGCATTTGATTGATTTTTGGTAGCCACAAAGACACAAAGGAAAATTAGCCACAGATTAACACAGATTTGTATTGCCGCAGAGGACACCGAGAACACAGAGATTTTTTGGTTTTCAGTGTCGGATTTAGTGGGTAAAATAGATTGGCAAAATTGGGTTGCGGTTTTGGGTACTTTTAATAGGTCAATAGAATATGGAAGGGAGCCTGAGATTAGGGGGTAATTAAATGGGATTACGGGAAGTAGACGAAAGAACTAAATTGCAGTTTGATTACGCGTGGAAATGGTTTGAGTCTCACCAGAAGCAACGTATGATTATGTTCTATTACTATTGCATTATCGTAGGTGTTTTGGCCAACGCTTTGGTTGCTTCATATAAGGTGAACTATTCTTTACTGAGAGTTCCAATTGGAGTAATGGGCACTATTACTTCTATTGCATTTCTCTTATTTGAAAGACGTAATCGGTGGCTTTGTAGAGTAGCAGAGGATATTCTTGAAAAACTTGAAAATGAAGTTATTTTCCCTCCGGATTTTTTGGGCAAAAATGGCAATGAGATGGGGCCACTATCAGTAGACACAAAAATTGGGATGAGGGAAGGTCAGAAATTTACAGTCAAACGATTGTTTCTTAAACACAAATACTGGATTCAAGCAATGTATATAATTGTCGCATTATTTTTTCTGTTTTTTGTTATCAAGGAGCTCGCTAGATGACATAATAGACGTTGAACACGAGATGTGAAACTAAGCTTGACGGGAATTAAGGTTTTGGGTAGTTTGTGATTTCTTGTGAGCCGTGTAGGAGATAAAAGAATGGCAAAGTTAGAGTTTAAGTACCTGAAGCTGGAAGACATCGATGTGAGTATATCAAATGTCCGAAAGTCAAATCTTGATGAAGGTATTGAACAACTGGCAAAGAGTATTGAAATGATAGATATTCAGCAACCCGTTGTGGTAGTCCAAAAAGGTGAAAGATATGAGTTGATTATTGGGCAGCGACGTTATTTAGCATGCAAACGATTAGAGAAAAAAAGGATTCCCGCTCTTATCACCAAAGTAAGAAGTGAAACAGACGCTATTATTAGGTCTTTCAGTGAGAATATTCATCGGCTTGACCTTGAATATCGTAATAAGATGCAAGTTGCTACGTTATTGATGCAGAAGCTTGGTTCTATTAAGAATGTAGCTGACCATATAGGGGTAACCGAGCAGACAGTGATTAAATATTTGGGGTATGCGGCCGTGCCTGAGGAGATAAAGAAAATGGTCGACGAGGGAAAGTTCGGCGCGACCACAGCTCTTGAAATAGTCCAAAACATTACGGATACTAATAGAGCTATAGCAATTGCGAAAAAAGTAAAAGAACTCCCTCGTTCTGAAGACCGTGACTATTTGATTGATATCGCTCGTGAGAACCCAAGCAAGTCGGTAGGAACGGTATTTAAGCTTTCGAAAAGGCGTTCATTGATGAAAGCAATAACAATACATGTCACACAAAAAATATACGACGCGATCATCAAGGCGGCTGCAAAATACGAACGTGACGAGGAAAGTGTTGCCAGAGAAGCTATTGAAGAGTGGCTTTCTAGAAGAGGCTTATTAAAATGAGAAAATTAGGTGAAACTACGGCCTTAGCAATTGTATTTGGAAACACCAGAAGAAAAAAAAGAAAAGAGGACTTAGTTACTATTGCGAGAGCAGTTGAATACTTGGTAAAGCTATATAAGTCACAAAAAGCTGTAGCGGAAAAAGTAGGGCTTTCACCGGAAATGATAAGGCAATTTTTAACTGTGTTGAAGTTACCTGCAGAAGTTCAGAAGTTGTTCTCAAACCGTCAAATTGACAGTGTTGATGTTGCAAAAGACTTGGTTGCGTTAAAAGATAGAAACAAGCAAATTACAGTGGCTAGAAAGATGACAGACTTGTTGTCAAAGGATGCGAGAGATGTACAAAGGATTGTAAAGGGAGAGAGAATTCCCGTTAAAAAAGCCAAAGAGATTATTTTACAGGCGAAGAAGGGATTGCACATTTTCATGTTGGACTTAGATGATGAAACATATCAGAGGGTCGTAAAAGAGGCTAGAGCTTTAAGGAAGGATCCAGCCGAGTTGGTGCGAAAAATCGTAGTTAATTGGTCGATGAATAAAAAGTCTGCAAGGCTAAAAGGGAGGATAACCTGATTATGCTTTTGCCGGCTTCTTCGAACCTGCTGAGACTCGAACAATATCTTGATAGATATGTCGCTGCTGGTCAACCTGCAGCTTTTGAGTTTTTGGTAGGGGCAGCATTTCACAAAATTTTTTACTTGCCATTCCAGACAAAAGATACAGAGGATAATACAGTCAAGCATCGTCTGATATGGTATGGTCGGTTTGACAAGAGAAACAATAGATTTTACCTGTCGCCTTCTGGGCCTGATAGTGTTTGTTTCGCATACGGGTTTTATATACTTATTGAGTGTACATTGCGTGGTAATGTTTCAAATCAGTGGCGAAGGGAATTTGTAGAATGTCTGAATCATTATGATGAGTTTGTGAGTGCCAGAAATTTAGACAGGAGCGAAGTATACTTGACACTGATAGCTCCAGAATTTCATAGAAATACTTATATGGGTTTCCAGCAAAAGGCGATTGAGGGATATAACATACTTATGTTGGAGAGCTCGACCTTGGGGAGGATCAGCAGTATGTGTGAGAACGTTTCAACTCTGCGACACTTGGACTTGCGTCACCTTGTTAATAGTGTGGTGAAGAAGTTGCGAGAATCAGGTTCTCTGGGAAGCTTTAAGAAAGACTTAAATAGATGTATAGCAGACTGGGAAGTGGATTTGCTTAAGCAGGAAAAAACTGTTTACTTTGGGTTAAAATCGTATGAAGCGATGAAAAAGGTAGGAAGAAAGATCGTTGGGATATCGGATATCATGCTTACACTGGAAAGAGATAGGAAGTTTGAGCGTTACCTAAATAAGTTAGGTGGGGGCGATTTGTCGAGTCTCATAAGGGAAGGATTAATACGTGAAAGATTAGCTCGTATAGTTGAAACTTCCATTGAAGATTGCTTTTGTAGAGTAGATAGTATTGACTTTAAGGCGAGAGGATTAAGGTTAATAGAGTCTGTAGAAAGCATAAATCAATAAGTATATACAACAAGAAAATGTATCAAGTTTTTCGAGGGGGGCAAAAATGTTGCAGGAAAAACACGTGAGAGCCGATAGAAATTATTGAGTGAACTTTGGCGGTAACAGGCAATAAAACAGGTTAATCAGCAGGAATTTACTATGGTAGCTATACCAAATCACGTATCTAAATGGGCTGATAAGCTTCATAGTTTGGTATCTCCATATCACCTAAGGGGAGTCCGGGTTGATTGTCCAGTCTGTGGGGAGAGAGGGACAGCAACATCGAGGTGGGTCAAGGGGCCGACAGTTAAGCCGGTGTATGTTATCCATAATAGAAACGGTACTTTAAAGAGTGTATGTGGGCTGAATGAAGAGCAGGCCGAGCAGATTCGGCCGGAAGTTACGATTCCTAAAGGCGACCTTCGTAAGATACTAAGCGGGGCTGAATGTTTTGTGCTAATAAGTGGAGGTAAAGATAGCTTGGCGACGTTAGTGTACACGCGGGAAATAGCAGAAGAAGCTGGGACTGATTTAAGGGCTATTCATGTTGATACTACAGTTGGTTTTCCAGAAGTGACAAAATATGTTCGAAAAGTGTGCCGGCAGCTTGGCGTTAGATTATCTATCGTTCGGCCTGAAAAGAATTTTTTTGACCTGGCAAAAGATTGGGGAATACCGAGTTTTAGATTTCGCTGGTGTTGTAGAGAATTGAAAATCAAACCCATGCAGGATTTTTTAACCAAAATTCACGGTCGGAAAGTTGTAATTGATGGTATTCGTGCTGAGGAGTCAAATCAGAGAGCCAAATATCTGCCTGTATGGTATCATCCGGGCTTTAAATGTTTATCGGTAAGTCCAATTTTCCGTTGGACGAAAAAGAAAGTTGTGAAGTATGTTGAGTCAGCCGATTTGCCGGAAAATCCAGTGCGACAGTTAGGTTGCTCGGCCGAGTGCTGGTGTGGAGCATATAAGACTCCATCGGATTTCCTTAAACTCAAAGAAATTAAGCCTGAACTGTTTGATAAATTATCAAATTTAGAAAAACAAAGTCCAACGGGATACACATTCCTATACAGAAAAGGACAGCAGCTTCCTCTGCGAGAACTCGTATAATATGAGGGGCGGAAGACGGAGGATGGCATTTCAATTTTCGATACCCGCTTGCGCGGGCACAAGTTTGCGATCCCGATAAATCGGGACTTGCGCTCCACTCCAGTTTATGAGTTATGATTTATTATTTGGGGCCCTGGATAACGACCTTCCGGGGTCTTCGCTGCGCTACGAGGGGCTAAATACTTTTGAGAATAAAACCCCCGAATAAATTCGGGGGCTAAATTTTAAGTGAACCTCGCGTTGGTAACCCCCAAGATGTGACTTGGGGGCTAAATGATAAGGAATAAACCCCGCCATGGTGATGGCGGGGCTAACCACAAGACCCCCACCGCGCGGGGTGGGGGCTAAATAAAACTATTTTTTCGGCTTAGTGGTTTCGGGGGCTGTGCTGCCCAGGGCGACTGCCATCCCGCGAACGAACTTATTGGGGTCGTATCTGGCGATATGGGCCAGAACCCTGCGGAAATGGCTGCCCTGATTTTTGGCCAGCGAGTATATGGTTATCAATCGCACCGGCCAGTGAGTATCGTTGAGATTCTCTGAGATAGCATTTATCAACTCATAGTCCATAGGCAAAGAAAGCATCGCCGCGGTCGTATGTGCCCTGACCACCCAGTTGTCATCTGCAAGGCTCTGCAGCAGCGCAGACCTGAGCATTTCATCCATCCAGTCGGCGTACGTAAGTTTATAAAGCGGCTCGCGGTTGGCCATTCCGCCGAAGGCGGACTGTTCCTGCAAAAGACCGACAAAGAGTTTTACCGTCTTGGTTTTTTGTCCCTGTCGACCCTTTGTTAGTGAGTTGAACCGGGTTTGCAGGTATCTGCGGGTAATTCGGATTCCCGGACGCTTTACAGCGAGTTTGAGTGGTTCTATTACAGCGAGTTTGTTGGTTACACTGCCGTCTTCGCCCGTCACAGGGTCAATGTAGACTGTAAATTCGATATCCAGAGACGCCTGCGGATGCATAGACAGTATCTGCCTCAGCTCACCGGTGATAAGCCGAACAGGCACGAGCATACTGTTGCCCGGCTCGATAGGCAGAGCCGACTGATTTTTTATATTTACCAGCTTGGGTATTTTTTTGCTGAGGTCGCCGCTAATCTCGGCATCGATTCGGATATTGCCTTCGAACAGGCCGTCATCGCAGACCACAAGCGGCTCCGGGGAGTTATTGGTTATCCCCACAACCCCGCCGAATTCGCTGCCGTACGAAAACTTGCTGCCCCTGAGATTAAGGTGAACTGATAGTATCTTCTCCGGACTGAGGAAGGTCGGAATCAGGGTTTCCTCGAACACCCCTCTTAAGGCCACCATTAGAGTGTCGGTGTCTATCGGGGAGATGTACTGGCTGCCGTACTCGGTCAGCATTTCCTTGGCACCTTCGGCTTCCAGCGAACCCGGCTCTATGGCAATAGCAGACTTTAGCGTCTCAATAGCTGTATCCTTCTGCTGCTCTGATAGTTGAATCATAGCCTCCGCTAACTTGGCTATCTGGGTTTGGTCGTAATGCTCGATAAGAGGCCCTGCCCACTCACTTTGGCCGTTGAGTACGAGCGAATACGCCAGAATCGCCGCGGCTATTGCCGAATTTGGGTCCGCTGCGTACGCCTTATTGGCCCAATAAACTGCTAAGTTTGCATCTGTCAGCCCAAAGCAGTAGAACCATGCAAGCTGAACCGCGCTGACCTGGTCATCATCTCGCTGTCGTGCCCCCTGCCGTTCCTCCAGATATGAATCGGCTTGTGCCGCAGCAGCGGCCAGTATCAGTCTTGATTGCTCCAGCTCACCCATCTTGGCTACCGCCTTGCCCGCCACCGCTTCCAGCACCAAATCAAGAACGCTTTGCTGGCGTATATCGGAAGCAATCTGAAGGCACCTCTGGTGACCTCGCTTAGTGTTATAGCAGCTGAGGGCCCACGGGAGGTAAATCTCCGCCGGCATATTTGCGGATGGCTGGAGGTACTTGAACAAATCGGCGCAGTACTCATACGCCCCAGAGGCGACCTCGTAAAGTTCCATCTGCTCGGCATATTGGGCAAAAGCCAGAGCAGATTCCAAATTCAGGGGATTTTCGCGCAGCATTAATCTTAGATGCTCAAGATAAGCGCCCGGCGCTACCTTAGGCGCAAGTTCTTCTAATTTCGCAAAGGCCAGTTTATTGTATTTGTTTTGGTAGTATGCCTGGAGAAAGTAGAAAGTAGCGGCCTCCGTGTCAGGTCTTTCAGCCATCAGAATACCCAGCAGCGTTGCCAGCTCAGAGCTTAAAACCGCGTTCTCGTCGCCTACGTCTCTTAGCAGCCCGGCAACAAGGGCCTCGCGCTGCTCACGGGAGTCCAGCCGGTCCAGCAGATACTGAACCGCTCTTCTGACTACCCCCAGCTCAGCTGATTCATCCAGATAGTCCCAAAACAGTTCGTGCACCAGTTCGGAGTAGTCACGGTCGGGGTATTTACTTGCCAGCCTAAGCATATCTGCCAAAACATACTTGGCTCTGACATCGACTTCTTTTGTGGCGTTCAGGAATACGATTGCCTGTTCGACCTCAGGCCTGCTTACATCGTGGCGGTTAGCTGATTCATAAGCTATCCCATAGAATGCTTGGCCGACCGACAGTGAAAACAGTCGGCCTGAATTTGAAGACCCACGACCCTCAGCCGACAAAGAGCAGCGGCACAATAAAACTATCAAAAAAAGCAACAAATACCTGCTCTTGTGCATAGTCTCTCCGCTGAACCGGCTTGCCCGCCGCCCCCCCACGCTTGTCTTCGACAAGAAGACATGGGGGGAAACGCAGGGGCAGGCGAGCTTGCAGCTTAACCGCCGGTTCTAAAAATCGCCCTGTCCTCTGTTGGCACTAAAAAAGCCTCAGCTGCAATAAAAGACCAGTCTTTTGGTATTATTTCGGGAAATTGTCTTGCTGGCTTTAGGCCTAATAATGGTGCAACCTGCATATTTTAGCGGACCTTATTGTTTTTTTGGTAATTCCGCTGGGCCGACTATTCGAATTCTGCCTGTTGGGGGGCTTTTTCAGAAGAATCGCCTGCTTTAAGCGTCCCAAAACCTCTTTATTACAATACGCCTCTTCCAAGAGATATGTTTACCATCAGCCGCTATGGATTACCCTTAAGTGTCCTTTTTACCACCCGCAAATACAGAAAGTGCTTCGACGCCCAGGGCTTTTGCCGCTGCCAGATAAACCGCCGCCGCTGCCGGCACCACCAGAGCCAGCTTGAAAACATTTGGCCAGCTTCTCGACAGCCACACTGTTATCAAAATTGCTGCCGACATCAGCAGTGTAGCTGCGATTGTCTTTGCTAATGTAACCGCAAGACCCTCGAATATCGCAGAACCCAGTTGCTTGCGAAGCATCACTGCGAGAATCACGACCTGCAGATACGAACAAAGTGCCGTCGACAGCGCCAGCCCGCCGGTACCCAGAAACCATATCAGGACCAGGTTCAGCACGATGTTGGCAGCAACCGCTGTTAGCGCGCTTGTCATCGGGGTTTTCGAATCCTGCATAGAATAGAACGCTCGTGTGACAACCTGCTGCGAAAAATAGCCGCACAATCCTAACGCGTAGAAAAGCAGCGTCCACGCCACCATATCTGTGTCTTTACCGCTGAATTGCCCGTGTTGAAAGGCAAGCGCAATCAGCGGCTTGGCTATTACCACAAGCCCGACCGTTGCGGGTATCGAAATGAAAATACATGCGCAAAGACCGCGCGAGACCGTTTTGCCCAACTCTGCAAAGTCTTTTCTTGCCGAAGCCGAGCTCATTATCGGAAAGATTGCCGTCGCCAGTGATATGCCGAACACCCCGAGCGGCAGCTGGTACAGCCTTTGCGAAAAATACAGGTGTGACACCGAGCCGCGGCCCAGCGGGTACAGAATCTCACGGCCCAGCAGCATGAAGGAAGCGCCTTTTTCCGCCGAGCCGGAAAACCACCAGGCAATGAGGTCATCAGCCAGCGTATTAATCTGTGTTACCGTCAGACCTAATATCATTGGTCCCATAAGGATTATGATTTTCCTAAAGGCCTCCGAATGAATCTGCCAGGCCGGCCTTATGGAAACACCGCAGCGAGCAAGCACCGGAACCTGCATCGCTATCTGGACAACCCCTGCGATAAGCACCGCGACCGCTACAAGAAAAAGCTGCTCTCGTCCCTGCAGTTTCAGTACCGCACCGGCCAGCAGGATTCCGCCGATAATGAAAATGTTGAGAACTATCGGCGCAGCAGCCGGGGCCGCGAAATGCCTGTGGACATTCAAAATCCCCGCCAATATCGCCACCGTACAGATAAGCACCATATAGGGGAGCATAATTGAGGTCAGCGACAGAACCAGTTTGCTATCACCGGTTGTGCTGAAAAGTTTGTAATAGCCCCAGAGTAGGCCTTCGCCAATTAAGACTATCGCCGCAAGCACTACAAACAGGACTGTTACCACGGTGTTGGCCAGCTCTTTTGCGTGCCGGCGGTCCCTGTGAAGCTCCTCGCTGTATATGGGAATCAAAGAAGCGGATGCCGCCCCTTCACCGAATAGTCTTCTTGCGAGATTAGGGATTTTGAATGCGATGGTCCAGGCATCCAGCAAAGCGCCCGCGCCGAAGAAATGACTGTACGCTACATCCCGGGCAAACCCGAACACCCGTGATATCGCCGTAAGAGAAGCTATCTGTCTGAAACCCTTTATCATCCGTGACTATGCCTACTCCGCCATAGCCCCTAAGGGGGAAGGCCGGATTATACCCTCTCCAGCCGCTCTTTTCAACGAGCCAATTCGTGTGTTATTCAAGCGGTTTGCGCACCACTCCAAAGGGCCGACACCGGCCAACGTTGTTTAACAGTCCCACAGAAGTCATACCAACCACAAGGCTCGACCCGCCGTAGCTGACAAACGGCAGAGTAAGGCCTGTAATCGGCATCAGTCCTAACGTCATGCTCACGTTGACAATAATCTCAACTGTAAACATGGCCACGATACCGACCGCCAGAAATCGCCCGAACGGGTCGGTATTGCCGCCTGCTATCTCCAGTCCGCACCAGAGAAGCACTGCATAAATCCCCAGCACAGCGAGGCAGCCGACAAAACCCCACTGATGGGCGATGACAGCGAATATGAAGTCGTTTTGTCTTACCGGCAGAAAGTTGTACTTAATAAAAGGACCGTGGCGAAAGCCGTAGCCCTTTGCTCCGCCGGAGCTCACCGCGTACTTTGAACGGATAAGGTGATAGCCCCAGTTGTTCTCCCATTTTTTTCTGGTGAACTGCTCCCCGACAAGAACGCCGCCAATCGCCGGATGCTGTTCTGCCTTTTCCTGAACCCATCTGTTTTGGAGCAGCACGGAGCTTATTCTCGTTCGCTGATAAGGTCTCATTTGATGCCAGATCGCCGGGCTCACCGATAGTGCCAACAGGACGATAATCATCAGGTGCCTGACCTTTGCGCCTGCGATAAACAGCATCGTGAACAGAACCGGCATCATCAGCAGCGCCGTACCCAAATCCGGCTCCAGCACTATCAGGACCATCGCGAGCACCGTTAGAGCAAAAGGCCCTGCCAACACCGCGAAGTTGCGGTAATTGCTGCGATACCGCAGGAACCACGCCAGTGCCAGCACATATGCGAGCTTGCACAATTCTGACGGCTGTAGTTGCACGAATTGCGTCCTTGTTCCTATTCGAATCCATCTCCGGGCATTGTTAACCACCGGCACGAAAGGCAAATCCACCACCTTGTCGGCCAGCAAAAGGCCAAGAAGCACCAGCACCGCACCGTAAATCCAGTAGCTGACCGCCCCGACCCGCCTGTAGTTGACCAGATTTGCTGCTAAGAAACCGATGCACCCGATGCCTGCGAATAGCACCTGCTTTTTCCACAAATCAGCCAGATTGCCCACTCCGGACTCCGGACCGGACTGTGCCGGGTGACCGACCGAATAGATGGCCGCTATCCCGATTGCCACAAGCGCTGCCACAGAGCACAGTAGTACCACTCTCACGAATATCAGTCGGCCTTGCAGAAACTTCCACATAGAACGCCAAAATAGCAAAATTCGCCGCCGATTCCATACAGCAACTTCAAAATTGCGAAAAAAGATTGTTTTTTTTCAGCGAAAATGCTTTTCTTAGCCTCAAATTCGCAGCTTTGCCTGTCTTAGAGC
>SDBU01009071.1_pt1 | contig 11213 bp, 9 predicted proteins | sample 2277071 | NCBI WGS metagenome assembly SDBU01 (sample SAMN10397929, study PRJNA504765) | marine sediment metagenome | isolation source: marine sediment core GS08_GC12, 126 cmbsf | place: Arctic Ocean: Gakkel Ridge, Loki's castle | collected 2008 | reverse complement strand
TATGACTATTGATACTAACGGGGTAAGGTGTAGGTGCGGTAATATTGGCTGCTTGGAAACACTGGCTTCAGGCACTGCTATCACCAGAGAGGCAGTAGCGCATGTTGCTCGTGGTGAGGTGTCTTCTCTCACTGAGATTGTTGCGGGTAGGCTGGAAGATATTACCGCAGAAAAGGTAGCCGTAGCCGCTCAGGGGGGAGACCCTCTTGCCTTGGGTATCATTAATGAAGCTGCCACCTATCTGGGAGTGGGTATGGTAAACCTGGTTAATATCTTCAACCCGGAAATGATTGTAGTTGGGGGTGGGGTGGCCAAGATGGGAGACCTTCTGCTTAATCCAGCCAGAGGGGTGGTAAGGGGAAGGGCATTTCCAGTATCGGCTGAGGCAGTGTCGATAGTTTCCAGCCAGCTTGGTAGTGATGCCGGGATACTTGGTGCTGCTATTTTTGCCCTTCAGCAAGAGTCAGAATAAGGAGGAACAAGGTGAAGGTTCGTAAGGCAATTATTGCTGCTGCCGGTTGGGGCACAAGATTCTTGCCTGTAACTAAGTCACAGCCGAAGGAGATGTTACCACTGGTCAATAAGCCGCTAATCCAGTATGCTGTGGAAGAGGCAATCAATTCTGGTATTGAGCAAGTTATTTTGATAACGGCTATGGGTAAGCATGCCATAGAGGATTACTTTGACCGCTCTTTTGAGCTGGAATATGTTCTGGAGCAGAAGGGGGAGGCCAAGCTGCTTCAGGAGATGCGCAGGCTGTCTAACTTGGTTGATATCTGCTACATCAGGCAGAAGGAGCAGCTGGGTCTTGGTCATGCTGTCCTCATAGCCAGGAATATTATTGCTGACGAACCGTTTGCTGTTCTGCTCCCCGATGATGTTATCGATAGCCGGGTGCCGGTCCTAAAACAGATGATAGAGGTTTACGAGCAGCGAGGGACCAGCGTCATTGCTGTTGAGCGAGTGAGTGCCCAGGATACGGTAAAGTATGGCATTATCGAGCCAAAGGAGATTTCACATCGTTTGTACCAGGTCCTGAACCTGGTGGAGAAGCCGGAACCGCAAGAAGCGCCGTCTGACTTAGGCATAGTGGGCAGGTATATCCTTGTGCCTGAGATATTTGATGCTCTTGCGGCTACCCCGCCCGGTAGAATTAAGGAAATTCAGCTTACCGATGCCCTACAGCGGTTGCTCAAACAGCACGTGATAAGTGCCTGCGAATTCGAGGGAGTACGCTATGATACCGGAACTCCTTCCGGTTGGCTCGAGGCGACGATAGCCCTGGCACTAAAGGACCCTGATATCGGGCCGGGGCTAAGGCAGTATTTACGTAGACTGCTCTAGAGATATTGGGGCTGTTCACTCCATCCGCCTTGTTCTATCTCGATAGACCGCTATTCATTGACAGCTAGTATAGCTTGCACTAAAATCGTATGCAGTAGTTATTCTTAGCTAGAGGTTAGTAGATGACAGGTGATGAAATTCGGTCGGCATATTTGAAATTCTTTGAAGAGAGGGAGCATGACATCATTCCCAGCGACTCTCTGATACCCCACGGCGACCTCACTTTGCTATTTACCAGTGCTGGTATGGTGCAGTTTCAGCCCTACTATTTAGGTGAGAGGCAGCCGACTAATCCCCGTTTAGCTTCATGCCAGAAGTGTTTTCGGACTACTGATATTGAATCGGTAGGCGACTTGATTCACCTTACCTTCTTTGAGATGCTGGGTAACTTTAGTATCGGGGACTACTTCAAGCAGGAAGCTATTAGCTTGGCGTGGGAATTTGTTACCCGGGATTTGGGGCTACCTCCATCGCGACTATGGATAGGCATCTTTCTTGATGATGACGAGGCTTTTGGCTACTGGCGGAAGCAGGGCGTTCCGAAGGAAAGAATATTGCGGTTTGGCGAAGAGGAGAATTTCTGGGGACCGCCCGGTAATTCCGGACCCTGCGGGCCCTGCAGCGAGATTCACTATGACCTCGGCGAGGAGGTTGGCTGTGGGAAGTCTTCCTGTGGTCCCGGCTGTAGTTGTGGGCGCTTTTCCGAGATTTGGAACTTGGTGTTTACCCAGTATAACCAGCACGAGGATGGACACCGTGCTTTACTACCCAAACCCAATATTGATACCGGGATGGGTTTGGAGAGAGTGACTGCGATAATGCAGGGTAGAGCTTCCGTCTATGAAACTGACCTCTTTATACCTTTGCTGGAGTGTGTATCTGAACTGGCAGAAAAGAAATATGGCTCTGATGAAGAAACTGCTAATGCGATGCGGGTGGTAGTTGAGCATGGCCGGGCGGTCGCCTTTTTGATTGGTGATGGAGTAATTCCTGCTAATGAAGGCCGGGGCTATGTACTGCGACGGCTGTTACGGCGTGCCGCAATGTTTAGCCGAAGATTAGCCAGGGATAAGCCATTTCTGGCTGAAGTGGCTAAAGCTACTATTCGGAAGATGGGCCATATCTATCCGGAAATAGTGCAGCGAGAAGACTTTATTATCAGGGTGATCGAGAGTGAAGAGGCAAGGTTTAACGAGACGCTCAGTACCGGCTTGGGATTATTAGATGAAATCATTGAAGAGGCAACCGGTAAGGGGGTAAAGATAATCCCGGGCAAACAGGCATTTAAGCTGTACGATACCTACGGCTTTCCGATAGAGCTAACTAAAGAAGTTGTATCCAGGTCAGGTTTGTCTATGGATTTAGCGGGTTTTGAAAGGGAAATGGCAAAGCAGCGGGAGAAGGCCCGTGCTGCCCACAAGTTTGCCAGGGTTCTGAATGTACCCGGTAAACTGGATATGCGACATGAGGTTCAGAAGACCGCCTTTGTCGGTTATGACGACCTTAAGCATGAATCGGCTATAGTTTATCTAATGATTGATAACAGGTCTGTTGAAACAGTAGAAGAGGGGAAGGAGGCAAGCATTGTTCTAGAGGCCACTCCTTTCTATGGAGAAATGGGAGGGCAGGTGGGTGATACCGGTGAGTTGATTGGCCCATCGGGCAGATTTTCTGTCACCGATACTGCTCGTAGTCCGCAAGATGCCACGATACACCATGGGTATGTCAGTGATGGGAATTTAAGCACTGGTGATATTGTTGAGGCGATAGTGGATGGACAACGGCGGCTTGATATTGCTCGTAATCATACGGCAACCCATTTACTCCAATTGGCTCTGCGTCAGGTATTGGGCGGGCATGTCCAGCAAAGGGGTTCGCTGGTAACCCCGGAGCGGCTTAGATTTGACTTTTCTCATTTGGCGGCACTGACAAGAGAGGAAATACATAAGGCAAGCCATATTGTCAACGATAAGATTCGCCAAAACCTGGGGGTGTATAGTGAAGAAACTCCGTATGCAAGAGCGATTGAGGAAGGCGTGACAGCTTTATTCGATGAAAAGTATGGTGATATAGTTCGTGTGGTGAAAATAGGGGAAGTGGCTGTCAGCGCAGAACTCTGCGGTGGTACTCATGTCGGTTCAACCGGTGAGATAGGCTTATTTCAAGTTGTTGGTGAGAGCAGCGTCGGCGCTGGCTTGCGGCGCATTGAAGCTGTTACCGGTAGGGGGGCTGAAGAATTTATTAACCGGCGATTTTTCAGTTTAGATAGGATTGCTGAATCTCTGGGAACGACAGCGGGTGAAGTTCAGGACAGGGTAGCTATTTTGTCTGTCGAATTGGAAACGGAACGCCGGCGGGTTTTGACTCTGGAGCGGGAGCTGTCTCGGCAGGTAACGGTGTCTTTGCTAAGTCAGGTAGCTGTGGTTAACGGAGTCAACGTACTGGCGGCTAAGGTGTCATCTTATCGTTTGGAGGCTCTGCGCGAACTGAGCGACCGCCTCCGTGAAGAGCTGAAGAGCGTGGTGATAGTCCTGGGTACGATCTATGATAATAAACCTCTTTTCTTGGCTGCAGTGACTCCGGATTTAGTTGCTAAAGGCTATAATGCCGGTGAGATAGTTAGTCAGGTTGCTAAGGTGACCGGAGGTGGTGGCGGAGGTAAGGCTCAATTTGCCCAGGCGGGAGGTAAAGATAAAGGTAGGTTAGACGAAGCCCTTCAGTTGGTGAAGAGCCTGGTTTAGGTTTTGTGGGTTAGCCTGTTGATCTACCGTGCCCATTGTGGTGACCCTTGACAGGCGGCTCTTGAGGTCTTTTGAGGGAGGCAGGCATAATGCGTATCTTAGGTCTCGATATTGGCGATAAGAGGATTGGGGTAGCCCTCAGTGACCCCCAGGGCATATTAGCGAGCCCGTTTACTATTATTAATCGTCGGAATGAGGTGGCAGATATCCAGGCTATCACTGATATTGTTAGCCTGCATCAGGTTGAGCGGGTTATCGCTGGTTTACCTCGTTCTATGGACGGTAGTATAGGTGGGCAGGCGGAAAAGGTAAAGGCTTTTGTCGAGAGCCTGCGTAGCCAAACCAGAACTCCGGTGGATTTCAGGGATGAGCGCTTATCAACGGTGTCTGCCAGGCGCTTGATGCGAGATGCTAAGAATAAGAAAGCCAGGTATGATGATGCTATAGCGGCTGCTGTTATCCTGCAGTGCTATCTGGACGAGGATATTAAGTAGGGTGTTAATTCTAATTTCGACCGAGAAAAGCTCCTGCATATTAGTAGCGCACAGGTTTAATGCTTTGTATCGCGTCCTTACTGGGCGCAGAGTTATAACCGGTGGTGTGGATTGGATTCTCAGTTAAGGAGGTAGGTAGATGACGCAGTGGTTGAGTGTTGAAGAAGCCCGCGCCTATTTGGAGTTACCCAGCGTAACTTACCTGGATAATTATGTAGAAGCGGGCGAGTTGGCGGAGACGCGCAGGGGGGACAGTGTTGTGTTCTCACAAGAAGAATTGGACAGGTGGAGGAGTGAGAGAAACCTGTTTGCTCTGGATATGAGGGACTATACAAAGTGCCTGCATTTTGCTGTGGGGAGCCTCTACAAATACTGTTCGGTAGCTGGTTGCGCCACCAGTAACTCCTCGGAGCTTGCCAAAGTCGTTGATAGCTTTATGTTGCAGAAGCTGGGTGAAACTGCCTTTCAAAAATTTATGGATAAGAATTTCAAAATCTTTATCAATTTTGAGTTTAAGTTTCACGAAGAAGTCGTCAGTCAGGAAGTTACGGAGATTGCTTTGCCGGGGAAATGGCTTCGTGTATATAATCCGCCGGAAAGGCTGAGGCTTACCGTCAAGACAATTGAGTTGGGTAATTCTCGGCTTGTCATTCCTGAGTCTGAGGTGGAGTATCGGCGGCACCATCATTTGATCGATGTATATGTGATGGTGCGTGTAGATCTGCCCCCTGACCACCTGTTTCGGGTCCTGGGGGAGAGTTCACGGTCAAGGCTTGGCATTAGAAGAGAAGAGACGGCCCTCTCTCGTTTTGAGTACCTTGAGGCAGATTCCGGTATTGCAACAGAAGAAGAAGTGCTAATTCCTCAGCTTGAGTCTATCCAGGCAGAAATCGTCGGATATGCTTGGCTTAGCGAGCTGCTTGAGGCCGGAGTTCAACCTGGCATCCCGGCGCAGGAACTGCAGCCGGGCTATTACCTGCCTACCGGAAATCTCAGAAGGGGCGATTTAGAGTGGCGGAAACTGATTGAGCTATTGTAGCCTGAATTTGTATGGAGCCTGTGTAGAACTGAAGTAAAGTAGAGCCGGAGTGTACTCTTTGTGACGATGAATATTGCATTAGCAATAGGGGTAATGATAATCGCTGGTTTTCTGGGAGGGGTGGTGATGAGGAAGCTTAGATTTCCCAGAGTCACCGGCTATATTGTCGTTGGTGTCTTGTTGAGCCCTTCCGTGTTGGGTTCCCTGGGACTGGACTTCTTATCGAAGGCCACTTTAGATAGTCTGGATATAATTACCAATGTCGCTTTAGGTATCGTTGCTTATGCAATCGGCAGCAGTCTTCGGCTGGAGTCTCTGCGCAAGCTGGGTAGAAGCATTGCCTGGATAACCCCTTTTCAGAGTTTAGGTACTTGGCTTATTATTACTTTGGCACTAGCCTTTCTGTCCCCACTCGTCTTACCCATTCCTGGTGCGACCTTCTTTCAGTTCTATTTCCCGATGGCTTTTATCATCGGTGCCATAGCATCGGCTACCGCCCCGGCATTAACCTTGGCTATCATTCGTGAGCTTAGGGCGAGGGGCCCCTTGACGACGACTTTGCTGGCGGTGGTGGCTCTTGATGATGCTATCGCTGTTATCGCCTTTGCCATCGCTGTGGGGGTGGCCCAACCCTTGGTCAGTGGGGTGGGGGGTGTCTCCTTTTATCAAATGTTGGGAGTTCCTTTCCTGCATATACTCGAGTCGGTAGGTATCGGTGCTGCCTTTGGCTTTGCCTTAATCAATATCGCTAAGCTGGTAAAAACCCGCAAGTTGGTCTTGGTCGTGGTTTTAGGGGTGATTGTCACTTGTATCGGCGTCACCAATCTTCTGGGCGTGTCATTGATTATGGCGAATATGGTCGTTGGCTTTGTCGTGGTAAACAGGGGCAGGAAAGACGAGCCGTTTCCCGTAATTGAAAATATTGAAGACGTAGTCTTTACCGTGTTCTTTGTATTGGCGGGGATGCATTTCGATTTAGGCGTCATGAAAACGGCTGGTATTCTGGCGGTATCGCTATTTGCCATCAGGTTTGCCGGTAAGTACTACGGGGCAAGAATCGGTGCCAAAATCGCTCATGCGCCAGAGGCGGTGAAGAAATATATTGGTTTCACTTTGCTGCCCCAGGCCGGGGTCGCTATCGGCCTAGCTCTCCTGGCGAAGAGTGCCTTTCCTGATTTTCCTGTTCTGGGCGACGTACTGTTGAATGTGGTTCTGGCATCGGTTATCATCAGTGAGATTGCCTCACCCCCTCTGGTGAAGTACGGAATCCTCAAGGCTGGTGAATCAGCGGGGTCGGTCAAACCGGTACCTGAGGCTTAATGAGCTGTTGGTTTGAGCAGAAGTGGTGATGGCTAAATCCTGGCGGGCTAATCACTAACCGTGTCAACCCGTGCTCCCTTAGAAATAACCCAGGTTATGCCGGCTTCAATGTCCTCGTTTCTTCCCTCAATCTCCAGTGTTATCCGCCCCTTGTCTTGTGCTACATCTACATCGGCCTGATAGATATTGGTTACCAGGTTGAATTGCTGGCTGATAGTATAGATAATAGGCTCAGAAAGTAGTTCCTTGGGAAAAGTAATTGTTACCCGTCGTTTTGTCATTTTTTGCCTTCTTTCAACCTTCTTATCCTGTTTTGTTCTGATCTTGTAGGGATATCTGGCAGAGTTTTACCTCACCCCAGAGACCCATATTGCTGTCGGCGATGATTACTGCTCCTGTTAGCCCCTCAATACGTTGAGCCATCTCAATCCCTCTGGTGATATCGCTCGGTTGCTCAATCAGGTTCCCGATGGCAGTGGCAGCAGTGTCAGCAAGGGTGGCTGATTTGGACAATACTATCACGGCGTCAGCCTTACCGTAACTCAGGGAGTATCCTACTGTTCCCGATGATGTGCAAATTCCTAGAGGGGTATCTGCCCCGTCAATTTCCAGGCCGATTGTGCCGGTTAATGGCGATTTACCGGCGTAGATACCGATTAGCCTTTTCTTCAGGCTCTTTAAGTAAATATCACCGCCGTTTTCCACGATTATCTCTGGCGAAAAGGGTAGTAGTTCAGTGCCAACAAATTCAGCGATAGCACCGGCTACTCCTGCCATGGGACCGGTTCCGGCACTACTGGCTGAGGCTGACATTACCTTTACAATACAAGGAGCGTTGCTGTCGACGTTTATGGGTTTGAGGGCGGTTAGAAAATCAGGATGTCGCTCGATATACCTTTCCAGTATATCCCGGTATTTCGTCACCAGCTTGAAGGCTTTTCTTTTCAGGTTGGTTGAGGCGCGGATACACAAGTCCGTCTCTTTTACTACGATACTAAAAGAGATTAGGTCCCTATCTCTAATCCAGTGCCGGTAGGTTCTCGGCTGGTACATAAACTAGAAGTGGAGTTCCATCGCTCTCGGGGGGCAGGCCTTCAAACAAAGTCCGCAAGCCAGGCATTTCCTATCGTGAAAGCTAACCTTCCTGGTTACCGGGTCAAGTTCGAAGGCACCGGAGGGACAAATAGTTATGCAGGCACCGCATTGAGTACACCTTTCCTCATTGCGAGTAACATTTTGGCTAAGCGATTGTATTATGACTCCGGTTTCAGCCAGGTACCTGATGCCTTTGTCATAGTCTTCTTGCTTCCCCTTGAGCTCCAATACCAACAGGCCTTCTTTATCGGGAGTAACTGATGCCTTCAAGATGTTGAAATCAAGATCGTAATGTTTGACCAATAGACTTATCATCGGCCGGTCTGCCAGGCGCTTCGGAAAATGCAGGACTATTCTTCTTGATATCGTCACTAAGACTACCCTACTGCCCACTATGTGAGCGTTTTTCTTTTACTCTAATTAAACAATCGTTCATTGAGTTTGTCAACTTGAGGGAGTATCTGCCTGAAGTGGGTAATGTCTGTTGGCTCTATTCCCTGTCGGCAGTCTTCTAGCTGTATTTGTAAAGACTGTTTTTAACGTTATACAATGGGGGGAAGTTACGATTGGTTTTTCTGGGGACACAGTTCGGGTCTGTTCTTGGGAAACAAGTTGTGTTTACTTTGACTTGTGGGGGTAGGTTTGGCTAAAAAAAAGGAAGAGAAGCACGGGCGTAAGTTTACCAGGCACCAGCTTGCCCGGTGGCAGCAGCAGCAGAAGAGACAGCGTATTTTTCTCATCCTGGGGATTGGCGTTATTGCTGTCGTCGGTGGTGTTATCGGGGGTGGCTGGTACCGTGATGAGTACCGGCCGATGCAAGAGGTTGTGATCAAGGTAAATGATACTGAGTTCGATATGGGCTACTATGTTGACACACTTAAGATCAGCGGGAAGTTGTATCAGCAGATCTACGGGGAGAGTCAGTCCCTCTTCTATATGCAGTCCGTGGCCAGCCAAGCGGTGACTGCTATTGAGCAGAGGGAGCTAATTGAGCAGGGGGCTATGGCATTAGGCATCACGGTTAGCGATAGTGAGGTTAGTGAGGAGCTTAAGAAGAATGACCCTCCTCTGGGTAACGACTTTCGGGACCTGGTCAGGGGTGACATGTTGAACAGGAGGTTGCTGGACGAGTATTTCGAGCAAGAAGTGCCGCAATTTGCCGAGCAGAGACAGATTATGGCGATGTTTCTTGAGAGTGAGAGCCAGGCGACTGCGGTTAGGGAGAGGCTTGAGGTCGGTGAAGGTTTTGCCGAGCTGGCCGGTGAGCTTTTCCTGGAGAGCCTCACCGTGACGGAGGGTGGTGAGGCCGGTTGGTACTTACCGGATATTCTGTCGGAAAAACTGAGGCTTCTCGTACTTGAGGACTATGTCTTCGCTGCCGGGGTGGGAGTGAGCGGGCCGCTCTATGACGAGGCCAGGACCAAGAGGGTCGGCTACTGGCTGGTCAAGTTGGTAGAGAGAGATGAGGATGAGCAGGGTGAGCTGTTTAATATTCAGGTGATGCTGCTGGGCAGTGAAGAAGAGGCGCAGGATGTGATAGACCGCTTGGGGCTCGGGGCCGGTGAGGACTTTGCCGAAATAGCCAGCGAGCTTTCTCAGGATACTGCCTCGAAAGAAGACGGGGATGACTTGGACTGGCTTAACCCTGAAGAGATAGCTGCACCCCTTAGAGATTTCGTTCTGGCGGCTGAACCGGGGGCGTTGAGTGAGCCGATAAGGGATGATGCGGTTGTCACCAAGGGTGGCTACTGGCTGGTGGAGGTCCTGGGTATTGAGGACAGCAGGCAGATTTCGGAGAGTGACAGGGACTTCTTGAAGGGCAGGGCTCTGGACGAGTGGGTCTCTTCACTGTGGGATGACCCGGAGAACGTGGTGGAAAGCTATCTGGATGATGAAAAAATAGCATGGGCGATAGATAGGGCTATCGGTAGTTGAACTAGAGCAAGAGGGTATCGAGGTGATGAAAAAGGACAGCATCGGGGTTGGTATGCTGGGGTTGGGGGTGATTGCCGGACAGGTTGCCCGGGTTTTACGTGACAAGTCCGGGGTCCTGGCTAGCCGGGTCGGCTGCCCCCTTGTCTTACGCAAGGTAAAGGTACTGCCCGAGGACTTGAGCCGGCCGCAGGTAGAGGAGATAGGCCCTCATCTCTTTACTACCGATGATGAAGAGTTTTTTACCGAGCCGGGGATAGATATAGTTGTCGAAGCCATCGGGGGTGAGCATCCGGCCCTGGAGTATTTGACCCGGGCGCTTGCCGGAGGTAAGCATATCGTTACCTCCAACAAAGAGGTTATTGCCAAGCACGGGGCTGAGCTTCTGAACCTGGCGGATAAGAACGGGGTGGCGCTGCGTTATGAAGCTAGCGTTGGTGGTGGTATCCCCTTAATTTCTCGTTTCCGGTATGACCTGGTGGCTAACCGGATAGAAGGCATCTATGCCATCATAAATGGGACGACCAATTATATACTGACTCGAATGGCTGAAGAGGGTGCGGACTTCTCTTCGGCTCTGGCTAAGGCTCAGGAGCTGGGCTATGCCGAAGCCAATCCGGAGAATGATATAGAGGGGATAGACGCTGCCTATAAGCTGGCTATTCTGGCATCGCTGGCTTTTCACACCGAGGTCAGACCGGAGAGTATCTATCGCGAAGGAATTTCCCGCTTATCCAGCCGTGATTTCCAGTATGCCCGGGAGTTCGGTTTCGCTATCAAGCTGCTGGCTATCGCTAAAGAGGGCGATGGAGTGATTGAAGTCCGGGTGCACCCGGTCTTCATCCCGGAAGACTCTCTTCTGGCCAAGGTCGATGGTGTCTATAATGCCGTCCTGGTTGAGGGTGACCTGGTTGATAAGGTCCTTTTCTTTGGCCAGGGCGCCGGACCGCTGCCTACCTCTAGCGCTGTGATAGCTGATGTCGTCTCGGCGGCGCAAGACATCCTGCTCGGTGTTGCCGGCGGAGCCAGATGGGAGCCGGAGCACAGTAAGGTTATTAAACCGATGGCGGATATTGAGACCAGATACTATCTCCGACTCAACATTGCCGACCGGCCTGGTGTCCTGGCCCAGATTGCCAAGGTCCTGGGCGACCGCCAGATCAGTATTTCCTCCGCTATCCAGAAGCTGGCTGACCGGGCAGCGCAGACCGCTGAAATCGTTATCATCACCTATCCCGCTCTGGAAAG
>SDBU01009070.1_pt1 | contig 11213 bp, 12 predicted proteins | sample 2277071 | NCBI WGS metagenome assembly SDBU01 (sample SAMN10397929, study PRJNA504765) | marine sediment metagenome | isolation source: marine sediment core GS08_GC12, 126 cmbsf | place: Arctic Ocean: Gakkel Ridge, Loki's castle | collected 2008 | reverse complement strand
CGAAGAACACGGCATCGTAGCCCAGCATTCTCAGCCATTTGGCGAGCTTGCCCACATTGCTGTCAACGATGAATCTGGGAGCATCTTCTACCACAGCTTTTTTCGATTTGCCTCCATTATAATTGAATTACCATTCCTTCATATGCCAGCGTTATCGACGTACCAAGCTCACTGGATAACTGTTTGACCTCCGCATCTATTTCCTTTTCCTGCCTCGGGTTCATATGCACCAGAACCACCTGTGGCAGGTAGCCTTTCTGCTTCTGGAAAGCGAGGAGTTCCTCTTTAAGCAGACTTGGAGTGAGATGCAACATGCGGCGGCCGAACTCTTCAAAGCGGTTCGGGGCGGTGACCTCGGTGATGAGCAGCTGCGGTGATGTAAAAGGCCATGCCTCGGCCAGTCCCGGCCCGGTATCCCCGGTGTAGAAGAGCGTTTTTCCATCGGGGGCAGTGACCTGGTAGCCCACGGTGGGTGCCGAATGGTTTACCGGAACGGGCAGAATTTCATAGCCGGCAACAGTAAAAGCCCGGTTTGGCTCGATAACGGTGAATTGAATTCTCGGACTTTCCGGCGGCTTTTCCAGGAAGTTGACATAGATGATGCCGTTGAGCCAGTGTGACGCCAGGGCGTCTCTGACCACCTGTGTGGCATAAACCGAGACGCTGGTCTCGTAGAAGAGTGCATTCATGCCCAGCGCCGGGATATCCCGGATATGGTCATAGTGATAGTGGGTGAGCAGGACTGCCTTGAGGTCGAGCTGGGATTCAACCGGCAGGCTGGAGGTGAGCCCGCCGGCGTCAAGCGCCAGGATGTCATCAACCAATATGCTGACCAGCCTGGTGGTGGCCGATTCGCAGTTGTGCGCCCCCAGAAACTGAACCTTCACCTTTCTTTTTCTCTCCTGTCTGCTTAATATCTAGTTTGAAATAACGAAAGGGTTGAATCTGGTGTCGTAATCATAGGTATCAATGGCTTCTCTCTTCTTCATCGAATTGACGATGACATAGGTGAGGGGGGTGGCCAGAGCTTCAATGAGTGTTTTAGCCAGCCAGTGGTAAAGAATCATGACGGGCATAAAGGACGGCGTGCCGATGAAGGCCACGGTGATAAAGATTGAGGTGTCCAGCCCCTGACCCACGATGGTCGAGCCAATGGTGCGACTCCACAGCCAGCGACCCCGCGTCATAATCTTCATCCTGGCCAGGATGAAGGAGTTGGCAAACTCGCCGACCAGATAGCCGAGGAATGAGGCCGCCAGTAACCTCGGCGTATAGCCCAGAATGCGCTGGTAGGCCTCCTGTCCTTCCCAGAAGGGTGCGGCGGGGAGCATCTGTCCCAACCAGACAAAGAAGACAAAGACCAGGTTGCAGAGAAACCCGAGCCAGATTACACGGCGTGCCAGTCGGTAGCCGTAGACCTCGGTGAGGACATCGCCGATGATGTAACTCAAAGGGAAAATAAAAATGGCCGCCGGCAGGAGGAACGGGCCAAGGCTGATGATCTTGACGGCGATGACATTGGCGGTGATGAGGCAGGTGATAAAGAGCGCAATAAATATCACCAGTCGGGGCGAGACATTCATATCAGATCCAGCGTTGTCGGCGGAAGAAGTAGAGCATGCCGCCAATGATGGCGAGGCAGATGAGAAATACAAAGAGCGCCGAGTAAGGGGAATTGCTAAAAGGCCCCAGAGGGATGTTCATGCCGAAGATGCTGGCCACCACCGTGATTGGCAGTAGAATGGTGGCAATGACGGTCAGCATGCGCATGACCTCATTGGTGCGGTTGGTGGCCAGCGAATCATGGGTATCATTGAGACCTTCAATGACCTCCTTGTATTCATCCAGGCCGTCCCATATCTTATCCACGTGGTCAACCGTGTCGCCAAAGTAAACGGCCAAGTCCATCTTGGTGAACCGCCGAGTCTTCGGTTCCAGCGTGGCGATGACCGCTCTCATCGGCCAGATGATGCGGCGAAAAGAGATAACGTCGCGTCGAAGAATGGAGATATCTTCAATAGCCCGCGGTATTCGTTTGCTGGCGAAGATATTATCCTCGGTCTCTTCAATATTAGCGCTTATCCGGTTCAGAATCGGTATGCAGTAGTCAACAAGCCGGTCAATGATGCGGTAGAGCAGGTACCCGGACCCCTGGCTGAAGTTCTCCTGTCGTGCTTCTTCCTCAAGCTGACACTCCCGGAAAAGTTTGACCAGCGGCTTGAGCTCACCTTTATGCAGCGTGATCAGGTAATTGTCGCCAATAAACACGGACACCTGACTGGGCGTGGTCGTTCGTGCCTCTTTGTTGAATACGGGAAAGTGCAGGACCAGAAACAGGTAATCCCGGTATTCGTCGATTTTGGGTCGCTGAATCCGGCTGAGACAGTCATCAAGGTCAAGGGGGTGAAAGGGGTAGTTATTTGCCAGATACTCGGTCTCCCGCTCGGTCGGCTTTTCAATATTTATCCAGGTCATGCCGTTCCATTCGACCGATTCCATATTCAGCTGTTTGGCCTTTTCTTTGACGTTGGCCTCTCGGATAGCCATGGCAACACCTTCTCCCGTGTTTTCAGGGGCACAAACGCGCCTGCTCTATTCTACCATAATTTTTTAGAAGGTGAACAGATTGGCGCCACCGCTTACTTCGATTGTCTCCCCGGTGATGAACCTTGACTCTTCCGAAGCCAGAAAGACAAGAACGTTGCTGACCTCCTGCGGGTCACCCATCCGGCGCATAGGCATGCGTTTGATAATGCGCTCCTTGAACTCCGGAGCAACTTCAAGGAAGCCACCGGCGTCAAAAATACCGAGCACCAGCGCGTTGCAGGTAATGCCCTTTCGGGCGCCTTCCAGTGCCGTTGTCCTGGCCAGGCCGATGAGGCCGGCTTTGGTGGTGGCATAGCTGCACTGCCCCATGCCCCCCTGGGTGCCTGAGATGGAAGAGATATTGATGATACGGCCCCAGCCGCGCTCGACCATGCCGGGCATGCAGCATTTGATGGTGTTGAAAGCGCCGGTCAGGTTAACTGCCAGGTCACGGTCCCAGTCCTTTTTCTCCGTATTGATGATGGTAGCCGCCCGCACTATGCCAGAGGCAGCATTATTGACCAGGATTTCGACGGGACCGAGTGTCTCTTCTATCTGCTTTATTCCCGCTTGCACATCATCCAGTTCCGCCACGTCCATCTTAACGGCCACGGCGTTTCTCCCCAGGTTCTGAATTTGTTTGGCCACTGCCTCAGCCTTATCCATGTGAGTATACCCGGCGACGGCTACGTGGCAGCCGGCTCTGGCCAGGGTCAAACAGTGCACGCTGCCCAGTCCACCGGAGCCGCCGGTGACCAGGGCTACTTTACCATCAATGGTCATATGTCTTTTTCTTCCTTTCTAGACCCAATCATCGGAAAGTCTATTTATAATCGTAAAAGCCCTTGCCTGTCTTGCGCCCTAGCCACCCTGCGGTGACCATCTTCTCCAGCAGGATTGGGGGAGCAAACTGGGGGTCCTTGAATTCATCGTACATGGCGTTGCCAATATAGTAAAACGTATCCAGCCCGACCAGATCCGCTACGGCCAGCGGCCCTATGGGGTGATTTAAACCAAGCATCATGCCGTTATCAATGTCTTCTTTGGTGGCCATTCGTGATTCCAGCATCCTTATAGCGCTAAACACCTGTGGTACCATAAGGCGGTTGACGATAAAGCCGGGTGAGTCCGGAGCGGTAATAACGGTCTTGCCCAGCGACTGTCCGAACTTTCGGATGATTTCTAAAGTCTCCTCACTGGTGGCAACCGTCCTGCCCACCTCCAACAGTTTCATTAAAGGTGGCGGGTTGAAGAAGTGCATTCCAAGCACTTTGTCTGGCCGCCTGGTGGTCATAGCCATTTCAATGATGGAAAGGCTCGAGGTGTTGGTGGCCAGGATGGCATGTTTGGGGCAGACGGAATCCAGTTCGGCAAAGGTTTTCTTTTTAAGTTCCAGGTTTTCCACCGCCGCCTCGATGACGAGGTCGCAGTTACCGAAGTCTTTCATACTGGTGGTGCCTTTAATCCGGGAGATGGTGGCCTCTTTATCCTGCGGCGTGATTCTCTCCTTCTCCACTGCTTTGGCCAGTGACGAATTGATTCTTGCCAGCCCCTTGTTTAGCAGTTCCTCGTTTATCTCTGAAACAATTACCTGGTAGCCGGCCTGGGCGCTCACCTGAGCGATGCCGCCGCCCATTTGCCCGCAGCCAACGACGCCAACCAGCTTAATTTCCATAGCGCTCGTCTCCTCCAGCATTATCTGGCTTTGAAGTCAGGCTTTCTTTTTTCCACGAAGGCGGTCGTCCCTTCGGCGAAGTCTTCCGTGCTCATCACGTAAGCTTCCAGCGCGTTTTCCAGTCGCAAACCATCTTCCAGCGTGAGGCTGCTGCCCCGTATCATCGCCTCTTTGGCGGCCCTGACTGCCAGGGGCCCGGCCTGGCAGATTGTCTCCGCCCATTCGCGGGCGGTGGACATTACCGCTTCCGGCGGGACCACCGTATTGACCAGACCGATACGGTATGCCTCCTGGGCGTCAATCGGTTTCCCCATGAGCAGCAGTTCGGCGGCCTTGCAGGACGGGATCATTCTGGGCAGTCTCTGGGTGGCTCCCCAGCCTGGAATCAGCCCCAGATTTACCTCTGGTGCGCCAAAACGGGCTTTTTCCGAGGCGATTCGCAAGTCGCAGGCCAGCGCAATTTCCAGGCCACCCCCCATTGCTGTACCATTGATGGCGGCAATGAGCGGTTTCCACAGGTCAAGCCCGCGCATGGGAGTACCCGGCATTGCCCAGGGATGCTGCGGTAGGTTTTCCTTCAGGAAGGGCAGCATGTCTTTGATATCGGCGCCAGCGCAGAATGCCCGGTCTCCGGCGCCGGTGATTATGCCCACCCATAATCCATCATCATCACGGAAGTCGGCCATCGCCTCGCTCAGTTCTCTGGCCGTCTGCACATTGATCGAGTTCAGCGCCTCCGGGCGGTTGATGGTGAAGATAGCAATTTTGCCTTCCTGCTGATAGTCAATAGCCACCTCAGACCTCCTTGCCGTTATTCGCTGTCAATTTATAATGCGGATACTTATGGCGAATTAATAACTGAACCTAACTCTCTCTTACCTCAGGCTGGCGTTTTTCAGCCTGGAGGCGGGTTTTACCTCTAGGGGGTAGTTCGTGCCGATTTTAACAGAAGCATACGGCATCGTCAAGGCTGCTCCGTGGAGTGTTGTTGCGGTTGTTCCTGACGTTATGCTATAATCACCGCCAGAAAAGAAAATAAGCATTTTTTCTCCGAGCCTGTTCTCCCAAGGGCGTCAGCCTATGGAGACTGGCCGATAGGGTATTGCCGGAAACGGCGGTGCCTCCCGTATTTGGAAAGGAGAGATTATTTTGTTTCTGGAATCATGTGGTGGTTTTGTCACTCGCCTCAGGCCTTCATTTAATCTCTTATCTTCCCGTCTTTTTATCGTTGCCCGTGCATCGCCTCAGGTCAGGAATTGTACGTCGCTAGATATTTCTATCGGAGGTGCACAGGTTTGAAATTAAATAGAAAAAAGCATTTTAAAATCATTGGTATTTGCCTGGCACTCTTAGTCATTGCTACCTCAGTGCCGGGCGCTGTCGGCTGCGCCAAGTCCAGCGAGGCAGCACCGCTGCCACCGAAGCAAAGGTTAAGGGTGGCCACCACCACCAGCCTCTATGACACCGGCCTATGGGGTTACCTGGAGCCGATGTTTGAGGAGCAGTACGGTGTGGAACTGGACGTCATATATGCCGGTACCGGTAAAGCGCTGGAGTATGGCCGCAGGGGTGATGTGGACATCATCACCGTCCACGACCAAGCGCAGGAGCAAAAATTCATCGCCGAAGGTTACGGGGTGAAGCGAGTGCCCTTTGCCTGCAACTACTTCCTCATGGTGGGCCCGTCCAATGACCCGGCCGGGATAAAGGGCATGAGTCCTGAAGCAGCCTTTAAAAAACTGATGGAGACCGGGAGCGGCAGTTTTGTATCCCGTGGCGATGATTCCGGCACCCATGCTAAAGAAAAGAGCATCTGGCAGAAGGCTGGCTATGAGTATGAGAAAGTTCAGCCGGCAGGTGCCTGGTATATCGAGGCGGGGACCGGCATGGGACCAACGCTGATGATGGCCAGTGAAAAGCAGGGCTATACCCTGACCGATATGGGCACCTATCTGGCCTACAAGGGCAAACTGGAACTCGTGCCCATCGTGGACAAAGGTGATATTCTGCTCAATATCTATTCCGCCATTGCGGTGAATCCGGAGAATGTAAAGGGCGTGAAAATCGACATGGCCAATAACCTGATAGTTTTCCTCACCTCGCCTGAGGTGCAGGAGCTTATCGGTGAATATGGTGTGGGGGAGTACGGCATGCGGCTCTTTACTCCCTGCGCCGGTGCTGAACCCACACCGTAAAAACCGTTGAAGGAGGTGCGAGATGCCTGTTATAGCGATCGTGGTGAAGTGCAAAAAGTGTGGGGCTGAGATAAGATCGGACTGGAAGTTCTGCCCCGGCTGCGGCGACAAAATCATATGCACGGGCAAATATGAAGTCTGCGCTAATAAATAATCTGTAAAGAGATGATTGAACTGTGGCATGGCCTGGTCAAGGCCCTGGAACTGATTGTTACGCTCGACCCTGAGGTGATGGAGATAGCCGGGAGGTCGCTGAGCATCTCGGTGACCTCCGCTCTCCTCGCTTCTCTTATCTGCGTACCTCTGGCGAGCCTCATTCATTTCCACCAGTTCCGGGGTAAAAGAGCCCTGATCAACTTGGTTCAGACGTTCTTCAGCGTACCGACGGTGGCAATCGGGCTCTTTGTCTTTGTTTTGTTTTCCCGGGCGGGGCCTCTGGGTGGCCTTGGTCTCATGTTCACACCGACGGTTATGGTGCTGGGGCAGATGCTCCTAATCACGCCGATACTGCTCGGCCTGACCATTTCCGCGCTCAGTGGAGTGGACCGGGGCATCATTGATACCGCAAGGTCGCTGGGCGCCAGCGGTTTGCAGACGTCGATAGTGATTCTCAGGGAGGCCAGGTTCGCCGTTATGGCGGCCATCATCATGGGCTTCGGCCGGGCTATCTCCGAGGTGGGCATAGCCATCATGGTGGGCGGCAATATCCGCGGTTTTACCCGGGTCATCACCACGGCGATTTCACTAGAGACCCAGAAAGGTGAGCTGGAACTGTCCATTGCCTTGGGCATAATCCTGATTTCGATTGCCCTGATTATTAATATCATCCTGAATCGGGTGCAGCAGAGGTAATTATGGCGTTAATCGAGACGGTTAATCTATGCCAGCGATACGGTGAGCGGGATATTTTAAAAAATGTCAATCTCCGCATTGACCGTGGAGAGGTGTTTGCCCTGATTGGACCGACCGGTGCTGGTAAAACGACGCTTTTACGCCTGATAGACCTGATTGATGAACCAGCGTCAGGGAAGATTTTCTTCGATGGTGTGGATGCCGCCGCACCGGCCGCGGTAAGACTCGGGATGCGCCGCCGCATGGCGTTTGTCCTGCAGAAGCCGGTGGTCTTCAACGTGAGCGTTCACGATAACATTGCCTGTGCGCTGAGGTGGCGGGGAGTCAGGGGAAGCAGGCTGAAGGAAAAGGTAAATCATATTACGGATGTGGTGGGCCTTTCTGATTACGGCAACCGGAATGCCAGGCAACTGTCTGGTGGAGAGGTACAGCGGGTGGCCATCGCCCGGGCGATGGCCATTGAACCGGAGGTTCTGCTGCTGGATGAGCCAATGGCCAACCTCGACCCGCTTTCGGCAGCCCGCATCGAGGAGCTAATCAGTAGCATTATCAGGCGGTATGCTACTACCATCATTATGGCGACGCATGACCTGTCGCAGGGGCAGCGCCTTGCCGACCGGATGGCAGTGATGATGGGCGGGGAACTATTGCAGACTGGAAGCTCAAAGGACGTTTTTACATCGCCACGCAACAGGGAGGTGGCTGAGTTTGTCGGCGTGGAGAACATCATTGACGGCGTAATCGCGTCCAGTGAAGATAATATGGTCACTCTCGAGAGCAGAGGAAGGTCTATCGAAGCGATTTCTGATTATCCGGTTGGCGCAGAGGTGTGTGCCTGTATCCGACCGGAGGACATAACACTGGCCCTTTCCAGAATCTCCAGCAGTGCCCGGAATTCTTTTGAGGGGGAAATTACCTGGCTGGTTAACATGGGACCGCTGACACGTGTTGAGGTTCAATGCGGGTTTCCCCTGGTGGCGATGGTGACCAAAAGGTCGGCTGAGGAGATGGGTTTAAACAAGGGAAAGAAGATTTACGCCACCTTTAAAGCGACCGGTGTCCACGTTATCAAGAGAAATTGACATCAAAGTCGGTTGATGCTATATTCTACTCTGTTGGCAGCGTAGCTCAGAGGCAGAGCAGGGGACTCATAAGCCCTTGGTCGCAGGTTCGAATCCCGCCGCTGCCACCATTTTTTGAGCCTATTTTGCGCATTTCTTAAGTCCCCCTAAAATTTTACTTAACAAATTACTTAACTTTTTATCGTGTTCTACCATCACTTCCTCCTTTATTGTTGCCTGCTAACTTGTAGAAACGTGCCATACTTTTTCTGCCCGGTCAAGGTACCGCCTGACCGTATAGGAATCAGGTTCATATTCCCAGCCATAGTTCTTTTCAAGAATTTTCGCTGTCTCTATAAGTAATCCTCTCTTACCCTTCTGCTTTCTCTTCCTGCGCTCATAAATAGCATCATTATAAGCAAGATACATCTGCCAGTAAAGCAGTTCATACTTGCTCTCCCTTTTGGAACTATATGAGGTGATTGTACCGGGAACCTTCCACATATCAATCTTCCCCGGCAATAATCCCATCATTTCGCCTGTTTTGCGCCATTTTCTCAGGCTTAGCTTTTTTATCGGATGCACTAATACTCGCAATTCACCCAGCGGAGCTATTAGATTATCGGGTAAATGTACCTCTATGTCCTCAGGGGGTTCTCCCACCAGTATCACGAGACGAAAGCTTGGCGCTGCCCAATCCGGAATATTTGCCCCCTTTGCCAACATCATTGCTTCTCTATCGAGAGGAATTGTGCAATCCAGTGGATTGGCAGCATATACCTTTATAAAATTTGGTCTCATTTCATATTCAAAACTAACATACCCCCGGGCATCATACCGAAATCCAAAGGTTCCCTCGTAATCCTCGCCTTTAGTTTGGCGATAATGATTTCTATACCAAGATAAAGCCTCAGCCTCTGTAGGAAACCCCTGTTTAGAGATACCTAGTTGGTGCCTAATTTCGTATATTGCAGATTTCTGTTGCATAAGTTTTATATATCTTAGCACATTATGACTCATTATAATTTAAATGTAAACATGCAAAGATTAATATAAGGAATGCAAAAATGGACAAACAAAATAATCTAATAAAACCGGGTAGACCAAGGATAGAAGTGAATTATGCGCTAGTTTTGCGCCTACGAGATGAGGAACATCTGGGGTGGTCGCGGGGGGCAGAAGAGTGCAGAAAGCGGACTGGCCAATGGATAAGCCGGGATACTTTTAAGCGGCGATACTACGAAGCCAAAGCTGAAAAATCACCACTACAACGAATTCTTGAAGAACTACAACAATGGGAGTTAAAGATTTAGCGAACAACCCTAAGACGGCGGAAGAATATCTACACCTGTTCCTGCAGTCAAGGCAGGCGATGGAGGTATCGCCAGGTACCATGAATTTTTACAGGATAAAGCTTGGCAGATTTCTATCTGAGCTGAAAGCTAATACTGCTCAGCGGCAGGATATAGAGAGATTTCTTCTCCAATTCAAGAATCCTGGTAACCGGCATGCCTACTACCGGTCAATCAAGACTTTCTACAACTGGCGTGAAGAGACTTTCGGACCTCACAGCCCAATGCGGTATATGAAAGCACCCAAGTTAAACAAGTTAATTCTCCCAAGCCTTAGCCGGGAAGAGGTGCTCATGCTTCTTGAGGCGGCGAACAGTGAACGAGATAAAGCCATTATCGCTCTATTTACTGAAAGCGGACTTCGCCTCAGTGAGCTGACGAACATTCAACTTGCGGATATGGACTGGCAGAACCATTCCATCAAAGTTATATGCAAAGGCGGAACGGAACGCCTCGCACCCTTTGGGGATTTAACTAAAAAATACCTTAAATCATGGCTGGTGGAGTATCAACCTAATGGAAACATATGGGGTATCAATAAATGGGGAATAATCTCAATGCTTCGCAGGCTTGAAGAAGCTACCGGTATTATTTGTAATCCCCACGTTTTCAGACGAACCTTCGCCTGTTTGTTGAGAAGAGCCGGAGTGGATACCATGACTATAAAAGACCTTGGGAGGTGGGAGAGTTTAGAGATGGTAGAACGATATACCAGAGCGTTTGATTTCAACGATAGCTTGAAATTTTATAAAACTTCATTACTGAGCGATAAGAAACTATAACAATGATATTCTAGTGCAAGTTTACTGACTAACTACTGAGTTACTCAATCAACACATAAGGAGGGGAAAAAATGAGTGCAATATGCGAAATATGCAATAAGGAGCTCAAGACGACTCAGGGCCTAAGGGGGCATAAAACGTTCGTTCACCAGATGGCTACTACCAATGATCTACCTGCTCGACTAGCTACTGAGCAGAAGGTGAGTAAACTGGAAGACAGGCTCCAGAAGCTCGAACGAGTTACTGGACTAAGAGAGACAGAGCCGGGCGACCTACTGAATGACCTACTGAGCGATACTGAGCCACTTACTAATAAATTAATTAATATTACTGAGCAGGTGACTAAGCTCAGTGATACAGTCAGTAAACTCAGTGACACGGTCAGTAAACTGAGTGAAGATGTAGAACTGGCTAGGGTTAGTAAGGCGATGGTGGATGCTGACAAGGCATACCACGATAACCGACTAGCGGAATTGAATCAGAAATTTAGGGAAGCTCACAATAAGCAGGTAGCAGTCGTGAATAGTAACGGCGAACAGCTTAAAAAGGCCATCGACGCATTCAATAGTAAATTCGCAACCACTGACAGAAATTTCCTTGAAACTAACAAACGTTTGGACAAGGTTGAAGCTCAGCTAGTCAAAGACCGAGATGCATTCAAGTCAATCGAGCGGACAGCGAATAGCCTAAAAGCCGATATAGATGATATA
>SDBU01009069.1_pt1 | contig 11216 bp, 5 predicted proteins | sample 2277071 | NCBI WGS metagenome assembly SDBU01 (sample SAMN10397929, study PRJNA504765) | marine sediment metagenome | isolation source: marine sediment core GS08_GC12, 126 cmbsf | place: Arctic Ocean: Gakkel Ridge, Loki's castle | collected 2008 | reverse complement strand
ACTCAGCGCTGGCTTCGCTGAACAGGGCAAGTTTCAGATTCTCCTCACGCTGCCGTCTCTCCCGCGCCTCCTGCTCCGCGGCGAGCAGGGCTTCCATTTTCCGCTTTACTTCCAGGGCCTTATCGGCCGCGGCCTGGGCCTCCTCAGCCTTCCCGCTGAGTCCTTTCAATTTGCTTTCCACGTCCTGAACGTTGCGGTACGGACGAAGAAAGTCGAGAATCTCTTCGGCGAGGTCTAACTGGCTAACGGCCTTGTCATAGTCCTTGTTCTCCAGGGCCAGCTTCCCCCGGCTGATGGCCAGGTCCATTTCGCTTTCGGCCTGCTGGAGGCGGACCCTCTGTTGGGCGGTCACGGCCCGGTCGTAAAGGCCCGACTCAGGGCGCTCCGCCTTGAGCGAAAGAATCTCCGCCTTCAGCTGCCGAGCGACCTCATGATCCGGCCAGTGTTTCAAGGCCTGGTTCAGGCTGGCAAGGGCCGGTTCGAGCAAGCCCTTGTCGTAATCGGCCTTCCCCAGGGCGACGAATTCATCAGCGGTGGTCTTTTCCTGCTCTTCCAGTATCTTCCTCTGGCGTCGCACCACCTCGAGATAGGCTTCGGCCCGTTTAACCGCCTCCTCGCCAAGCTGTTCGCGCTGTATGCGCTCCGCAACAGTGGCGGTCTCTTCTTTTTCCTTCTTTTCGATCTGGCTCATCAGGTTCGCCAGCCGGACGCGCTGCTCGGCGGGAAGGAGTCTGCTTTGCTTCAGCGCTCGTAAGGCAAAGTCCTTTGCTGAGCGCCATTCTCCCTTGCCAAGGAGTTCCTCGGCCGTCTTCATGTCACCGAGCGCGGCAACGCGCTCGCCCTGAAGCTCCTTGAGCTGATCCTCGATTTGACGCAGCGAGTCCGCGACACGCTTATCCTTCTTCGGTCCAAGGCTGATGCCGGTGGCCAGGACTTCCTTGAAGAGACGCTGGGCATCCTGAAGCCGGCCCTTGTCCATGGCACGCGTGGCGTCGTCGAACTTCCGAAGGTTGCTTCGACGTATTTCCTTGGCCCCAGCCCGGGCCCGTCGCGCCTCGGCCTCTTTTGCTGCCGCAGCTTGCTCGCGAGCCAGCCTTTCTTGCGCCAGACGGTCTTCGTCAGCCTTTCTTCTCGCTTCCACTTCGCGGCGATTGGCCACCTCCTGCTCGCGCTTCGCGGCCAGTGCCTTTCGTTCGGCCTCGGCCTTTCGCTCTGCCTCGGCGCTGGCCCATTGGGCCTCGCGGCCGTCGTGCTCGCGGGCCTCGGCCTCGCGAACGGCGTTCTCATAAGCCTCCACGCGGGCAGCCTGCTTCTTCGCCCCTTCGGCCTCCGACTTGAGCCTGTCGGCCTCGGCCTTATTGCGGGCGCGCTTGTCGGCGAGGGCCTGTTCCTCGGCCTTGGCCTTTTCGCGCTCGCGTGCCGTGGCCTCGGCCCGACGGGCTCGACGCTCGGCCTCGCGCCCCTCGCGGGCCGTCTCGGCCTTATTCCGATCGAGCTCCGCGGCGTGGGCTCGACGCTCGGCCTCGCGCCTCTCGCGGGCCTCGGCCTCGCGAACGGCGCTCTCGTAAGTCGCCACGCGGGCGGCGCGCTTCTCTCGTTCGGCCTGGGACCTAAGCCTGTCGGCCTCGGCGGCGCGAGTCTTGCGCTCGGCGGCCGCCTTCAGGCGGGCTTCCTCGGCTTCCGACCTCCCCTCCTTCACGGATTCCGGCGTTCCCACGCGACCGGGCTGAGCCGCCTGTGCATTGAAGGAAAAAGCGGCCAGGGAGAAGACAAGGATGAAAGAGTGAAAACCCGCAAGACAGAAACGACGAAGCGATTCAGGACGAATGAGTGAGCTCAATGCACAACTCCTTCCTTGACCAACCGGATGTCAAGCAGCGACCTTCTCGGTCCGCCGCCGTCTACGCCAGAGCGCTGAAGTAAAAAATCCCGTGTCTGCTTTCCTGCGTTCGTTGTCACAGGCGCTTCTCAAAGAACTGCGCCGGGACGCGAGACCTAATAGCGTGGCCGTCCCCCCGGCGATCCGGGACCAGCCAGGCCCCGCCCACCAAAGGATCCCCGCGCCGCCCCTCTTTTTCCCTTCCAGCGCAATGATCCGCGCGGGGTCAAATAGAGGATTCGCGGGTCGGACGCCTGTCTCACCTTATACACGAAGTTATTCTGTTTCCGGTCCCAGCGCACCCGGTATTCGATGCGCCGCAAGAAGGGAAGCGAGTCCACCAACACGGAGTCAGTCGAGAAGTCCACAATTAGATACTCGGGGCCAGGAGGCCATATTCCACGCGTTTGTCTTTTCAAGCGGCGAAGGCCCCCGATGGTCATGCCGGGAACGAGGCTGAATCGCTCCCTGATGGGCCGTCCGGTTTCGGGGTCAGGGCGGATGGCATAGACGGTGGCCCGCATGAGAGAGGCCGACTGGACGTCCATGATGACAAAGGACGGCACGACAACAGGCCTGCGGTTGACGAATGGGTTCTTGCATTCGACCGGGTCGGGCACGTCCGGCACGGCGCTGACCGTCACGATTTTGTAGACGTAGCTTTCCCCCTCGTCAACCAATTGATCCACAAAGACGTAGACGGGGGGAGAAGGACGGCGAGGCGCCCACACTCCTGCCGGACCAAGGCCTCGGCCGGGGGCAAGCTCATCGGCCGTGGGGGGTATTTCGGGGTCGCGAGAGCCCGGCGGAGACCCGGTGGCGCCCTCGGAGCCCTGTTCTTCAGACGTGAGCCGCTTCGGTCTCGGGTAAACCCACTTCCAGATTTGGCCGATCTTCTCATTCGGGCTGAGGGCGAGCGGCTCTCTGGTGAGGCGGACGAACTCCGCATCCGGCGCCTCAGCGGACTTCCGATAGACATGGGCGCCCGTGGTGATTCCGACGTCGCGCGTAGGGACTGCGGGGTTGTTGTGACGAAAGGTCATAAGCACACGGGGGGGTCTTTCTGTTTCCGCGTCCTCGTAGCGACCCAGCGGGTCCATCACAACGTTGTACGGCGGGTTGGGGGCGGCGTAGGTCGGCTTCTCCTGCACGATAAACACGAAACGGTAGGTCTGACCCTGTACGGTGTCGATGCGCACAATGGCAGTGCCCTCGTCCAGGGCCTCCACCGCGAGCAAGCTCATCCTCTCTTCCGGATTGTAATCGAATTCCAGTTTCACGACCTTCGGGTTGGTGTCGACCAGTTCGATGAAGTGAGGGCCTTCAATGGCAAGCTCCATGCTTTGTCCCTTCTTGAGGAGTATGGGCGCCCGAGGGGCGATGTCCTCCTCGGGGAAGAAGGGATTGTCTGCATAGCTGCTGATGACTGGAAGGCGCTCAAGCCTGTGCCTGAATTCTGTCAGGAGGTCCGGCTTGTTCTTCAGTGTGATCGGATAGTCTGTACTTATGATAGCCTTCTTAATATCCGTGTCGAGGCGGGCAATGTCCCCTGAGAGTTTTTCGACGGTGGTGTCCGGTATCAACGCCTTGAGCAAGGCGTAGATGAGCAAGATGGCCAAGCCGGCTATCACGACCCAGTCGGCGTATTTTACCAGCAGAATTTTTGGCTTCATCGTCGTGGTCCGGCCGGTTGGGGTCTCGCGGGTTGGCCGCGCTTGGGCGCTGCCGGCTTCTTGTCAGCTTGTTCAGCCTCCTGACGAAGCGGCGTGAACTGGTACGCTTCGCCTTCGATATCGACTCTCACATAGCTGCGGAGGTCGAGCGCGTTGACCCGGCCCCGCCCCGTTCTCTGGCCAAGGGGGCCTCGTGCGCGCACGCCGGGTCCACGCACGCCGGGTCCACGCACGCCGGGCCCACGCACGCCGGGCCCAAACATATCCGCGGCCGGACCAAGCCCCATTCCAACGTCCGGCCCCTGAGTGAGGCGATCAGCAAGGCTTAGTTGAAAGGCGCCTAGCGCCCCCTCCATGCCGGGCATGTCCCCGGGACCGCCGAGACCCGGCACGCCACCGGGGCCACCCATGCCCCCATACCCAGGGTCGCCCATCCTCCCACCGGGGCCACCCATGCCGCCATAGCCAAAACCGGGCCGCCCGCCGGGCTGTGGCCGTCGGCCACGCCCTGCAGGGGATCCTCCCGGCCGCCCCCCGCCTGCAATCGCTGCTCCGGCCTGAACGGGGCTTACGCTGTTGATTCTTATGTCGTAATGCCAACTGTTATTAAGGAACCGCCGGACGAAAACCGGAATTCGCTCATATTCCATCGTGAGGGCCATGGTGAACCTGGTGACTCTGTGGAACCCGCCGAACGAGTCTGCCTGTGCTGCGCCACCCCGTCCAAGGATCCCGCCAGGCGGGCCGCCAGGCGGGCCGCCTGGCACGCCGCGAAGACCACTCCCTGGGTCCCCTGGGGATGAGCCCGCTCCGCCTAGCATGCGTCCTCTGCCAGGGACTCCTCCGATACTCCCTTCATCCAGGCCAAGGCCGACAGGCGCGGGTCTGAAAATAGTCAGATTGCTCAGTCCGGCAATCTGGGGGCTATGATTGTCGCGTACGAGTTTGTAGTCCGCTTCATCCAGTATGGAGACGACGGCCGCGATGGCCTGGGCGAGCCTGGTCCGGCTCCACGTGGAGATCTCCTCGAGGAGTCTCGCCCGCTCGATCTCTGAAATCTTTCTCGCGCCGACGGCCAGCCCTTCGAAGTCGTGGTTCTTGAGCAGCCCGACCACGTCGCTGCGATAACGGACCCCACGCAGTTCCATGATGAAGCGGACAAAGCGCTGGCGGTTGGACAGATCTTCTTTCTTGTCGGGCGGCATAAGCTTATTGAGGAACCCTCGCTGGGCGTCGTCCATGGTCACTTCAAGGACGCGGCCCCACGGGAAATCCGCGGGGAGCAGTCTGTCGAAGATGGTGGCGAGGTCCGACTCCGCCGGATTGACTATAATGGTGGCGAGCACCTCCTGAAGTTTCTCGGCGGGTATGGCCCGGAGCAGTTCGTCAAGTCGGGAGGGATTGCGATTAATGACGAGGTCGGCGGGCTTTTGGGGAAAGGCGTCAGGCTCGTCGGCCAGGGATGCCAGCAGTTTGGCAAGCTCCTTCTCTATGTGCTCCGTGAAGAAATCGGCCAAGTCCTTCTGAAACCAGTAGAGTTCCTGGGCCTCGTTGATTTCCATCTCGGTGGGCAGGCGGTTGGCCCATTGGCCGGCGTTGCTCATTAGCTGAAAAGAGGGAACGCCTCCCATAAAGAGTTGTTGTTGGAGCGTCTGATTGTGTGCATCATAGAGATCGAGCCAGGCAACCGTGCCCTCGACCTCCTTTTCCTCGATCAGTCCCAGTTCCGGCCCCTCGTTCTCGAAGAACCTTCGCGTATGGCAGCGGCGAGGCTGCAAAATGAGCAACTTCTCGCATTCGCCGAGCTGAGCGGTTCTGGCCTCGGTGACCTCTCGGGCCGCGTCGATCCATGTTTTGTTAGGGATCTGTCCAGGCGTCTTCAAGAAAGCGGCCATCTTGTCGCGGCGGACTTTCAGCTTGGCGACGTGTTCAGCGCGCTTCGCGGCGGCCTTATGGACCGCGGCGAAGTAGAACGCCCCGGCGGACAGGGCAATTACCCCGGCGAAAATCCACAGGCCGAATCTGCGTACTATATCCATGGGACCAACCTGCTTCTAAGCACCCGGCGAAGATTCTCCCGCGCTCGGCCGCGCCGGTGACGTTCGGCCTTCGGGCGGTTTCGGAAATTCTGAAGCCGGTTCGGGCGCAGCTTTTGCCTGAGCCTTACCGACGGATTTCGCACGAAGTTTTCTGAGTTGCTCGTCTACTTCCTCGGGGAAGCGGACTACCACCCTAATCGCCGCACTCAGCTCCATTTCACCCGCCCGGACAAGATCCGTGTTCATGGCGACAGTCGTGGTAGCGATCTGGCCGACAAACACGTTTTTCACGATCTTGACACCTTCCGGGTATATGGTGGCCTTATAGAGTTCGTTGCGCAGGCGCTCATCCAATTCCGCGGCTTCCTTCTTCGCGGCGCAGGCCGCGTTGAAACTAAGGATGACGCCCCGGGTATCGCCGACTCCCCTGGCAGGGGGTCCGCCGGTTCCGAGACGCCCGCCCGCGCGGGGGCCTCCACCGCGCCTACCCGTACCCGTGAGTCCAGGCGCTCCTCCGCGCCCTGGGACCATGGACCCACCTCCGCGCATACCGGGCACACCGCCGCGCATGCCGGGCACAGCGCCACGCCCGGGCATGCCGGGCATGCCGCCCACTCCCATGAACTCCTGCGGAGTTACGGCGCCCTCGCCGATGGTGAACGCGGTAACTCGGATTCCCCTCGGGATGACCCGGGCTACGGCGTCAATGATCCTTACACGGTACTCGCGGTGCTTTCCGAGATTCCTGACGAAATCATACTTTCTCGGGTCCGGGGGTTTTCGCGCGTCAATCAAGTCTCTCTTGAGCTGTTCCACTTGCTTAACCGTGTCATCGCCTTTGCCCATGACGCCTGCGATGCCGGACAGAGCCTTACGCTCTTGAAGATAGAAGCACCCGACGACCGCCCACAACAGGGCGGCGGCGATAAGGCCGTTGAACCGCTTGGCGTGCAACTCGCGGCGTATGAGAAAATCGTCCGGGAGCAGGTTGGTGGTGGCCGTAGCGCGGTCGAGGCCCTGAAGGGCCAGGCCGATTGCGACCCCGAGGGAGGACATGGCGTTGTTGAGCTCGCCGGCCCGGGCGGGTGGACCCTGATAGGCGATTTTCTGGAGCTGTCGAATGGGGGTGATACGATACTGGAGCTGCTCGGCCAGGAATCGATCCAGGCCAAAGAGGCGATAACCGTCGCCCACCACGAACACCTCGTCGAACTTCACGTCCTGGGAGAGCGACTTGTAGTAGCCGATGGATCGCTGGATCTCGGCAACGAGGTCGCGCATGGCGGGTCGAAGGACCTCGAGGAGCTTCTTGCGATGGCGCGATTCGGCCACAACGCATTTGAGCTTTTCGGCTTCGCCGGCCGGAAGGTTCAGGCGCTTCTCCAGGATCGAGGTGAAAGCATTTCCGGCGATGGGCAGATTCCGCAACCAGAATTTGGGCCCGTCAATAATAATGAGGTCTGTGCTCTGGGCGCCGACGTCGATAATCACGGCGGCCTGGTCAATCGAGACATCGTAGCGCACGAAGTTGTACAGGGCGAGAGGCGCCATTTGCACGCCGTGAAGCTGTTTGGAGATAGAGGCGAGCTCCGCAAGGTAGGAATCAATGACCTCACGCTTGACCGCAAACAGGCCGATCTCGATCTCTTCTCCCGGGATGAACTCCTTGCGTACGGTCTCGTAAGCCCAGATGACCTCATCGAGGCTGAACGGAATCTGCTGGCGCGCTTCATAAAGCACGATCTCCGGGACGCGGCGCTTGTCCACTGGGGGCAGGCTGATGAAACGGCTGAACACGGTTTGCGGGGCGATGGAGACGACGCATTTGTCGCGTCCAAGGCCGGCGGCTTCCAATTCGGCGAGGGCCTGGAGGAGGCTCCCCTCGCGACGCGCCGCCGGATCGCCCGTAACGTCGGAGTACCGAATAATGCGGTAATCGAGGAGCGCAATCTGTTCGCCCGTTCGTTTCAGCTTGACCGCTTTGAGAGCACGGTCGCCGATGTCAATTCCCCACACCGGACCGGCATTGAGCATCTTATACCTCTACCTTCCCCCGCGCTTCGGGAATTCAGACTCCACTCCCCGTCCCGAAATATGCCGCGTCATCAATGTCTACATCCCAAGCGCCGATGAGCCGTTTCTCGACCCCACGGCGCTTCCGGCCGCGAGAGCCTCCTTGCGTCGCTTGGACGGCCCGCTAATTCATGGACCCCGGCCCAAACAGGAGCCTCCGGGTCCTCTCGGCCGTCTCCTCCAATGGTTCGTCGGGCCCGACGTCAAGCCACTGAACGTCGGGAAAGCTTCGCAGCCAGGTCATCTGCTTCCGCGCCATGCGCCACGTATTGCGCTTCACGCTTTCCACGGTCTCCGAGAGGGACATCTCGCCCCTCAGGTGGGCAAGGACCTCTCTGTAGCCGATGGCTTTTCGCACGGAGCGGTTGAGTTTCCCGTGGGCGAGTGAGCGGACTTCGTCGACCAGTCCGTCGGCAAACATTTGGTCCGCGCGACGGTGGATGCGCTCGCGCAGGTCGGCCTCGCTGCGTCGAAGGGCAACCATCAGATAGGCGACGGGCGGGGCGGGCGCAGGAAACTGCTTCTGAAGCTCCGAGATGGGCCGTCCTGCTGCGCGGGCCACTTCCAGCGCCCGGATGACCCGCTTGAGGTCATGGGGATGCAGCCGCTCGGCGGTTGACGGGTCGGCCTTCCTCAGTTCCTCAAAGATCGCCTCCGAGCCTTCTTGCCTCGCGCGCTGCTCGAGTTCGGCGCGGAACTGCCAGTCGGCCCCCGGCCCGTCAAATATCCCGTAAAGGAGGCCGCGCAGGTAGAGCGGGGTCCCGCCCACGAAAAGCGCGCAACGGCCTTGTGCGGCGATCTCCGAGGCCGCGTCGTGCGCGGCCTTGAGATACTGAGCGAGCGTATAGTTGTCGGCTGGGCGCACTACATCCACCACGTGAAAGGGAACATCGCCACGCACGGCCCGGGAAGGCTTGGCGGTGCCAATGTCAAAACCGCGGTAGACCTTGATTGAGTCAACTGAAATAATCTCGGCGCCGACCGTCCTCGCCAACCAGATACCGATCGCGGACTTGCCGGAAGCGGTCTGCCCGGTAAGACTCCGAAGGGTCGAGTCCAGCTTCCGATCAGCCGGCAGCACCATAAGGTCAGACTCGATAAGCTCACGGTTCAACAACGTCGACCACGTCTCTGAATCCGCCGCAAATCTAGCACACCGAAAGGACGCTGTCAAGCAGGGTTCGAGGGGCTTTTTTTCGCTCTCACCCCGGCGCCGGTGCGGCCTGAGGGTCCTGAGCATCGCCAGAGGGCTCCTCCGCGGCCACACGTCCCGTCGCGTACGCTCCCGCTCAAGGTATCCGAGACCGGGGAGTACCACTCTCCCCGGACAAACACGCGACATTCCTGAACGGCCAAACCCGGCCTTGCACAGGCTCCGGACGCCAGCGATCGGAGGTGAGCCGATCGAGCCGGTGGGCGAGGGGGGATTCGAACCCCCACTCCCGCGCTGCGGGAATCGGATTTTAAGTCCGATGCGTCTGCCATTCCGCCACTCGCCCGCATGCCGCATCATCGTATCGGAAACGCCGTGCTTTTCCAAACCGCTCAAGGACTTGCTCGACTTCGCACCTTGACTCTCCGCATCGTGTGCCCGTCTCAATCCGTCGCATGCGGTGTCATCTTGACCGTGCTTGGACAGCAAGCATTCCGCCAAGACAGGCTCACCGTCTGTGCCGGTCGCCATGGCTTCGCTGGCATCCGGGGCGTCGAGGTCGGGCAGTACGGCAACTGCATTTGTCTGACTGGCCGCCACAAGGTGAGTGTAGCGGTCCATCGTCAAGCCGATTGTCGAATGCCGCGCGAGTGCCTGTGCAGTCTTGGGATGGACACCGCCGTTGCACAGGTTCGTTATGAATGTGTGTCGCAGGCTGTGGAAGTCCACCACGCGCCCCGCCTCGTCTTTCTCGGCGACTTCTGCCGCCTCAAGGTCAGCGCGCAGCATAGCCGCCCCCTTGTTCCCGGTCGGCATGGGGAACGCCTTGGCCACCGGAAGCCGGTCCGCCAGGTAGTCCCCCAGAGTCTCGGCCGTGTTGCACCGAAGAGGTAGCGTATCATCGCGCCGATGCTTCGAGTATGCGGCCTCCACTGTCACCGTGGGAGGGACGCCCTCCAGGTCGAAAGAGGAACGCCGCAGACTGCGGAGTTCGCTCCACCGAAACCCCGTCTCCAGAGCAATCCGGTAGAGCATCGCCCGGTCCGGCCCCCTCATTCCGTAGATCGCCCCCCCTTGGCGTGCCGCTTCGAGGAGCCTCCTTGCCTCGCCCACCATGAGCGCTCGCCGCACCCGTCGCAGGTCTGTCCGCGCATTCAAGGCCCGCAGGTGTGCCACCGGGCTTTCACTTGTCCGACCCTCTCGGACCATCCACCGGCAGAACTGCTTAAAGGACTGGAGGTAGTAGTTGGACGATTGAATCGAGAGCCCGTTTTTGCCCTGGCGAAGTTGCCCAAGGTGCACCTGAACCTTGCTGGCCGAGATATCGGACCAGTACCGAAAGCCACACCCCTCGATCACCGCCCTCACGCGAGAGGCCGTCATCTTGACATGCTTATCTGTCCCGGCTTTCGCCTGGAGTGACGCCTCGAAGTCTTTCACGTGCTCTTCCAGTTTTCTGCCTGCCGCCGCGCGCTTGCGGTTGAGCATGCCGATGCTCACGAGCTTGTCCCGCGTACCCGACGGAATCGCCTCAAGCCATGCGATCAGTTCCCTGTCGGGCATCATCCCGCTCATTACGCTGGCCGTCAGCCGCTCCAGCTTGCGCCCGAATTCGTCGGATGCCTTCCGGTCCGTAAAGGCGGGCAGACGCCGAACCGTGTCCAGGTGGTCTTTGAACTCTACGTACCACTTGGCCGATTGCCTCTTGCGGCCTTTCCGGTCTCGGTATGTCGCCTTGAAAAGTCTCATCGTCGCGTCCCCCTCTGCCTTCGGGACCTGCCCCCCTGCACAATATGTAGACCAAGCAACTCAGCAAGCCGGTCGGCCACGCGCAGGGACACCATTGACTTGCCCGACAAGAAACGGGACATCAGTCCCGGGTCAACGTGCGCCTTCAAGCATATCTGGCGCTGCGTGAGTCCGCTCGCCTTGATGGCCTCGCGGAGTTCGTCGCTCATTCTTTTTCTGGTCCTTCGCATCGCTCTATTTGCTATTATACACCATGTTGACTATTTTGCAAGGAGAAATTTCCGTCAATCCCCCGGCCAGTCCCAGCGTGCTCGCGGCGGACACGCCGCCCTGACCCAAGCCCGCAGTTCCTCGGCCCTCCAGCGCACCGCTCCCCCTAGCCTGACCGGCTGCGGTACTCGGCCACTGGAATGCAGGCGGTAGAACGCAGACCGGCTCAGCCCAAGCACCTGCGCGGCCCCGTCAGCCGTCAGTAGTGCCTGTTGAAGCTCTGTCGTTGCGCCCCTCACTCCCGTGATCCCCTTCCCCCTTCTGCCATCTGTCGAAGAACATCCCCCAGCGCCCGCGCCTCAGCCTCTTCACGCGACATCTGGCCGTCTTCGAGCATAATCGCTACCCGCTCTTCATACCTCCCCCGCCACACGTCGTTA
>SDBU01009068.1_pt1 | contig 11218 bp, 10 predicted proteins | sample 2277071 | NCBI WGS metagenome assembly SDBU01 (sample SAMN10397929, study PRJNA504765) | marine sediment metagenome | isolation source: marine sediment core GS08_GC12, 126 cmbsf | place: Arctic Ocean: Gakkel Ridge, Loki's castle | collected 2008 | reverse complement strand
CCACATGGTCCATGACATCTTCACCAATGAGAATCTCATAGGAGTCCCTGCGAGACTTTTCCAGATTCACCCTAATGCGCTCCATGCCCTTGTGCATACTCCTTTCTGACAATCTTTGCAATCGATTCAATTTCATCCATGAGCTTGTGGAACCTTTCAGGCTTCAGGGACTGAGGGCCGTCTGACAAAGCGTGCTGGGGGTCTGGATGGACTTCTATCATCAAGCCATCGGCTCCAACTGCAACAGCGGCCTTGGCCAGGGGGAGTACGAACTTCCACTGACCGATGGCGTGACTGGGGTCAACAATGACCGGCAGGTGGGTCTTATCCTTTAGCACCGGGACCGCGCTGATATCAAGGGTGTTACGCATAGCGGTTTCAAAGGTGCGAATACCCCGCTCGCAGAGTATTACGTGATCGTTGCCAGATGCCAATATATACTCCGCGGACATGAGGAGTTCTTCCAGTGTAGTCATCATCCCCCTTTTCAAAAGCACAGGCTTCTTCGCCTGCCCCACAGCCTTCAGGAGCGCAAAGTTCTGGACGTTCCTGGCCCCCACTTGAAGCACGTCGGCATAACTCTCAACAAGTTCTATATCCGAGGCCCTCATGACTTCGGTAACCACGGGGAGGCCTGTTTTCTCCCGAGCCTCGGCAAGGATTTTCAGCCCCTCTTCTCCCAGCCCCTGAAAACTGTATGGAGATGTCCTTGGTTTAAAGGCCCCTCCTCTCAGCATAGATGCACCTGCCTTTTTTACGGCAAAGGCCGGCCTCCATGAACTGCTCAGAGCTCTCCACAGCGCACGGCCCTGCTATGACCACGCATTTTGGCCCACCTATTTCTACATCTCCGACTGTGATCACGGTGTTCCCCTCTTTGGTCTCCCTGCTTGCAAGCTTGTAAGGCTCCAAGATGGGCATGACCTTTTCAACCCCCGGCCAGGTTTCTGCGGCTTTCAACAAAACTTTTCCCCGCTCATCCCCAACGGCTCCGATAATTGTCCTTTCCACACCTTTTGATACATGTGCCTTGTACCCCACTGATTCTATCCAGTTGATTACTTTTTCAAGCGCCTGTTGATCGGCCCTTTTCTTCATGACAATAATCATCGGTCAACCTCCTTAACATGAAACAAAATGGGCCGCGGTGATCTTTGCCCCCGTGGCCCGTTATCAAAAACAAAAAAGCCGGGGGCAGGTTATCTGGCCTGCCCCCGGCTCAAAGTTCTTATGGCTTATGTCTTCCTAAGACATCCTCCTGTCAAGCCATGGGCAGACCTGTCCATAGTACCAATAATAATAGTAGCAAGAAAATATGCCCATATGCCCGTACCTTCTAATGTCCATACCATTCTCCACGTCTGTGTTAAATGGATCCCACGTCTTACTTTTGGTGTCAAGGAAAAAATGACGGGCCAATTGTGCCCCTGACCGCGCCCATAAGAAGGGGCCTTGCCCACTTCACTGCCTCCCGGAGGGAAAGCAGGCAAGGGAATATGCTCTCTTTATTAGGTTCGAGAGAAAACTCACTTTTTTTTCTAAAGTTTTTCCATAATTGTCCGAAAGAAAGAGTGAGGATGAGTTCCTGTGACTGTAACCACCTATCACATACATAATGTCCTAAGAACATACAGTACACAGCTGGGCAAAGGCATGCGACGTCGCCACAAAAAGGGCGACGCGAGGCGGAGAGGTTTAGGCTGTATTAACATCTCTGCTCGGGCAAGGCGAAAAGCTGTAATTGACAAGGTAACATCGGACATTGTTGATAGGATAATCCGCAAGAGTCCGCGCGATGATGCGCAAAGGGAGAACCGCACGCAAGTTGGGCATCAAGGTGGAAACGGCACTTCGATGAAGAAAGAAGATGTCGAGCTGGTTTTCAAGGTCATCGATAAAGAAAAACGGGAGATAACAAAAACCATCTCTATCGTGAATTCCGGATTCCTGAAAGATCGGCGGCAAGAAAACACGGAGACCAGGGCGGATAACTAAATGATTGCATGGCATACAGGGGTCTGTTCATGAAGACTTACGTTATTGGCTACCGGATAAACAAATGCGTCGATGATACGGCTCGGGGCCCCTGGAAGAGGGGAGGGGTCATCGACTCTGAACCAGACATCAGATTTGACAAGGTCCTTGCCATCCGGGAAGAGATTCAAAGGGGAGATTACATAATAGACTATGACAGGATAGCCGAAAACATGCTGGGTGTCTTCACGGACGAAATGTCGGCCTCTCCTGCTGTTCTACCCAAGGTCTTCCTTGTACGATGCGCAGGCTTGCCTTCTTAGCTTTTTTGTGAAAGCGGCTCCGCATTTTTCCCACATTCTCGGTATCCATAATCCCTCTGTCGACCAGGAATTCGATTACCATTATCACTTCCGAATTGCCGGCGTCTTGAACTTTTGATTTCCAGTCAGATCAGTCCTGTTTGACCCTCATCTTCTTCCCCGATTCCATGAAACATCACCTATTTGTGTGCGGGTTCGGGTCTGCCACCTTCCTACTTGAACATCATGCCCCACCCATTGTTCCTTCACATATCTTTCCCCCCATTGGGTCTGATGACGACAGCATACCCTCTGACATTTCAAAACCAAAGAGAGTCGGTCTCTCGGCTATTGATAATAAGCATAATCTTGGCTATAAAAACGTCTACAATGGTCGTACAAAAGAACTCCAAGCAGCTTCAAAAATTAATGGCCTACATCCTGGGGCGACGCCCCGATGAGTTTGGACTGGTGTTGGACGATCAGGGGTTTGTCCGCCTCAAGGATCTGCTCAAGGCAATCTCAGAGGAACCCGGATGGGGATACGTAAGGAAATCCCACATCCAAGAGGTCCTCGTTACTTCCGGCGAAAATCCCTTCATTGTCGAAAACGAGAAGATCCGGGCTGTTTCACGCGATAAGGCCCCACAACCTGAAGATGGCATTGCGCCCCCAAAGCTTCTTTATCACTCCGTGCGTCGCAGGGCCTATCCTGTCGTTTGCGAGCATGGCATTTTGCCGTTAGGACAACCCCGGGTCTTCCTGACCACAACCCGGGACTTGGCACGGCGCATTGGAAAGCGCAGAGACTCGGAACCAGTGTTGCTGACCGTGCAAGCACGAAGAAGTTTTGAAGCAGGCGTGAGATTTTCAAAATACGGTGAAGTCATCTACATGACCGACCATGTCCCTGTGAGTTATTTCACGGGGCCACCCCTTCCACAAGAAAAGAAAAAGGAAGCCCCTGGACCAAAAAAAGAGCCGGCTGCGACATCCGAGGAGCTGCCAGGCAGTTTTGCCCTGGACGTGAAACGCTCCCAGGCTCTTCAGAAACAGTCATTGAAGCGAAAAGGGCTCAAGAAGGAGATTGCCTGGAAGAGAGATGCCCGAAGGTCGAGACGCAGGGGCAAGAAATGGTAATAGGCTTCTATAATGATGACATAGGGCTTGATTTTTGTATGGATTGAGAGTAGGGTTCCAATGTAAAGGATCGGGGTAGAATCCTAATGGACGAAAATTCAACAATGCTGGACAAAGAAGCCGAAGCGCTGTTTAAGCAGCTTGGCGGTGTAGAAAAGCGAGAGACACTCAGCATAATCGGTGAGATTGCCAAGGCCTACCAGGATGAACAGGCACAGTCTGATCCCTGGAGGATCCTTTTGGGCGAACTGGTTCATGAGATCTGTGCTGGTTTTCTCGATCACAAGTTTTTCAAAGAGCGCCAGACCGCGGACGAGCATATCAACCGCATTGTTGAAACAGTCAAAAAGCTCTCTGAAATGCTCGATCACGACGGGCAGATTTTGATCAGGTACCGAGGGCTTTTCAGCAGCGACATAAAGCCTATTGAGCTTGACTATTTAGTATCGTTTGGAGACCTCATCGTTACCCACGAATCTGCACTGGCCCTGTCCAGGCGTCACCAAGACACCCATCCACATCTGCATTCCCAACTCATTGAGGCGTTTAGTGTCTTTCGGGCTAACAATATCACGACACTCTTTATCAGGGTCCCTCAGAGCAGGCAGGAGGGCATGGAGTTGCTGGAGCCGTGCATTGAGGTCCTGTACCAATATTACCAGGCAGTCAAAGAGGGCAGCCCCATAGTGCTTGTCCACGAAGGGAAGGATATTCAGGTCCCTCTAATATCTGATCAGGATGACCAACTAGATCCGAACCTGACTATGTTGGCCGGCCTGAATCGCTTGGACGAGACTGCTGTGAAGACACTGGTGCAAGAAGTAGACAACTTCATAGAAGATGAGAGTGAAGATCTCCCATTATGTGACGTCACAAACGTGTTCAATGCGATCTTTGGCAGCAAGAAATACAAAGACAAATTCGTCAAACCGCCAATTGAGGTCAACAACATCAAATGGCTCATGCTATCGAGTGACCAGGAAATCCTCCAGAAACAAAAGATGCAACTGGTCAACGCCGTATTTGAGAAGTTTGGCGGCCCTTCTCAGGAAGCCGTACAAATCATCAACACCTTGTATGAGGGAGATTTCAACGCCTTTTCGCCTTGCGACATTGGAGTGAGTCTTCAAAAAATTACCGGGATATTAGAAGAAATTGAGAGTCGTGATAAAGGAGAGGACGTTGAGAATGAACTCCTCGACAATGTGGAAGACAGGCTGGATCCCTTAAAGGATGAACTCCTTGACGACCTGACCATCAACGGGAACCTCATAGAGGCGAGCAGACCCGGTGAAGAACCCTTTTCGGCAATAATCCATGACAAGATCATCGACCTTGTGAAGTTCTTCAAGGGCCGCTCACAGACCAGAAAAAAACTGATAGCAATAACGACGCAGCGGGTTCGCTTTGATGAGCACGATTACGATATTATTGCAAGGATGTTTAGCATTTCTCTGGAAGACGCTCCGCGTGTGGTTCAAAATATAGAGGCATTGTTTGACGAAAAGGGCGGCTTTCTGAGAAAGGAATTTGAAGACAGGATTCCCGAGTTCGCAAAATACGGCGCGAATATATTCTTTTTCTTGTGGGTTTACCTGAAAGAGATGAGCAGAAAAAGCGACCGTGTAGCCTTCTTGAATGCCCTCCAGTTTCTGATTCCCAAGTTGGATCATCCGGAAGATGGTATGAAGAAGCTTCTGGAAGATTTTATCAGCAACCCCACAGAGGTCCTTCCCTCAGACAGGAATGCAATCATTCTGGCAACTATATTGCTCCGAAAAGAAAACTGGGAAATGGGGACTGAAATTGAAATAACACCTGAAGAAGTGCTCCAAGTAGAAGACAATATTAATGAAGAGGCTATCAAAGCGGCCTCGGATGCCATGGCGCAGGGACGAGATGACTTTATCAGGAAGGTTGAGACAATTCACACAGATACCAAACAAGGGCTCTGGGGGTTCACAGAAAAGGATGAAGACCTGTCCGTAAAATACCTGCTATCACTTGAACGAGAAATATACATATTCCTTTCCATACTCAACCCTCCCATCGCCGGTCATGTGCTTAGAAATGCTGTCAAGGCATATGGCGATCCACGCGGTCAGGTGTACGGCCTGAAGAAGAGCCGAGAAGACATCGATTTTCTCATGACCCTTCTGAGGGTTATAGTTAGAGCATTGCAGAGAGTGGGTACCCCGGAAGACCTCCAGTACCTGAGGCAGATCAAGGAGAAGCAATCAGAATTTGCCAGGCGAAAGGGTGATCCTCGCTTTCTCGACACGCTGGCCCGCGTCATCCACCACTGTGATGAAGCCATTCAAGCTATTGAGAGAAGATCTTACCAAGGTAGCACGCCAACTACCTGATTTCCCCGAAATCGGACCCATCTATCTTGTAGGCGGTTCCCTGCGCGATCGAATCATCAATCGTCGATCCCACGACTATGATTTCGCAGTGGGCGAGGATGCCAAGGCCTTTGCAGAAAAAGTAGCAGCAAAACTTGGTGTCCGCATGATCCAGATGGGTAAGGAAGATAAGGCGGTTTACAGGGTCGTATCAGGTGACAATGTCCTCGATTTCTCGCCCATACATGGCAAAACCATCCGCGAGGATTTGAAGACTCGCGACTTCACAATCAACGGCCTTGGATTTGACCTCTCTTCCGAAACCCTTATCGACCCTGTTGGTGGCCTGGACGATATCAAATCGAGAACCATCCGACTCATCTCAGAAGATGCAATCCCGGCTGACCCCCTGAGAATGTTCAGGGCATTCCGTCTTGCTGCTGTCTTGGGCTTTGAGATTGCACCCCAAACCCTCTCTCTTATCAAAGAACACGCCGGACTTGTTATCCAGTCAGCCGGAGAACGAATAAGGGCAGAGCTTTTTGGGATGGCGGAAGCCGATAGATCTTTTTCCCACCTCAAGCAGATGTCCGAGGCGGGGCTCCTGATGAAACTCATCCCCGAGCTGGAACCATGCTTTGATTGCCCGTCTGATGACCATGGGCACAATATCTTTGAGCATCTCATGCGCACTTATGAAGAAATGGAGATTCTTCTCGTCGAATATCCGTCGATCTGGCCCGAGTATGCCGAATTGATTCGTAGTTATCTTGAACAGGAGAACCGAAAGGTCCTCTTGAGATGGGCTGCCTTGTTTCATGACTTGGGCAAGCCTGCAACACGCAGTATCGATGCCGCAGGAAAGTTGCGATATCTGACCCATGAGGAAAAAGGGGGTGCTATTGCCAGAAGCCTTTGCATAAGGCTCAGGATGTCTGGTCAGGAGCGATCATACATAGAGCTAATCGTAGGAAATCACCTTCACCCACTGCATCTCTTTGACTCTCACCAAAGGGGGTCTCTGACGAAAAAGGGCTTGGTTCGTTTTGTCAGAAAATATGAGGATGATGTTATTGGGCTCTTAGTTCACAGCATGGCAGACCAGCGAGCCAAGGACGGTCACAGTATTGAACAGAGGGAGGCGTTTACGGTTTTCCTGAAAGAGATCCTTGATAAATATTTTACAGACTTAAAGCCCGCTATGAGAGCCCCGAGGCTGATTACCGGAAAAGATCTTATCGAACACTTTGGCCTCACGCCATCTGAACTTTTCGGTAAATTACTCCGCAAGGTCGAGGATGCAAGGTTGAACCGAGAAATACGCACTAGGGAAGAGGCCTTGGAATTTGTAGCCGGGTTGCTTGATATGGAAGGCGATGCCGGAATCGAACCGGCGACACCAAGCTCCGGAGGCTTGTGCTCTATCCGCTGAGCTAATCGCCCTCACAAATACCCATTCAACCTCTTCCATATCGCCTTTTTTGTCAAGAGGAATCACTGTTTCCGCTTCATAACACCAGCAAACGCCCAATATTACAACTCTTTGCAAGGCTCGGGTCCAATTCTTGCCGAAATTCCCTGCACTTGCATTATAGTAAGACATGATTATATTATTGACCCGAGGCACAAAAAAATTTAATTTATACACGAGAGTATGATGTTATGAGCGAAAAAGAGGAAAAATTTCCGGATCCCAAGGATATTGAAAAAGAAATCAGCAAGTTCCTGTCAGAAAAATTTGGTAGCCGGGTAAAGCTCATCTCCCCTGTAGTTCTTCCTCAGGAAGCCTCCTTTGATAAGGAAGAAGCAAAAGAGGAAGAACCTCCCAAAGAAAAGAAGCTCAACTTTTCGTTAAAGCCTGAGGAACTTGAGGCCTATCTTGATCAATATGTTGTCAGGCAAGACCAGGCCAAGGCGATTTTGGCCACCAAGATCTGTACCCATTTCAATCGCATAAAATATTCGGAATCGTGCGGCGAAAAGAACAAAGGGCTGCTCGGTCAGATTAAGAACAACATCCTTATGATCGGGCCTACCGGAGTAGGTAAGACTTACATAATCAAATTGATTGCCGACAAAATCGGTGTCCCTTTTGTCAAAGGTGACGCCACAAAATTCAGCGAGACGGGCTATGTCGGAGGCGACGTGGAAGACCTGGTGCGGGATCTATTGCGTGAAGCCGATGACGACATCGAACTGGCGCAGTATGGTATCATCTACATCGATGAGATAGATAAGATTGCCTCCAGTACAAATCTCATCGGGCCTGATGTTTCCCGGACCGGCGTCCAGCGAGCATTACTAAAACCGATGGAAGAGACAGAGGTTGACCTCAAGGTCCCTCACGACCCTATTTCGATGCTTGAGGAAATCGAGCGCTACCGGAAGACAGGGAAAAGAAAGAAACGGGTAGTCAATACCAAGAACGTCCTTTTCGTGATGAGCGGTGCCTTTAACGAACTTGCAGAGTTTATCAGGAAGCGAATGGCGGATCAGAGCATCGGTTTCGGGGGATCGCTTACCAGCCAGTCAGAACAGCTTGATTGCCTGCGGCATGTCATGCCTGAAGATCTGATCAAGTTCGGTTTTGAGACCGAGTTTGTTGGACGGCTCCCGGTGACCGCGGTGTTTGAAGAACTCAGCGAGGACGATCTTTACGCCATCTTAAAGAATCCGAACAATCCTGTCATAATGAGCAAAAAACTCGACTTCGAGGCCTATGACATATCTGTCAAGTTTGAAGATGGGGCTCTGCGTGCCCTGGCACACCTTGCCCGCAAGGAGCGGACCGGAGCCCGCGGTCTGGTGAGCGCCATTGAGAAAGTATTGTTAAGGTTTGAAAAGAAACTGCCATCCACAGGTATAAAAAAGCTGCCGGTTACAGAAAAAGTGGTAAAGGATCCCGAAGGTATACTCCAAGAAATGCTCTCCTCGCCGGACGATCCCAGGTGGACAGAGTCTTATGAGAAGTTGGTCCGGGATGAAAAGGAATCGGTCAAGCAATATATAGAGAACAACCAGGCAGCGCTGGCGGAAAAAGCTGAGACACCCCTGACCCCCTCACGGATAGATTTGATCGCCGATGTTTATACCATGGGCACGTGCGAAATTAACGCTGTTATGGAAAAGATACAAACATACTATGACCAAATCAAAAAGGTAGAGGCCTACTTTCACAAAACCCATGACTTGAATATTCGTCTGGATGAAGAGGCTACAGGCGTCATTCTCTCGGATATGTTCTCTTCTCCCACAGCACTTGGAGATTTATACAATCAACTCACAACCAGTTTTGAATACGGCTTCAAACTAATCCGAGACAGGGTTGGCCAGGATACCTTCGTGATTACCAAGGAGGCCCTTGAAAGCCCTGAAGAATTTTTCAACAAACTGGTTAAGAGAACCTATGCTGACCATCCTGAATCATAATTCCAGGATACTCTGAGTACCATGTGGTGATTAACTATGATAGGTATATCTAAACTGTACTGCGGCACGGTTGAGCCTTCAGACGCCCTGCGATATGGACGGCAATCGGACAAGCTCCCATCCCACCTACTGCAGTTCTCCGCGGACAAGCGGCCGGTGGTCGTGTGGAACGTGACCCGGAGATGCAACCTGAAGTGTATCCACTGCTATGCCCATGCCAAAGACAAAGTCTTCAAGAATGAACTTAGTACGGACGAAGGGAAGGCTCTCTTGGACGATCTCGCCCAATTTGGCGTGCCGGTTATCCTGTTTTCCGGCGGCGAACCATTTGTCCGCGAGGACCTCCCGGAACTGGCTCGATATGCTGTGAAACTTGGTATGCGTGCGGTGGTTTCCACAAACGGCACATTGATTACTCCTGAAAGGGCCAGAATATTTAAGGAAATCGGTCTTTCTTATGTAGGAATAAGTCTGGACGGTATGGAGGAAGTCAATGACCGGTTTAGGGGTGTAAAAGGGGCCTTTCAAGGCGCCCTGGAAGGGATACGAAACAGTCAGGAAGCAGGCATAAAGGTTGGGCTCCGCTTTACGATTAACAAACTAAACGTGGGGGAAATTCCCGGAATATTTGACCTCGTTGAAGAACTGAACGTGCCACGGATCTGTTTCTACCACCTGGTTTATGCTGGGCGCGGTTCCAAGCTGATTGAAGAGGACCTGAGCCACGAGGAGACCAGGGCCGTAGTAGACCTTATCATGGACCGCACCAAGGATCTCCACGACCGAGGCAAGCCCAAGGAGGTACTGACGGTCGACAATCATGCGGACGGCCCTTATCTCTATCTGCGCCTCCTGAAGGAGGACCCGGAACGAGCCAAGGAGGTCCTTGAGCTCTTGAAAATGAATGAAGGGAACAGCTCCGGTCGCGGCATAGGATGTGTTAGTTGGGACGGCTCTGTCCATGCTGATCAGTTCTGGAGGCATTACAGTTTTGGTACCGTGAGGGAGCGCCCTTTCAGTGAGATCTGGACCGATACGTCTAACAGCCTTATGAAAAAGCTCAAGGATAAGAAGAAGTATGTCAAAGGGCGGTGCGCCCCGTGCAAATGGCTCGATATCTGTGCCGGAAACTTCCGGGTTCGGCCTGAGGCGGTAACAGGAGACGTATGGGCTGCCGATCCCGCATGTTTTCTCACCGATCAGGAGATCGGCATACAGTAAGGAATGACTCAACACATTGGGACCCCTTCCATTCACTAATCATACGTCTCGGGAATTCTACAACTTATTGAATGTATAAGCTTTTGTGAAGCTTGGATCTTTGCCTCGTGCCGGAATGATGTGAGCTAAGCGAATTAAGTTCATGTCTTGTACTGGGACTCAACTGATTCTGGTCACATGGAGTGTTGGAGTTCGGGGCGAAGCTCCTACATGTTCCAGTTTTTCCGACCACTGATCACCCTTATCAAGGAGTAAATCATGATTTTTCCAGATTACAGACCGAGGCGTTTGCGGCAGAACGAGAATTTCAGGCGTATGATTCGCGAGACAAGGCTGTCGGTTGATGACCTTATCCTGCCCATGTTTTCCGTGGAGGGGAAGGGTGTCAGGAATCCGATTGACTCAATGCCCGGGCATTATCAGCTTTCTGTGGACAACGTTGTGAAAGAGGCCAAAATCGCCCGCGATCTGGGCATCCCGGCTGTGATGCTCTTTGGCATTCCGGACAGAAGAGACGCCTTGGCCACCCCGGCCTATGCCAAGGACGGCATCGTGCAGAAGACTGTAAGGACGCTGAAAAAGAAGGTCAAGGACCTGGTGGTTATAACGGATGTATGTCTCTGTGAGTATACCGATCACGGGCACTGTGGTGTGGTAGAGGGAGATACCATAGACAACGATGCGAGTCTAGATCTTTTGGCTCGTACTGCCCTTTCCCATGCTCAGGCTGGTGCTGATATGGTTGCCCCATCTGACATGATGGACGGTCGCGTGGCGGAGATACGCGATGCCCTGGATCAGAACGGC
>SDBU01009067.1_pt1 | contig 11218 bp, 9 predicted proteins | sample 2277071 | NCBI WGS metagenome assembly SDBU01 (sample SAMN10397929, study PRJNA504765) | marine sediment metagenome | isolation source: marine sediment core GS08_GC12, 126 cmbsf | place: Arctic Ocean: Gakkel Ridge, Loki's castle | collected 2008 | reverse complement strand
GATAAAGGTCGACGGGGACAACTGCTGTGTCTATATCATAGGGGGTGACTGATGTTCGATGTGATCGTTGCCGGCGGTGGCCCTGGGGGCTCGATGGTGGCCAAGAAGAGCGTTGAGCAGGGTTTCAACGCTTTGCTCCTCGAAAAAAAGAAATTGCCTCGTGAAAAGGTCTGCTCTGGCCTGGTGATGAGGCCCTGGGCCTATGATACCATCCGCGAGGAATATGGGGAGATCCCCAAGGAGGTGCTGGTTGCTCCCTATTACTTGGCTGGCCATATGGTGCATGTGCCGGGAGTCGAACCGCAACCGATGGAGGTACTTACCCCTCTTGCCTGGAGGAGCGATCTTGATTATTGGATGAACCAAAAGGCAGTAGAGAAGGGCGTGGAGGTCTGGGATGAGGCCAAGGTCACAGGCGTCAGCGAAAGCGATGGCGGGTACAAGGTCCAGCTTGTGAGGCGTGGAGAGCGGCAAGAGCTGCAAGCGAAGTTCGTCATCGGGGCCGATGGTGCTGACTCTGTGGTCAGAAGGTCCATTTTTCCAGGGATCAGCTTTCGCATGCATCGCTCCTATCGTGAGTGTTATCGGGGGGCGTTGGCCATCGAGAAGAGCTATTTTCACTGGTTCCACCCCAGGCAAACTCTTCGCCCCAGATTTCAGATCGACCATAAGGGGGAGTTCTTTGTACTTGGGGCCACGGAAAAAGATGAGATCCGGGACGACATAGTGCGTATGCTGGCAGACTACGGTTTCGATCCCGAGCAAAAGCCGGCTTGGAAGGATGGCTGTCTTATTTCAGCGTTTTACGAAGAGTTGGTCTCCGGCTCCTTTGTTCCAGCGAAGGGGAATGTGATGCTGATCGGTGATGCTGCTGGCTTTTGCACGTCTATCAGTGATGGCATGGGCGCTGCTATGAGGAGCGGCATCTCGGCGGCGCTTTCCATCGCTAAGGCGACCAAGATGGGACGACCGGCAGGCGAAATCTATGTTGAAGAGCTGAAGCCGCTCATAGCTTGGCTGAAGGAAATTTGTGCTTTGATGGCGATGACCAAGGATAGGACAGCCAAGGGCCCCCAAGCAGCAATGGATGCATTGATGGAAGCTTGGGTGAAGAGTCAAATAGGTTAGAGCTGTCTTTCGCCTCACCATTGCCAGCCAAGTCTCCATCGGAGGGGAAACAAGTGAATTTTGATATGCTCTTTTCACCTATCAAGATCAATAGGATGGAGCTACAGAATCGCGTGGTTTTCGCTCCTGTGCACATGGGTCTCGCCGCTGATGACAGTTCTGTAACTCCTGAGTTCATGGATTTCTATCTGCGGCGAGCAAAGGGCGGAGCGAGCATGTTGGTCGTTGGCGCAGTAGGAGTTAGCCCCAAGGGATCATCGAGTCATATAGGTGTATATGATGATAAGTTCGTCCCGGGTTTAACAGAGTTTACAAACAGGATTCATACCCAAACTGAGGCTAAGATTGTAGCCCAGATCATTGAGCAACTATCCGGGGGTTGGAAGCCCGATGTCAATGAGGTCAGCGTCGAAGAGATCGACCAGATCATCGAGAACTTTGAGCAGGGGGCAGTGCGAGCTAAACAGGCTGGCTTCGATGCCATCGAACTACATGGCGCTCATGCCTATGCTCTGGCGTCGTTCCTCTCCCTCAGGAACAAAAGGGATGACGGTTATGGAGGACCCGTCGAGAGCAGGATGAGGATCGTAAGCGAGGTATATCAACGAACTCGCAATGCGCTGGGAAATGATTACCCGATAGGCATCAGGATCACTGGTGATGAATTCATCATTGAGGGGAATACCCTGACACACAGCACAATCATCGCCAGAAAGCTTGCCGAGATGGGGATCGACTATATTAGCGTGACTGCCGGTGGCAAAGTGGATGATGTCGACGAGAGGCAACGCCAGATACTTCCCAGAGCGAAGGCGTTTCCCTATCCTCCCCATGGAGGCTATAGCGGCTTCAGGGCTTTTCCTCCAGCCTATATGCCGGAGGGGGTGAATGTTTACCTCGCTGAGGCTATCAGGAAAGCGCTGAGGCAGGCAGGTTATGCAACGCCGGTGATGGCCGCGGGCAGAATTGCTCACCCGGAGCTCGCGGAGACCATTCTAAAAGAGGGTAAGGCCGACCTTATTGGATTGGCCCGGCCTCTTCTCCGTGAGCCCGATTGGCCGGCAAAGGCGAAAGAGGGCAGAGCGAGGGAAATTGCCAGATGTGACTGCTGCAATACATGCAGTGAAAGGCTGTCCAGCGCGCATCCGGCTTATTGTAAATACGAGAAGGATTAAGGGGATTGAAGCTCAAAAATTCGTCAATCTTCCTATGATGACTTCTTGTTTGCCCTGGCAATAGACATGGTGATGCCACCGAGGGCTGCCAAATTGTCAATAGCTGGTGAATCTCGCCAGGGAGGTTACCATGACTCGTGAACAAGTTGTCAAGACCGCCTGTAACATGTGTGTGGCTCGCTGCGGGCTGGATGTACATGTAGTTGAGGGGAAAATCGTTAAGGTGGAAGGGATGGCAGAGCACCCCATAAATGAGGGGCATATCTGCCCCAAAGCCGCAGCGATTATCGATTACGAATATTCTCCCGACCGGCTAAAATATCCATTGAAGAGGGAAGAGGGGGGGTGGAGGAGGATCTCCTGGGAAGAGGCGCTGGATGTCATAGCCGATAGGCTTGCCGAGATCAAGAATGCCTATGGGGCCAAGTCTCTGGCCGTCTTCGTCGGGATGCAGATGCTGCTCGATGGGCTTCCAGGACGAGGCTTAGCACAGAGATTCTGCGATGTTTATGGAACGCCTAACTATTTCAATGTCGATAGCATGTGTTATCGACCTCGAGTTGTAGCTTATTATCTCACCTTTGGGGAGCGTGTGATAGCCGATGCGAGCAATGCTAAGTTGATCATGCTCTGGGGGCACAACCCCGATAGCTCCGACCCACCGACGGCTCGAACAATTCGAGGGGCAAAGGAAAAAGGCGCCAAGCTCATCGTCATTGACCAGAGAAGGACCCGGCTTGCTAAAGAGGCGGATATCCATGTTCAACCAAGGCCGGGAACCGACTGTGCTCTTGCTCTCGGCATACTAAACGTCATCGTATCAGAGGGGCTCTATGATAAGGAGTTCATTGCCAACTGGACTGTGGGCTTCGAAAAGCTGGCAGAGCACGTGGCATCGTATGCTCCGGAGAAAGTAGCGGAGATAACGTGGATATCGGCAGAGCGGATAAGAGAAGTTGCTCGTCTCTATGCAGCTGCTAAGCCGGCGTGCATATGTCAGGGCTTCAATGCCCTGGACCAGACCACATCCGGATTTCAAACCTCACGCGCCATCGCCATACTTCAAGCGGTTACAGGGAATGTGGACGTGCCCGGTGGATTTATCGCAGGATGGGACCCCGAGGTGAGGACGCCCAGACTCACACACATGTTGGAGGAAAAGCCTTTGTGGCGGGACGAGTATCCCCTGGCTTATGAAGTCTGGGGCCGACCGATAGGTGAGGGACAGGGCATGGGGCTGCCGGATGTCATACTGACGGGGGACCCCTATCCCATAAAGGCGATGATAGTCAGCGGTTCCAACCCTGCACTCACCTTGCCCGACTCCAAAAAGGTTGTGGCGGCCTTAAAGAAGCTTGACTTATTGGTTGTGATGGACATCGTTATGACGGAGACAGCCCAGCTTGCCCACCTCGTGCTCCCCGCTGCTACCTTCTTGGAGAAGACCAATATCCCGGCATATGGTCGAGTGTACCCTCATCCTTACGTAATACTGAGGAAGAAGATCGTCGAGTACGAGGAAAGCTGGCCTGATGCTCAGTTCTGGCTTTCTCTGGCCAAGAGGATGGGCTTTGAGCAGCACTTCCCCTGGAAAGACCCGGAGGAATTCCTTGATTACTCTTTTGAACCTTCCGGGTTGAGTGTCAAGATGCTGACCGAAGAGAAGCCCGAGGGCCTCATCTATGAGATGAAATATGGTGGGATGAAGGAAAGTGGCTTCCTCACCCCCTCAAAGAGGGTGGAAATCTATTCTGAGACGATGGCGAAGCTTGGATATGCTCCGTTGCCCACCTACAGTGAGCCCGTGGAAAGCCCGGTTAGTACGCCGGACTTGGCCAGGGAATACCCCTTGATCTTAACTACAGGGTCGAGGGTATTGCAATTCCTTCACACCCGGATGCGTAATATCCAGAGGTTGAGAAAGGCTGTGCCTGAGCCCTTCGCTGAAATTCATCCGCAGACCGCCGGGGAATATGGTGTCAAGGAAGGCGATATGATCACTGTCTCTACCGAGAGAGGGAGCATAAATATCAAAGCCAAAGTCACCGAGGATATTATGCCACAGGTTATCAACCTGCCCCATGGTTGGGCCCAGGCAAATTGCAATATCCTGACCTTTGCCAGACCTGCCGACCCGATAAGTGGTGTCCCTACCTTAAAAGCCTTGCTGTGTAAGATAGGGAAAATTTAGGTAAGAGCTGGTCTGTCTCAGGGAATAAGGGGTATCTTACCGGGCAGTGCGGCTTCATGCTGATGTGGAGGAAAGCTTTTGCTTTCTCCGCCGAGCGAACAGGGCTGCTCCCAGGGCACCGATGATTTGAGGGTCGGGTGGCTGGAGCAGCTTGGCCTCCAGCTTTTCCTCTATCTTACTGATGACCGCCATGTTCTTGGCCACGCCGCCGGTCATGGTGAAATCTCTCTGCAGGGAGATCCTTCTCAGCAGGTTGAAGCCCATCTTGGCCACCACACCGTGTAGTCCGGCCAGGATATCGTTCCGGTCCACTCCCTGTTTCAACAGGGACAAGGCCTCGCTCTTGGCGTACACCACGCAGGTGGTGCTGAAGATGATGTCATGCTGCGCCTTCAGGGAAAGCGTTGCCATATCATCGATGGGGATATGGAGCACGTCGGCCATGACCTCCAGGAATCTGCCGGTGCCCCCAGCGCACTTATCATTCATAACGAAGGTAGTGATGTGCCCCCCATCGCAATTGATGGCTTTGGAGTCCTGGCCCCCGATATCCAAGATGGTTCTCACGGAAGGAAAATACCAGTGAACACCTCTGGCATGGCAGGAGATTTCGGAGATGACTTCATCGGCGTAAGGGGCGGAGAACCGACCATAACCAGTGGCTACGGTGTATTCTATATCACTCGGGGACAACCCCGTCCCTCTCAGAGCCTCATCTATGGTCACCGAAGCCACCTCGGGGCGCATAATCGTGTCACATATCACAGAGGAGACGATCTCATCGCCAGCCATGATCACCGCTTTTGAAGTTCGCGAGCCGACGTCTATCCCAGCTACTATGCTCGGCTTGGGCATCTCTTTATCCTTGCAAGCGGTCTTCGGCGATCAAGGCGGCCCCCAAAGCAGCCACTATCTGTGGCTCTTGTGGTATTAGCAAGTTTGAGTTCAGCCTCCGGGCCAGACTCTGGGCAAAGGCAGCGTTCTTAGCCACGCCGCCGCATAGTATCACGGCGGGGGCGATCCGTACCCTCCGGGCCAAGCCAGAGACCCTCACCGCCAGGCTGGCATGGATTCCAGCGATGATATCGTTCAGGGGCACGGGGGGGACGCTGAAAGACTTAGAGATGATCTCCTGCTCGGCAAATACGGTGCAGGTGCTACTTACCTCTGCTGCTCTCTCTGCCTTCAAAGCTGCGGCTATTATCTCGTCCAAGGGCATTGCCAGCAGCTTGGTCATGGCCTCCAGAAAGAGGCCGGCCCCGGCGGCACACTTGTCGTTCTCCACGAAATCGGTGACCCCTCCCCGATCGTTGACCTTGATGGCATAGCTGTTCTCAGCCCCGACATCGATCACCGTTCTGCCAGCTGGGAAGAGCCAATTAGCCCCTCTGGCCAAGCAAACGATGCTACTTCGATGTGCCTGAGCGAAGGAGACCTCCTTTCTATGGGCGCCTGTTGAGACAATGTAGCCAATGTCTTCGGTGCTCAGGCCGTCTTTCTGCAGGACATGTGCTAAGGCCTTCTTGGCCGCTACCTCTGTTACATCCGCGGTGGCGATTATGCTGTAATTTAAGATGGTGTTATCTTCCAGAATCGTCGCCTTGGTATAAAGGCTGCCGACATCTATCCCTGCCACCTTCATTTTGTGCGCGTCACTTCCGGGCTTCTAATATCTCGAAGAACTCCTCCAGTTTATCCCTAATCTCCTCATGGGTGACAAAGCCGGGGTCGCATATATCACACCTTATGTCCGCGGTGGGTATCCCGATCTCAGCTAAGCCATCCTTTAGCATCCTTTTAGCGCCGACCTGGCGACAGGCCTGATTATCCCACCAGATGGCACCGTCAGCCTTATAGTCCAGGGCGTCCTCCACAGACAACTCGGCCCATTCCCTGGTCAGGCTGTGCTGGGTTGCCCAAAGGGGACCACGTGCCCATCTTTTGGCCAGGAACTCCAAGGGGCGCTCGGGATCGAATTCAAGAGACCTAACTTCCTTGGTGTAGCGGATGAGCTCCTCAGCAACTACGCTCACCCCCAATTCCGCCTGCATCCAGTCCAGCAGCTTGAAGGCATGGGCAGGGTGCATGAACAGATCGAGAACGCGGAACCTCTCCTCCTTGGGAACAGGCCCCTTGCCCTGTTCCACCCTCTCCTTGAGCTCATCGCGCAGGGTCTCGAAATAGTCCACAGCCTCTTGGGTGCCCGCATAGATCCAGTTTATCCAGTTCATCTGCCAAGCACGCCGATTCACCATTGGGGAGGGGATCGCCTTGCGAAGATCACGCACCTCTTCGAAAAGCTGATATTGTCTATAACAAAGCTTCATTATTTCCTTAAACCGGTCCAAATCTATCTTCTTGCCCGTCTGCTCTTCGAGGAAGTTGAACAGGCGCTGAAATTCCAGCTGGAGATACTTATCTCCCTTCTCATCGTGATAATAGGGGGGGTTGATGTAAAAGTCGGGGACATCGTAGAGATACGCGGCGACACGCATTGAACTGGCAAAGGCATCGCAGCCGGAACCAATGTGGACAAACACCTTAGGCTTGGGGTACCAACCTTTGGACATCCAGGCGAATATCATCCTGTGTGCGGAACATGCCTCCTCGGTGAGTCCATATTCCTTGGCCTCGGCAAGCATCTCTTCATAGTTCTTCAGACTATAAGCCATCTGCCATGAGGAAGAGACCATGAGCACGGGGGTCAATTCAGCAGCATAGATGAGCTCAATCGGAATTGATGTGGCATGAACGGCGATCTTGTCTTTCTCTATGGCTTGCCTGACCCTTTGGAAATACTTTATATATAGCTCGTAGTACATGGTATTGGCTTTCGATGTGGACTTGGTTATCATATGGCGGCACATGGACTCCCAGTTGTTCATCCCCTTATACCACATGGTGTTATCCATCTTTATGTTCGGCTTCGCTGCCATTGCCTTATCCTCTCCGATCGAGAAGCATCTCGATGAATGCCTGAACTCGAGTTTTCATCTGTCCCGTGGCCCCGGCACCATATTCTGAGTCCAGCCACAGGGAGGGTATGCCCAACTCCTCCAATTTATGTTGCAGGATGGGGAATTCAAAGATATGGTGATTACAGTAGCGCACTATCTCATAGACAACGCCCTGGACCCGAAACTCCCTGGCCAGCTCGAGCACCTGCTCGTGCCTCAAGTCATGGGGGACCATGCGGGGACAGGGAAAGTTGGTCAAATAGCGCTCCGAGAGCGCCGTCAGGGGGTCGACGCTCTCATCCACCGGCTTCCACCAGTGCCTGGTGACATTGCAAAGCGCGTCGGTGACCACCAGACCTCCCAGCTCCTCGATACCAGCGATGTAATCGGAATTGTTCAACATACAGCCGATGACCATCATCCGGACCTTACCCTGCAGTGCCCGTCCGGTATTGCTGGCCTCAGCCACCAGTTGCTCCAAGAGCTGATTGAACTCGTCCCTGGGCATTCTCACCGAGGCGTTGCAGACCTCAAGGAACTCTGTCCCTGAAATCGGCGGATTATCCGATTTCCTCAGCTCAGATAGCGTCTTGAGAAGTGCCCTTGTCTTGTTGTACACAGCGATCGCCTGTCGCAACGACGGCTCGGAAATGATAACGCCGGATAATTCCTCCAAATTCTTTTTAAGCCTCACCAGCTCCTCGCGGTAGAAGTCCTGCTCTATGTTCTCGTATTTACGAGGCACATCGAGGGTATAGATAACGGGAACAGGACAGTAAGCGCGCCAGACATCGGCCAGGCGTCGAGAGCCATCGCACATCGCAGCTGCCGCAAAGCCATCCAGGAAATTGAATTGATCCTCTAGCGCCAGCTGGAGGCAACTTCGGGTGAAGGAGCAGGTGTAAATGTGGAGATAGGCATCGGCATCGTCGAGCTCTAGTTCTCTTGAGTCACCGGTGACCCTTATCGGCAGCATCCCCGCTGCATGTATGATTTCCTCGGGCACATAATTGCATAGCCAGCCTACCACCTTTTTGCCTTGGCGTTTCCACTCTCTAATGGGATCGGTGTAGGGGAATGAGCTATTTATCTCCCTGATTCTTTGCAACGTCTCTAATCTATCAGCCAATTATCGAACTCCTTTTGTATTCCAACCCTTGCTTTAAGTTTATCATCTCGACAGCTACGAGGTCAATTTGAGCCTCCGTAGCGCCGCGATTGATGAACTACGCCACCATTGGGTAAGATTTTGCCGTTTTGATGATGGGAGGGGTCCTGGATGTCATTAAACTGGTTTCCAGGACTATGCTGAGGGGAAAGCTGCTATGCCCCTTTTGGCATGGGTTTGAAATGAGATATATCCGTTATCTTCCCTTCCCTTGAGTCCCGAAATACTTCCTGTACCCGCATCCCATTTCTCACTTGCTCGGGCTCGATCTCGTCTATATAGTGCCAGAGAGAGGTGTCGGCCCCGTCAAGCTGAACAAGGCCCACTATGTAGGGTATTCTCCCTTTATACTGAGGCGGGGCCACATGGCACACAGTATAGGCCAGTAGTGTGCCCTTGCCGCTCAGCTCGACCCATTCCGTGGGGCAATAGCAGCTGGCGCAATCAGAGGTCGGAGGACAGTAGACGACTCCGCACTGGGGGCATTTAGTGCCGTATATCTTGCAATTATCTCTGAGCTCGCGGAAGAATCGCGATATCCGTCCATAGGGGAGGATATAGTTGATCTCTATCTTCTCTGGGACCTTGATGATTTCTTCCTGCTGCTCCATATAAGTTACCTTCGCCAAATCGTTACCCCGGCGACGCTGAGAGCGGGACCGCCCATGGTCTCCACAAGGCCTGTCTTGGGTAGTGGATCCACTTGATAATCGCCACATTCGCCGCGCAATTGCCTGATGATGCTGCTGGTTTGCAGCAGGCCCACGCCGCCGATGGGATGCCCGTGGCCCATACAGCCTCCCGAGGTGTTGACCGGCAGCTCCCCGCTGAGTTTGGTGATGCCGGCCTCGATGAACCTTCCACCTTGTCCTTCTTCGCAGAAGCCAAGCAGCTCGTAGGTGAGGAGCTCGAGCATGCTATAGGCATCCTGAATTTCCACCACGTCTATTTCCTTCCTCGGGTTGGTGATGCCGGCCATATTGTAGGCCTTTTGCGCTGATGTAATCACCGTCTGGGGGGCATGGAACTTGGCCCCGGGGCTCATTACCTCACGCCAGCCGAATTTCTGAACATCGACAGCATAGCTATAGCCGTCGAGCCAGATGGGAGGTTTCCTCAGCTTCTTGGCCCTCTCCTCTGAGGCCAAGACAAGGGCCACCCAGGCGTCGGTGACCACGCAGCAATCGAGGAACTTTGTGGGATAGGCTATCATGGGGGACTTCATCACATCCTCAACCGTGAGCTTCCGTGGCGATTGCGCCTTGGGGTTGAGCAGGGCATTGCCATGATTCTTCACCGGCACAAGCGCTGCCTGCTTCTCAGTTATGCCGAACTTTGACATATAGAACTGCACCATTATGGCAAAGATGGAGATAGCCATAAAGCCCAAGGGGAAGTCCCAGATGTAGTCATTTGCGTGTGTGATGATAGCCTGAAAGCCGGGCAAACCGGGGACATCGGCTACGGAAGGGCCATCTCCGGCGATGACCAGGACCAGCTCGGCATCGCCCACCATTATCTCGCGGGCGCCGCCTATGACGGCCACGGGGGTGCTTCCGCCCATGTTCTGGTTGACGCAGAGAGGCTTCTGCGTGAGCCCGATCGCCTCAGCGAAATAGCTTGGGGGTAGTATCTGTCTGTTGAACAGGTCGCTGGCGGTACCAACATGAACGGAATCGATGTCCTTTATCCCGACCCCGGCATCCTCCAGGGCCTCTTTGGCCGCATCATAGATCATCTGGAAGAAAGTGGCATCCTCGCGTTTTCTGACGCATACGGGGTCGCTAACGCCGACTGCCGCTACTCTTCTCGCCATTGCTTAAGCCCATTTAACCCCGAAGTTCGGGCTGAATATGCTCCAATCACATCCTCCTGATCTCTCTCATTTTGTTAGCATCGGGCCAGGAGCCGTAGTGTTTTAGCGCGCTCTCTGGAGGTCGCTTTTGCGACCACTCCTTCTCGAACTCCTCATAACTCTTGCCTCTTGCCTTTCTCATCTCCCTGGCCTTTTGCCGCAGCTCTTCAGTTCCCTTCTGGTCCACTTCCAGTGTCTCAGAGGAATAAGCTACGTGAAAGACATTTTCGGCGGTCCACGGGGATATGATCCCTTCCCTCAGGTCTTCGACCACCTGCTCTGGACCGCGCTCCAAGACATCGCCATAGCCGGCACCGCCGCTACTCATATTTATGAAGATGTCGCCATGGCTCAAGGGTGACGGGGAGCGTTGATTGTGCCTGAAGGTGTAGATACCCTCAATAGCTCTTCCGGTGACCATTTCCCGGACATCGAGGGCGAGGTCGCTATCGCCACGGGACATCTTGTGCCAGAGGTTGGTGTTCTTGATATCAATGCCGACTTTTACTGCCCCCGGGTAGCCGCCGAAGAGGCCTTGAGCACTGCGAGTTTTACTTTCCCTACCCGTGCTGACATACGAGCCACGGTCAGTGAGATGTACAGCTTGGGCAGTGATGATGCCATATCCGCCGCGATTCTTGCCGAAACCACAGCTATCCTTGAGCACAGGCTGAGATAGAATGAGCAGAGGAACGGTCTCTTCGGCATCCTCGACATCTATTCCCTTTGCTCCTGGCATATAAC
>SDBU01009066.1_pt1 | contig 11219 bp, 13 predicted proteins | sample 2277071 | NCBI WGS metagenome assembly SDBU01 (sample SAMN10397929, study PRJNA504765) | marine sediment metagenome | isolation source: marine sediment core GS08_GC12, 126 cmbsf | place: Arctic Ocean: Gakkel Ridge, Loki's castle | collected 2008 | reverse complement strand
TCAAATGAAAGTCACTCCTAGTCTTGCTATTTCTAATGAACCGTATGTGATTACGGTTATTGCAGTTAGAAAAAAAGAGGTGAGAATCATTTTGTTTTTACCTCACTTATTGAGTGTATAACAAAGACCTCATTGAATTTTTCAATAATCTCTTCTATCTCTGTGCTTCGGAATTGAGAATAGAAATCAACATCAAATTTGAAACTATCTTTTCCGTTCTGATTAGTGATTTTTTCAGTAACAGATGAAACTTTGAAGTCACCTTTTTGAAAAAGTCTGATGACTTCAAGGTTGCGAGTATTGGTTGTAGCATCTTCAACGTTCTGCATTACTTCTTTGCCTTCGAGTTTTATTGGTATCAACACACCATTGAAGGAAAGAGTTGCTTTGAATTTGTTTATGTGTGTCATTCTCTTTGTCTCTCCTTCATGTCAACTATTGTTTTGTAAGTTCCTGCAATTTTGTCTTTGAGTGCCAAGATTTTATCCAAGTTGAATTGGTATTTTCTTGCCTCATCTTCGTCATCTGAATACCTGTTGATTAATTCTGTAGCATCGATTGATTGTTTGTCTATTGCCTCAACGATTCTGTGAATTCCTCTGATGGTCTTTTTTGGATCTGTTGCAACATCATCTGCCAAGTCCAACAATTTTCTGTGTGCACTTTCAAGATGTATTTCCATATCTTCGAATCTGTCAGTTAGAACCTTCTTGAATGCCTTTGAGACACCTTCGATTGATCTTGGACTTTCAAGATTGAATCCCATTACATGACAGTTGACATCTTCATCTTCTCCCCATGCTTTAAGAAATTCTTCTACACCAGTAATATCCAAGTCCTTTCCATCATTATCTTTTACAACTTTGAGTGGCAAAAGATATAATGAATCGCTAAGATACATTGCTCCCATTCTCAGTAGTTTTTCTCTGAAACGGTTTCTTTTTGCGTTGCTTCTTTCTGAACTACTGTATCCTCTTTCTTCTGCTATCTGTGCTTCTGTTCTGTTATGTTGATTTATGTATCTGATGTGCCTTGACCAGTTTCTTCCATGAATGTCGTATCCTACAAGTAGGTACTTTGTAAGAAACTCACTCTTTGATAGTGAGATGGATTTGTCATGTTCCATCTGTTCTATCAATTTTTCTACGGATTTAAGAGGCAATTTAGAGATGCTCCTTTGGATTAAATTGTTGTGCTTTGTTTATTGCACCTGTCTGAGTACAGAGTCTTTCAATCTCTTGTTTTGCAGAGTCGATTAATTGATGATAGTGTTTGTTTTCTGCTGTAAAGTCGCTGAACATTGCGTTGAAAATTTGACTTCCATTACCAAGTTTTGTGACCTTTAGATCGTACATGGTTTGTTTCTCAAGTTTTTTCTTCTCTGTATCACTGAGTTTCTTTCCTCTTTGTGCTTCTTCTCTTTCTAATGCTTTGAGAAAAACTTCCCTACCTGCTGGTTTTTCAAGTTTCAATAATGCTTGTTGTTCTGCTCTTGTTCTTGCAAGTTTGTTTGGATAGTCAATGTAGACTGCAAGTTGTTTTTGAATTGAAGTTAATTCTTCTGACATTACGCTACCATCAAGGAATGGATTGTCTTTCAATGCTCTCATTTGTTCTCAACCTCAACTGCTTCTTTCTGTTCTTCTGCATCTTCAACTTCTTCTGATTCCTCTTCGGTTTCAGTTTCTTCTTCTTCCTCAGTTTGTTTTCGTTTAGCCTTTTTCTTTGGTTTCTTTTTGATTTCGTAACCAAGTGCATCTAAGACTTCTGTGATAATGTCTCGTGCCATCTCATCGAATTCTGTTTCATACATCTCTTCAACGAGTTTGTCAACTTCTTCCTGAGTGAGAGGTCTGCCTTCTGATTCAAGGACTTCTCTAATTTGCTCATCAGACTTTGAACAAAATGCTCCTATATTTTCCTGAATGAATTCCCAATCTGCTTCTTGAAGTTCTAGTTGCTCCATTAGGCGTTTCTTTGCCCTTCGAAGTCGTTCTCTCCAACTAAGACTCAAGAGGCATCTACCTCCTGAGTAATTGCTTTCTTGTCAACAGTGATTGTTGATGCATTTTTGTACAATGCAAGTTCAGTTCTGTCACCAAAACCATAACTACTTCCATAGTATTGCTGACCGTTTTTGATGTAGCCATTTCTGATTGTTATAGAGTCACCTTCATTGACTGAATCTGTCTGACCATTCCACAAAGTAATTACGATGTGATCTTCTCTTTCATCTTGAAGAGTTACTTCACAGACTTTGTAATTCTGACCAGTTTTCTTTGATGTTACATCTCTTACTTTGGTTTTTTTGATGATAGTTCCACGAACATTGATTCCTTTTGTTATTTGGTATCCTTGAATCACTTGCAAGTGGGTTGTTGTTAATAGTTCATACAATTCCTTGTTTCGTTTGATATTTGCATCACTCTCGAACATTTGTTCAATTGTTACAAATTCAGGTAAAACAAAAGTTTGCTCAACTACTGTAGGTTGACAGTCTTTGTATTTTTTTGTCTCGGTATGTTTTGCAACTTGTTGTAATGCTCTGTCTTGACCTGATGCTCTGAATTCTTTACCACATTCACATGTTGGTTTGAATCCCAATGTGAGATATGCACCACGCAAGTGTTTTGATTCTAGATCCTCAAAAAGAGTTTCAGGTGAACCAATAAAAGTTAGGTCAGTATCCATTGCTTGATTGTAGTAACCAGTCAATTGTGACTACCTCCTATTGGCTTGGTGAAGCCGAAGTTGTTCTCAATTCCGTTGAAATGATCAACGATGAGCAATTCTGCTTCAAGTTTGAAATTTCTATGTCTGAGATTAATCTGTCGTTTTGCAACTACAGGTCTGTCAGATACAGACTTTGTGCCGAAAAAATTTGAGGCTTGAATATGTTCTGAATCAAGTTCGAGGACTGATAAGTGCTCATCTTGATTCATGCCGGAATCTCTAACAAGTAGGTCTCCTAAAGTGAGAGATTCCAAGTTGGTACTATTCTTGTGAGTCATACCTAAATGACAGTAGTAGTAGTTATTAAACCTGTCGTATCGACCATGACACGTACACACTTGAGTTGTTCGTTAAAACGCACATACACTTACTCATATAGAAAAAATCTCCTTCCTAAGTCATGGTTAGTTCTTTCATCAGTAGATAGAGACTCCTTGAAAAATCGACACCAGAGGGTTAAGAGTTATCAGGGAAAATCTCATCTACAATTTTAGGTAAACGTACCTGCTCTCCATTTCTTCTTTGAATTTTTCTTTGGTAATTCTGCCTGATGAGAATACTAGATTTTCAATAGTAATTTTTTTTATTTTTTCCTTTAATTCATCTTCATTTTCTGCTTCGATTATAAGATCTCTTGGGACTAATGAAATCTGGAAATACAATTAGTCATAACCACCAAGTTTCCACTTCTTGATGTACTTCCATAGAACTTTTGTCATTTCAGGTGGAGTTAACTTGTTTTTTCCAAAAAGTTGTTCTACTGTTTCAGTGCATCCTTCAAAAGCGATGTTGAAACCACCAAAAGGTACTTTTTTAGCCAAAGTCTTTACTCCTTTGCTTTCTCTAGAACTTGGATTTTGCCTTTATGTAATTCTGCATTTGGTATTAGGAATGTATCTTTTTCTTGTTTGAAAGTTGTATGAGTTATACCAATCTTCTTGACGATTGCTTCTTTTCCTTCATATTTTATCTTGTCACCTATTCCAAGTCCACTGTGTTTGAGTCCTTCACCATAAGACCAAACTCGGAAAACTTCTCTGAATCCGGTTCCACCTGCAATCAACAGTCCCATAATACCAGCAAGGATAACCCAATATAATATTGGAATAATTTCTTCTCCAACACCAAGTTGTGTGATTCCAATTCCAAATATCATTGCATAAATGATTACTGTAACAAGTGTTTTGACAAATGGCATACTTCCATCTGTGCCAAACATGTCTGAGTTGTATTTCTCCATCCACTGCAAAACAATTCTACTTCCAATGATTCCTACTACGATGAGAATGATGAATGCAATAATGTTTGGAATGTAAGTCCATAATACTCCAAGCCATGCAGATGCTTCTGAAAATCCTAACAAATCAATTGCAATTACAAATGCGTAAATCCATGCAAACCACTTTGCAGTCATTGGAATTAGATCAGAGATTTGTCCCCAACCGGATTTTTCGTATGTCTCTCCTTCTTCTATTCCACCTTTCTCTTTGAGTAGTTTGTTTGAGAAAAGTTTCTTTAGGAATTTTCGTAATCCAAACTCTACAGCACGACCAATAAAGTAACCAATACCTAAAACTATGATTGCTGATAATACTCCTACACTGTTAACTGCAATTGTATCTCCCCAACTTGAGAAGAGTTTTATCCAGAACTGAAAAAATGGATTTGATTCCTCAACTCCTAAAAACTCTGATACTGGTTGTTTTTCTTCAATTGCCTCTTGAGCAAATGCCAATGGAGCAAATAGAGTGCCCGACAGCATGATTGATACCGTTGAAAACAGTAGAATGATTCCCCATTTGCCCTTGATCATTGGTATTGTATCAATCCAATAAGGGCTTTAAAAGAATTTCCATGATCGCTTCATATCGTATGCGACACGTACACCTTTGATTCTACGAGGTAGAGGTAAATTGTGTATTAAGTAAAATCACTTAATTAAGTAAATTTATGATTTTTTACTTAATCAAATCCTAGAGGTAGAGGTAAAAATGAAATTTCTAGAGGTAGAGGTAAAAAAAAATTAGTTGGATGACTTTACTTTGTCGATCCAGTATTGGATTCCTTTGAGTCCAACTTCTCCTGCTGTTCTTCCAAACTCTGTAAGAAACTCATGTGAGAAGTGACCGTATCCTTCATTCTGTCCCCACTTGTCATGTGCAATTTCGTGGCAAAGTGTACCAACTGCAAATGCTGAGAACTTGTCAAAGAATCTTTTTCCACCACATCTCCTGACATTCCATACAAGTGAATGTGGTTTTCTAAGACTCAAGATGTCGCCTTCTTTTGAGTAATCAGCGAATTCCTCAGTTTCCTTTGTTGTTACAAAGTCTACATCAATGTCCTCCTTGATTACATCCTTTGCAACTGCTTTGCAGACTTTGGCAAAGAACTTCATTCCTTCTGTTGGTTCAACTCTTACTGCATGTTCCCATCCCGAAGAAGAATGTTCCTTTGATGCATACGTTAGAGTGCCTTGTTCTTTCAAGTGGTCAACAACTTCTGAATCAAGTGTTCCCTGTGGGATCAAGTATGCTCCTGCCATCTTTGCTCTCTCGTTTTCAGCAGAGTCCGATGATTCTATCATCACGTTATCTGTTCCGTATCTTTTTACAAATATCTCCTTTGTTGTTTCTACTTCGGTTCTCTTGAGTGCTTCGTTGATCCAGTTAGCACCACAGTTTTCCTTGTCTATGAGGTCAAGTGTGTTCTCAGTGATCTCTGCATAGAGTTTTTGCAGATAAGCATCTGAGATTACATTTCTGTCAGTTGTCTGTGGAATCTTCTGTTGGATGTCTACATGCCATCTTAGGTCTTGTTCTATCTCCTGAACAACACATCCAAGTTCAAAGATGATTGGATCTTTATCCTCTTCCTTTTCATAAAGGAATACTTTGGTGTCCTCAACTCTCTTGACTAACTTTTGATTTGCTCCTAGTGCAATCACTGTTGGTAGTCTTGCTGTGAACGTTTTGATCAAAGTCTTTTGTTCTACTTTGATTCCATTGATGGTAAGTTGTTTTCCGTTTGGAACTGCAACCTTTTCTACCGAAGTGATAGTTGAACCCAATGATTCATCCTCATCGTTTTCAAATACTGCATGAACTTGAGCACCTTGAATTTCTGGAATTTCAGAAACCCTTCTGGTATCCTCTTGGAATTCGATTAAGGTCTTTCCAGTCTTTACCCAACCTGAGATTGCTCTTGCAAAGAACTGTTTTTCTCCCAAGTTGTACCTTCCTCTCTGGTTCTTGTTGACTCGCTTATAGGAGTCCTTGAATAGAGTGTAGATGTCTTTTTCATCTCTGAATCCGTTTCCGTTGTCTACTATATCGACTACTATCCTGCCTTTCTTATCCTGTGATACGTCACATGATATGACAGTTACAGGCTTCTCATCAAACGAGTTTGAGATGATCTCTTGGATTAATCTCCAAAGTTTCATCTCAGACATCTGAGTTGCGAAACCCTTTGTGTCTATTTCGAATCTACGTTCTACAATAGATTCTACTTTCTTCATTGGTTCTTCCACCGATTTTGAAGAGTTACGGTCTTTGTGTTCTTTGTGGGACATACTAGATCTGAATTATGAAGGTAGTTATAGTTTTCAAGGCTACGCAAAAAATTTGTCTAAGTCAACAAAAGTTTTTACACACAAAACTTTTTGGAAAATTCTGCCATCGCCACACGAAACTCGAAAAAATAAAGATTGAATTTCTGCTTAACGTACAAACAGAGTTCAAGATTTACTTTTTCAAAATAATTATTCAGTTACCTCCCACGTAACAATACCTTCTACAGTGTTACGTTTTTGTATCTTGCAATGCATGTGCCAATCTTCGTGACGTTGCTTACGTGCATCAATGATGTCGTCATCTTCAAATCTTTGTTCACATAGATTACATTGGTGAATCAAATTAAAACCTCCCAAAACACTTCACCTGTAACTACGTTTTCAGTTGCGACTTTGTGAAACTCTTCATGTTGCTTTTTTGTTTGTTCTGCATTGACATTGTTATCGTATTCAATTTTACAAATACTACACATCCATTTCTTTTTCTTCTCAACTGTGACCTGATATTCTTCTATGCAGTCAACCAGTCTTTTACATAAAGCCTTCATGTGTATTTTAGAAGTAATTTGACATTCAGTTCTTTTCAAATACTTTTGTTTATCTTTATTGAAGAATTGTTCCCATGATATGTAACTGAAAATTTGCATTCCAACAAAGTCATCTAATCCAATCTTATCTCCGTACCACCATAATCCTAATTCAAAATTTTCTACTCCGAATCTGGAACTTGATGTTTGATAATCAAATTCAAAATTACTAGCATTGAATTCTAAAAAGTCCTGTGGATGTGGCTTTACATAGATTCTCCATTTTCCTGAATCATCTAGTTCTATTGCACATAAACGATCTTTGTACTCGAATCTTTCAAACCAACCTCTTTCCTTGATTTGAGAGATGATGATTTTCATTACCTTTTTCTGGTATGGAAGCCATTTACAGAAACTTAGATTTAACAAGGATTCTGTTTTCTCATCGAATTCTTCTTCTGTCATACAATTGAGATACATGTCAGTTTTAGTCATGTTTTCAGTAGCATTCAATTTGATTTGTCTTTGAATCTGTAGACTACACATTTTTTTTGTAGTCATTGAAATATTACGACTGAGGCACTCTGCTGAGTTTACAGAGTTCTCAGAAACCTCAGTCCTCTTTTTGGTGTTATTCTTGTGAGTCATAAGAAAATTACTGTGCCGAATGATATAGCAATTTAACAGTATTATACAAATAACATTTGTATCATTCTTCCAATTTAGTCACGAAATTAGTTTGGACTAATAAAAAAAGGAAAAGGGTTTCCCCTAGATTTTTTTGCAGAGAATTTCTATTCTATGCTTTCTGTGTTGTTTGGATTTAGTACCTTCTTGAAGTGTATCCCAATATCTCTTAGAATCAGTTGCAGTCTTTCCATTGTAAACAGATGCCATGAATCTTGTCAGGTTATTGTTTACTGTTTTTGGACTCTTCAATCTTCCATGTTTTATTTTGGAGTGAACTGCTCCAACTAAAGCATAGAAGTTGTTTGGATTACTGAATCTTGTTCTTGCAAGACCTTGTGGGTAAACTCTTTTGATGTAGTTGAAAACTTTTTCTAACTCATCAGTGAGATCTGCTTTGTTTGGTACATTGAGATCCCATGCATGATAGTAGGAACTAAGTTTACTACTTGATTGTGCACCTTGATGCATTAACACCAGAAGTTCTTCTGTTGTTAATTGGTCAAGACTTCTTCCCAATTGTCTATCTGTTAGTACAGCAAATTGTTGATAGAATTTTTTGTACTTCTTTGATAGAATTCTTGCTAGTTTCCAGAATGCAGTGTCGTTAAAGTATGCTTTGTTGATTTCAGGTCTGTTCAAGTTGGAACCTAGTGTGTTAACAAGTACGAAGTAATCTCGTTCTTCTGTTTCATCTTCGCATATTGCTTCATAGAATGGTACTGATTGGGTTTTCAACCTGTTTTGCAATTCTCTTGGTAATTTTGAGAATGTTTTTCCACCATACTTTGAGTAGTAGTCTTTGTCTTTCTTGTATTTGGAAGTTGTCGGTTTTGGTTTTTCGATCCTGATCTTACCTTTTCTGAATCGAATCAAGTTAATGTTTCGTTGTTGTCCATTAGTTAATCTAATGTCATCAGCACTGTATCTTTGAGAATCAGTAACAGGTATTTTTTTACCTTTGATTGTTGATTTTACAAAGATCTGAATTTGTCGTGAATTCCATACAGTATCTTCTCTTTGCCAATCTGAAACATCTAATTTTCCAGAGTCCCAAAGCGAGACAACCTTATCTACTGGTCTGAATAGAAGTTCTTGTGGGTATTCTAATCCATTGCTCGTTAAAGTCATTATGGGTTTTGGATTAGTATCCATATTTATGCTTTCAATCAATATTCCGGTTTAGATCGGGTTTTTCCGGTCAATTTCCGGTCATCTTAACCATTGGTCAATTTTCTTTCAACTTTTACCCTATGCACATGCACAATGTAAAACTACTCGTGGCAACCACACTCACAATACTTGTAATTACATAATACTCCACCTGCTGTACACGAAGCACAGTATCTATTTTTCAATATCTTTTTTTTTCCATACAAATTCTGCATGTTTTATATTTTCGTTTATGCTTTTTGTGATTATTTTCTGTCGCTAAATCGTAATGAAATGGCATTACTTTCTATGAAGTCTATCTACAAGTTTTTTTGCTTTTTCAAACTCTTCTTCATTGAAAACATTTGTTGCAAGTCCTAGTTTTTTCCTAGTTTCAATTTCTTTTACTACAGAATTTATCTCATCAGGATATTCCAATCTTTTGTCCGGCAAGATACCAAAGTTTCCTTCAATGAATGCTTCTTCTTGTTCTTGCAAAGTCAGCATCAAGTCTGGTGTGAATGGATCTATTCTGTTTCCATCCTTGATGAACTGCTCATACTTTCTGTTTCCACTTTCTAACTTGTCGTTAAAGTCAATGTGTTCAAACTCATGATCTCCTAGTGCCTTGTAGTCTCCTTCTGTCATGTTTGGTTTCTTGTTGAATGTTGCTTTTCCATCGGTTGTATCTACTTTGGCAATCCAATCTTCATTTGGTTTTTTATTCTTCAATGTAATTGTGTGAATTTTGTTTCTAACACTCTTTGGTTGCTGTGCAAAAGATTCTGTTACTCCCTTTAACATTCCGTTGCTTTGAGATTTGTTTAACTTGTTGATTATCTTAACTCCTTCAAGTGTTGCAGGAGATCTTTTCCTTCTTACCTTCTTGTAAGAATTTATTGGATGGAACTTGTTGTTTGAATCTTTGAATCCCTTCATTTCTTATCCTTACTCCTGTCTCTTGTTTTAAAATCTGTGTTAATGGTTCCATCTTCATTGTAGCCAATGAATCTACCTTCATCAACTAATTCATTCCAATGTTCAGCACTTTTTATAGGAAAAGAACTGTAATATTTTCCATCTTTATCAGTATAATCACCAAGTAACCAAATTCCTTTTACTTTTGTATCGTTGAAACGTAACTTTTCTACAGGGAAATAATTTTGTTCTTCTGGATCAATGTAAAACATTAGAGGCTTGCCAACTTTCTTTACTAAGGAAACTGCTTGGTCTTTTGATAATGATGCCTCCTTTCTATATTTTTTAAAATTTGTTAGCCTCTCCATTACATAATCAATATCTTTTTGTTTGCTTCCCTCACCATGATAATGAAGTACCAGATCTTTTTCGCCTTTTACTCTTTCATAACTTGCTTTTGCACCTGATGGGAGTGTGAATACTTTTCCAGCAACATTTCTTGTTGGTTTTTCTTTTATTATTGTCTCAACTGGTTCACCTTTTTTTGTCTGATCAATTATATGGGTAATTCTTTGAACTAACTGTTCTTCTGGTTCATCTCTTTGTTTTCTAACCTTAACTCCCTGAGTCTTTGCAGTTTGATCTCGTGACTTTCTAACTCCCTTTGATTGAGTTATCGGATGAAATTTGTTGTTTGAATCTTTGAAACCTTTCATTTATTCTTCACCAGTTCTATACTTTTAATTGGTTTGTTTGTAAACAAAATAGTGTCTGCTGAATCAAAATTTATTCCATCATACCCATGATCCTTTGCATAGTCAGTCATTCTTTCATTGAACTCAGTTGGTGAAAACTTTTGAAATCCAGAACGTGGATCTACCTCTTCCATTAAATGATCAAGGTTTTTCTTTTGTGACCAATGTTCTTTTACCATTTGAAAATGCTGTGGATCTGTTTTGTCTGTGCCTTTTTGCTTTAAGAACCTTAGAATGTATTCAGGATACCAAGTTCTTATCTCATCAATGAATGGAATTTTAGGTGGTGTTTTATCTCCTGTTAACCAAAAGCCTTGAAGATTTAGTATTTTTGTATTGTCTTTTAGATTTATCTTCACAACTGTTTTCCCAAAGTCCCTTGCATTTTCTTCTGTCTTTGCAAAGTAGAATGCCTCTCCTGAATTTGGTCTGTTCCCAAACATCATAGTTGCAGTTGCAGACCTTCGTTTAGCAGTTGCTACACCAATCAGTTCTGTCTTAAAACCGTTCTTGATAATGTCTTTTGCATTTTTCAAAGTCGTTGCATGATAGAGATCCTTTTGAGTGAAATTCAATGAGAGTGGCACATCTCTTTTTTTTAATATCACTCCCTGAGTCTTTGCAGACTGATCTCGTGACTTTCTAACTCCCTTTGATTGAGTTATCGGATGAAATTTGTTGTTTGAATCTTTGAAACCTTTCATTTCAAGTCACTTCCAAAAATTATTTTATCAGAAAATATACCTGCTTTTTGTTTTGGAAAATCTAATTGATTAAAGTCACCTATTTTCTGTGCATGTCGATTTTTCTTTCCAGATTTTTTGTTAAAGTTAACCCACATACCTTGTCCCTGAGTTTCAGTAAACAATGCTC
>SDBU01009065.1_pt1 | contig 11219 bp, 11 predicted proteins | sample 2277071 | NCBI WGS metagenome assembly SDBU01 (sample SAMN10397929, study PRJNA504765) | marine sediment metagenome | isolation source: marine sediment core GS08_GC12, 126 cmbsf | place: Arctic Ocean: Gakkel Ridge, Loki's castle | collected 2008 | reverse complement strand
TGTTTCCAACCGTTGGCCAGATCACCCTCACCTGAATCCTCTCCCTTGACGGGAGAGGAAAGAGACGACCGTTCACGAAGCCAGTTCTGAGACAGGCTCCGTGTGTTCGCCCAATCGCGGCGCCGACGAGTCGGGGTCTATGCAAATCACGGTTCTTTCTCTGAACATCTGTAGTTCCTCACAATAGGCCGCATGGGCACGCCCTTCTTGCTCAGGTAGTCCTTGGCCTCGCCTATGGAGTACACGCCAAAGTGAAATATGCTGGCGGCCAGTACTGCGTCCGCTTTCCCTGCGTCGAGCGCCTGGTTGAGATGCTCGAGCGTGCCCGCGCCGCCACTGGCAACAACCGGAACGGTTACCGTTTCAGAGATCGATCTCAGTAGGTCCAGATCATAGCCCTCGTGAGTGCCGTCCTGGTCCATGCTGTTGACCACGATCTCTCCAGCCCCCAACCCCACCGCTTGCTGGGCCCACTCGATGGCATCGAGGCCAGTCGAGCGTCCGCCGCCATGTCCTGTATGAGTGCGCACCTCCCAGCGAGCAGGGTCGGTTCTTGCTACTCTCATGCCATCCAGACCCAGGACAATGCACTGGCGCCCGAACTGCTCGGCGCCTTCCCTGATCAGGTGTGGGTTCTCAACAGCGGCGGTGTTGATAGAGACCTTGTCGGCCCCGGCGTGAAGCATCTTCCGCATATCCTGGACGTTGCGAAGGCCGCCGCCCACCGTGAGAGGGATGAAGACCTGCTCGGCCACCTGCGAGACCACATCCAGCATGATCGCTCTACCATCCGCCGACGCGGTGATGTCGTAGAAGACCAGCTCGTCGGCACCCTCCCTGTCGTAGAAGGCGGCCATCCCCACAGGGTCGCCAGCATCCCGGTGGTCCATGAACCGCACACCCTTGACCACGCGGCCCGCCTTCACATCGAGGCACGGGATAATCCGCTTGGCAAGCATCGGCTACTTCCTCATCACCAGCATGTAGCACTTGTCGTGGATGTCGTATCGCGAGCTGAGGCGAAAGCCGAGCTTGTCTGCCATAGACCGCACGTCGTCTTCGTCTTTCCGGGCTCCTTGAGGGCGACCCTCGGCATCCGCTCGCTCGTGCCTCTCCAGGATAGCCAACCAGGCCGACTTCCTCATGCAGCGCCGGGTGTCTTCGAGCATAGCCTCGGGGTCCTCAACGTGATGCAGGACGCGGGAAAGGAGAGCGCCGTCCAGGGACTCGTCCTCAAGCGGGAGCTTCGCCCCCTTCGCCGACTGTATCAACTCGACGTTCGTGAGGTTTATAGCCTTCAACGCCTCTCGAGTAGCATCCAACTTCTCTTGTTCGGTATCCAGGGCATAGACCTTGCCGTCGAACAAGTACTTGCCGAGCGGTATGGTGAAATGGCCGTTCCCGCAACCGATGTCGGCGACGTGATGATACGTCATGATCGGGACCAGGGATATCAACCTCATTGGGTCGAGTTTGACCGCCATGTTTGCAGGCCTCCGTGTCATGCTATTCTGTGGTTAAGGCGACGTGTGCGGGATCGAAAACCCAGCCCTCGCCGCGGGGAGATGTGGCCCTTCAGGGACGGGCATCGCACTCAAGTCCGCCATCCCACGTGCCGCCGAGGGCGTCGATCGCTTCGCGGAGATCGATGTCCCCAGCATAGATGGCTTTGCCGACTATCGCCGCTTCCACGCCCAATTGGGACAGGCGACGAAGGTGTTCTATCGAAGAGATCCCCCCTGCGACCAGCATCCCCATCTCCGTCTGGCGGAGCAGTCCTTCGATGGCGTCGAAACTGGGCTCCGTGAGAGTCCCGACAGTCGTGACGTCAGTGTACACGAAGCGCTGGACTCCCACCGCTTCGATTCGCTTGACCATCTCGGGCGCAGGGATGCGGCTGGTCTCGGTCCAGCCACGCACGACGACATAGCCATCCCTGGCATCCACGCTGACCACCACCGACCCAGCGCCAAGCTCCCTGCACAGCTCTTGCACAAGGCTCGTTCTTTCCACCGCGGCGGTGCCTATGATGATCCGGCTAACCCCGGAGGCGACCGCCTGCTGTGCCGATATGAGCGTCCGTATGCCACCACCCAGTTGCATCGGCACTGCCACCGAAGAGGCGATGCGCCCGACGAGGGCCATGTTGACCGGAGTCCCTGCCTTCGCGCCGTCCAGGTCCACAATGTGGAGGCGCGAGGCCCCCATGTCCACCCACCGGGACGCCACGTCCAGCGGCGACTCGGAGAAAACCGTCTCCTTGCCGTAGTCGCCCTGATACAGATTGACGCACTTCCCTCCCTTGATGTCTATGGCTGGGATGACTTCCATCGGCGCTACCCCCGGGATTCCGCCGCGAGCCGGACGTAATTCCGATAGATCTTCAGGCCGATGTCCCCACTCTTCTCCGGGTGGAATTGAACAGCGACCACCTTGTCCCACGCAACTGCGCTGCAAAACTCTATGCCGTACGTTGTGGTCCCCGCAACCACGGCCTTGTTTTCGGGCTCGGCATAGTAGCTGTGTGCGAAGTAGAAGTAGGACCCGGTAGGCACTCCGGCCAGCACGGGATGGCCAAGGCGGAATTCGACCTGGTTCCAGCCCATGTGCGGCGCCTTGACGCCGGCAGGTAAGTGCCGGACGCGCCCGGCCAGCACCCCGAGGCCTGGCTCGACGCCCTCGTCAGAACCATCGAGCATGAGTTGCAGCCCAAGGCAAACGCCAAGGAAGGGCCTGCCGCTGGCAACGAAGTCCTTGATGGGCTCGACCAGCTTCCTTGCCCTCAACCGGCACATGGATGAATCGTTCGCGCCCTGGCCTGGAAACACCAGCGCGTCCGCGCACTCGATATCGCCCGCGTCGCTGGTGATGACAGCCCTGGCGCCGGACCTCTCAAGCGCCTTCTGAACGCTGCGTAGATTGCCAGCCTGATAGTCGAGTATAGCTATGTGTGGACCGCTCATCGTATGCAATCATCGTATCACATCTCGCCCATCCCAAGCGCCCTTGGGCAACCCGGCGACTACATCAAGCGGGGCTACGCCTCTTCGCCCGTCGCGAACTCGAACGGCAGGTCCTTGTCTTCAAGCCGCGCAAGCATGAACAGGAGGTCCGAGAGCCGATTCAAGTAGCGAGGGATCTCGGCATTGCGGATCTTGCCGTCCTCATTGAGTGCCACGACACGCCGCTCGCTGGTACGAAGGAGGCTGCGGGCAAGGTCAAGCGCCGCCGACCCGGGGGTTGCCCCTGGCACTATGAACGCGCGGGGCAGCTCTATTTGAGCGCCTATCTTGTCTATGAGTCTCTCCAGCTTGCTGACCATGCCGGGAGTGACCACCGAGAAGCGAGCCCGGAATCTCTCGTAGTGGGCGGGGTCGGTGGCCAGCTCCGCGCCGACGACGAACATCTCGCGTTGCACCTTCAGGAGTATGTCCTTCACATGCTGGTTGGCGCATAGAGCACGCGCAAGGCCCATTGCCGAGACGGCCGAGTCTGTGGTGCCGCACGCCTCGATCCTGGGGTCTGCTTTGGACACGCGACCGCCGAAGAGGAGTCCGGTTTCTCCTGTGTCGCCCTTCTTTGTGTAGACCTTCATGTGATGTGACCTCGCGCAAGATATCGACGTTCAGGCAATGTCTCGGGGTAGGGGCGAACCTGTGTGTTCGCCCAATCGTGGCGCCGACGAGTCGGGGCCTATGCAAATCGCGATTCTTTCTCCAGACTGTGTCGGGACGCTTTGCCGGTCATGCGCAGCATACCAGAAGAGGCACGTCTGCGAGTGTCAGACGTGCCCCTCTTCAGAACGCCAGGGTAGCCGCATGGATGGCGCTCTGACGCCGTCGTGGACGGCGTCCTACCCCGGGCTAGCTCTTGATTCCTACCTCGATGCGCTTGGCCTTCTTGGCCTCCTGCTTCGGGAACGTGATACTCAGCACACCGTGCTCATAGCTGGATTCGGCCTTCTCAGTATCGACACTGTCGGGCAGCCGGAGAGAGCGATGGAACGAACCGGACCTGCGCTCCCGCATCAGATAGCTACCTTCCTTGGTCTCACGCTCGCTGGCCGTCTCCCCCCTTATCGTAAGCACGTCGTCTTCGATGGTCACCTGGATGCTCTCAGGTCCGACCCCAGGCAACGAAGCGTGTATGATGATATTGTCACCCTCCTGCACTACGTCCAGGGGCACTCCCCACCTCTCCAGGCCACCCTCAGCAGACCCCGTGCTGCCGAATCCCCGCCAAAGGCGGTCAATGGTCTGGTCCATCCGCCGAAGCTCCGCAAATGGGTCCCATCGCTGCAATCCCATGTCTGCACCTCCATATCAGTCTTGAGGGATCGGTACCTCGACATCTATGTTAACCACAATGAGGCATGTTTGTCAAGGCTGCTGCCACAGGTGTGTTAAAGCCCGTTGCCTCATTGCTTGATATATGCTAAGATGACCGCATACGAACTGGGGTCGCGGCTGGTTGTGCTCAAGCTCCGGCTATGGCGCATCTAGCCTTGTCTTGCCGGGCCCTGGCGACGGTGAGAGCAGTCTGTTTGAGGGTTTCAAGCCTGGAGGGAGGCAAGGCCCCCTTCGGAATCGGGAGCATCGGCGGCAACAAACATGGACAACTACTACGACATACTGGGCGTGAGGAGGGACGCCGACGAGAAAGACATACGTCGGGCATTCAGAAGGCTGGCCCGCCAGTATCACCCCGACCTGAATCCAGGAGACAAGGAGGCCGAGGGGAAGTTCAAGCGGATCAACGAAGCCTACGAAGTCGTCTCGGACGCGGAGAGTCGAAAGAAGTACGACAAGTACGGCGACAGGTGGAAACACGCAGACGAGTTCCAGGCTCGGTATGGGCGCGAGTCCGGCGCGCCGTTCCCCTGGACCTATCGTTCAGGTGACCAAGGCGGCTTTTCTGGTTCTGATCCGTTTGCTGGACTTGAGCACCTGCTGGGCGGCTTCGGAGAGCGCGCCGGGCGTCGCCACCGCACCCGTCCCAGGCCGGCTGGAGCGGAGGCATCTGTCGATGTCAGTCTGGAGGAGGCGTTCTCGGGCGCCAAGCGGAACGTGACGATCACCTCGGCAGGCAAGGAGCGCCGCATAGAGGTGAGCATTCCCCCAGGCGTTGACACCGGTTCGGTCGTAAGAGTCACCCCAGGCGAGGGGCGGGAGTTGCTGCTGAACATAACCGTTGCGGCCCACGAGCGGTTCAGTCGCAAGGGTGATGACCTGTTTGCAGAAGTAGATGTGCCGCTTGAAGACGCAATCCTGGGTGGTGAGGCGGATGTCCAGACCCTGAATAGCAGGATACGTGTGAAGGTCCCTCCGGAGAGCCAGAACGGACAGAAGATTCGGCTGGCCGGACAGGGCATGCCCAAACTAAGGTCGCAGGGGAACAGGGGTGACCTCTACATCACCATCCGGCCCAGGATGCCGAAGAACCTGACCGGTGAAGAGTTGGAGTTGGTCCGGCGGTTCAAGGCGCTCCGCTCTCGGAAGAGGTGAGGAGACGTGTCGATGAATGAAATGCTGGACTACGACGAGCCCTGCTTCGTCATCAGCGTGGCCGCGCGGATTCTGGGGGTCCAGACGCAGACGCTCAGGTACTACGAGCGATTGGGCCTTGTCGAGCCGCACCGTACCGGTGGCAACCAGCGGGTATACTCTCGTCGGGAGGTCGAGAAGGTACAGCGTATCCGGAGCCTGATGGACGATCTGGGCGTGAACCTAGCTGGCGTCGAGGTCGTGATGAAGCTGCTGGACCGTTTGCGAGAGTCCGACGCAGAGGTCCAGCTGCTCAGGGACGAAGTCGAGCGATTGCAGCGCTTGCTAGGCACGTTCGAGCGTGCCAAGTAACCTTTGGCGCCGGTCGAGCAACGCCATAGACGTTCAGGTAGTGTCTCGGGCTAGGGGCGAACCTGCGTAGCCTGTCTCAAAAGTCCCTTCTCCCCTCGGGGGAGAAGGTTAGGATGAGGGGGTGCCAACGATAGTCGGAATTGGCAGTCATCTGATGACCGTTTCCAACCGTTGGCCAGATCACCCTCACCTGAATCCTCCCCCGTCAAGGGAGAGGAAAGAGACGACCGTTCACGAACCCAGTTCTGAGACAGGCTCTGTGTGTTAGCCCAATCGTGGCGCCGACGAGTCGGGGCCGCCACCAATCACGATTCTTTGTCTGAATATCTATGGATGGCCCTGCTGCTTCGTCTCCGACCCATGCTAGCCCGCCGCGTCACTTCCCGCCCGCGATTCTCTCTTGCGCCCGAACACACACCTACCCCTCGCTGCTGCGCCGCTCCCCTCCGTGGAGCTCACTAGGGTATGCATTGCGTTTGGAGACCCACCACAACCTGCGATCGCTATGAGAACGGATCGCAGCCTTTGTAGAGACGCCCCGCTGGGGCGTCTCTACGGAAGATGCTCATTGACTTACGTACCCCGGTCAGCCTCCGTGGAAACCAATACCCAACCCCGATATCTGCTTCGTTGATGTATACTGTCTCAGTTGAATCATCGTCAGAACTCAGCAATTGAACAGATAGCCGCTTGAGAGAGTGGAGGAACCATGGGTTGTGAGAACACACGTCCGGACGAGTCCAGCGACACCCCGGAAGGCGGGATCGTGATAAGACAGGTGCAATACGCCTGGCTGTGGTCCTCGATGCCGTTGTTGCTTATTCTAGCCGCGCTGTTATACCTCGGCATACTCGCCGATCCGTTCATGCCCGCAGTGCTCTGCATCATCATCCTGGTGCCGAAGTACGTCATGTGGCGAAGGACCGCATACACCCTCACCGAGGACCTCCTGATCTATCAGCGTGGGAGCATCACAAGTAGCCGGAAGTATCAAATCCCAATATCAAGGATCAAGGCGGTAAGGGCCAAGTTTGGAATCTTTGGCAGGGCACTCGGATACCAATATATCGACCTGACGCTGGACAACGACGCCCGCGCCACCCTCGCGTTCGTCCCTATCGAGGCTGCCGTCGCCGAATACCTGCAAGAGTTGATCGACGCGTGCGAGCCGGAGCCGCAGGACGCGCAGGACTCCGACGAGCCGCGTCCGTACGATCCGGACGTATCTCGATACGACCCGGACGACCCCTCCGAGGACGGACCGCCAGACAAGTGACGCTATAGGAGGCCGGTGTGCCAGAAGCACGAGAGACCTACAGACTGATGCGCGCAGGCCGGCTGATTGACGGCCGAGGAGGTCCCCCTATCGAAGGGGGCGCCGTGCTTGTTCAGGGCTCAGCGATCCGGGCGGTTGGCCCCGAAAAGGACGTGGCGCCGCCGGAAGGCGCTCCGGTGGAAGTGCTGGACTACTCGGGCAGGACGATCATGCCCGGGATGGTGGACTGTCATACTCACCACAACGGCTTCGGCGATGGCCGGGCAGGGGACGAACTGGCCACCTATCCTGATGAGCTGCTCACCCTCCAGTCAGCTCGCAACGCGAGGAGGGCCCTCTTCTCTGGCGTAACCACCATACGCGAGAACGGCCCCAAGAATGTCACCATGTTCAGGCTGCGCGACGCCATACGCGAAGGAGTGACGATCGGCCCTCGCATGAACCTGTGTGGCCGCCCGGTATCCATCATCGGCGGACACATGGGCTACTTCGGCTCCGAGGTAACCGGCCCCAACGAGGCGGGGGCCATGACCAGGCAGCTCATCAAGGAAGGCGCCGACTACATCAAGATCACCGCCACCGGAGGCTCCACCCGGACTTCCTTTCCGCTGCTTCCTGCCTTCAACGTGGATGAGCTCAGGGCCATCACTGACGAGGCGCACAAGTTCGGCAAGCTCACCGCCACCCACTGCCTCTCAACCCAGGGCGTCATCGACTCGCTCGATGCCGACGTAGACATGATCATCCACTGCGTATTCCGTGAGCCTGACGGCGCCGACAACTTCAGGGAAGATGTCGTGGAACGCATAGTGGAAAAGGGGGCCTTCGTCAATCCCACATTGCAGGTCTTCAGGTCCGGGATATGGGCCCAGCAGCACAAGAAGGAGCGCGAGGGGCTGACGCCGGCAGAGCAGCTCAGGCTGGACGAGGATCGCCGCAGCTTCGACGTCCGGCTCGAGGATTGCCGGCGAATGGTGGAGATGGGGGCGAAGCTGATCACCGGGTCCGACTCCTCATGGGGTAACAGCCGGCTTGGCAACACGGTGTACGAGACCGAGTGCCTCGTCGCGGCCGGCTACTCGCCCATGCAGGGTGTGCTGTCCGTGACCGGCCAGGCGGCTGCCGCCCTGGGCATGGACGACAGCGTGGGCACGCTGGAGCCTGGCAAAGAGGCTGACATCGTCGTGGTCGACGGGAACCCCGCTGAGGACATCCGTGACCTGTGGAAGGTGACCGATGTCTACCTGGGAGGTCAGCGTATCGACAGAGGCTCGGCGGAGTCGTTGGCCGCCATCCGCCAGCAGCCCCCGCAGGCCGCCGGCTACTTCTAGGGTACCGAACAGGGCTGGAAGGCTGACGAGGCCAGGCGAGACCACGCTGGGGCGTCGGAGAGCGTGGTTCCTCGACGAAGGAGTTGAGTGTGGCCCTGCGGTGCAGGGACCTCTTTGCCGACCTGTAGAGGCCAAGTCTGCTCCCATCAATGGCGATAGTAGCCCTCCCGGATGACTCCATTGCTGTCGCGCAAACGACTTGAGCCTTGCCAACCCGGACGGAAGATCATGCTCGGGGAAGCTGACTTGAGCAACCCGTGATCGCCCGTTCAGTGGGACTCCACATTTGCGACCGAGGATGACTTGAGATGAGGGATAGCGGTCGGGATAGCCATAGTATCATACGAGTCACCGTATGGGGGCTATGCCTCAATGCCCTTCTTGCAGGGCTGAAGCTGGCAGGTGGTCTCGTCTTTGGCTCAATCGCCCTTGTGGCCGATGCGGTGCATTCTCTCTCTGACATGAGCACTGATATCGTTGTCATTCTGGGCGTTCGCCTCTCATCGCGGCCCGCCGACGAAGGCCATGCCTACGGACACGGAAGATTCGAGACGATAGCTACGTCTATTATAGGAGTGGTGCTTGTTGGGGTTGCCATCATGATCTGTTGGGAGGCTGGGGTCTCCATCTATCGACATGAGCACAGTATTCCAGGCTTTGCCGTACTTGCGGTGGCGACGATTTCGATCGGGTCCAAAGAGTGGCTTTACCAGATCACGCGAAGGATTGCGCGGCGGGTTGGGAGCTCTGCTCTGCGTGTTAACGCGTGGCACCATCGATCCGATGCGCTTTCATCCGTGGCAGTGCTATTCGGCGCGATCGCTGGACTACTGGGTTGGGACCACGGCGACCAACTGGCGGCTGTAGTGGTTGGCGTCATGATTGGCATGGTAGGGCTCAAAGCACTTTGGGATATCGTATTCGAACTCGTTGAGGGCTCGGTTTCGCTCGAAGAGCAGAAGTCGATAGCTCAGGCTATTCAGGGCGTTCCCGGCGTGGTGGGATGGCATCGTATGCGCACTCGTCGGATGGGCAGGGAAGTGTTCATGGATGTGCATGTGCTCGTCGACGCTCGGCTTTCGGTGATTGAAGGGCATCGAATCTCAAGCGCCGTCGAGCATGCTGTAGCACACTCAACGGGGCGGCCCATCGACGTAGTTGTCCACTATGAGCCGGTACTGCATACTGGTTCAACGAAAGAAGCGTATTCCTGTGGAGAGTAGTACAGGTTGGGTCACGTGGATACCTGCCTCAGCACATAGTGAGCTCTCTGGCCCGGCTCACATCGGATGCTGCTGTGGGCGGTTTGGGGGCAGGCCGAAGCCTGCCTACGTTCACGGAATGGTCTGGGCTTGACGCGCCGCAGGAAGGTGTGCCAGGTCGCGAACCGTCCACACGTTTTCGAGACGCCGGGCTCGATGAGCATCCCCTAGATCCCGAGCTATCGACGTTCAGGTAATGTTTCGTGGTAGGGGCGAACCTGTGTGTTCGCCCAATCGCGGCGCCGACGAGTCGGGGCCTACGCAAATCACGGTTCTTTCTCTGAACACCTATTAGGGGAGGGGCCAGCGTGACGCGCTACCGGCGCACAGCCGATTCTGTGGGAGTGAAGCATGACCGACGGCAACGGAGGGATCAAGCTCATCAGGGCGGCGCGACTCGTAGACGGGTCCGGCGGGCCGCCGCTGGAGCGGGGGGCCATCCTGATCGAGGGAGACGAGGTCAAGGCCGTGGGGACGGAGGAGGCCGTGGTCCCGCCGGAGGGTGCGCAGGTCCAGGAATTCGACTACGAAGACAAGACCGTGCTCCCCGGTCTGGTGGACTGCCACGTCCACCTGATCGGCGTGGGCGATGGGCGCGTGGGAGACGACCTTGCGCTCCTGCCAGACGAGGTGCTGACGCTTCAGGCGGCACGGAACGCCAGGCGCCATCTGTTCTCGGGCGTTACGACCGTGCGCGACTGCGGGGCCAAGAACCGGACGACGCTGATGCTCCGTCAGGCGATGAGCATGGGTGTTACGGTGGGGCCGCGATTGGTGCTGTCGGTGCGGCCTATGGCCATCATCGGCGGGCACCTCAGCTACTTCGGAGTGGAGGCTACGGGGCCTAACGAGTGCCGCGCGGCCGTCCGCCAGCTCATCAAGGAGGGCGCAGACTTCATCAAGATTGCCGCAACAGGGGGCAGTACAAGTACCTCGTTCCCCCTGCTTCCTTCATTCAACGTGGATGAGATGAAGGCCATCTGCGACGAAGCCCACAAGTTCGGCAAGCACACTGCCGCCCACTGCACTTGCTCCCAGGGCATGGTGAACGCCCTGGACGCAGGGGTCGATACGATCTGTCACGGGTTCCACAGGGAGGTCGGCGGGGCCTTCAAGTACAGGGCAGAGATATCAGACAGGATTGCCGAGCAAGGGGTCTTCTTCAATTCTACACTGCACCAGAGCCGGCAGGCGATTTGGAACATGGAAGACAAGCTCCATTCCGATGGTCTAACAGACCAGGAACAGGCGGACCTGGACGACATGAAGAGAGTCCAGGACGTAAGGGTCGACTTCTTCGCCAGAATGAGGGCCGCTGGGGTGAAGATGGTATGTGGGTCCGACTCCGCGTGGGCGAGCTACCCGATGGGCAGCTTCCAGGACGAGGTGGACGCCCACGTCGAGGCGGGGATGACGCCGATGGAAGCGATCGTTTCGGCCACCAGCGACTCGGCTCGCTCATGCTGGACCGATGACGAGGTAGGCACTCTGGAGC
>SDBU01009064.1_pt1 | contig 11220 bp, 25 predicted proteins | sample 2277071 | NCBI WGS metagenome assembly SDBU01 (sample SAMN10397929, study PRJNA504765) | marine sediment metagenome | isolation source: marine sediment core GS08_GC12, 126 cmbsf | place: Arctic Ocean: Gakkel Ridge, Loki's castle | collected 2008 | reverse complement strand
AGGCTTTGTTCGTTTGCTAAGAATGCATATATCCTCATCTCTATACCAGCAAGGTCAGTGTCCAAAAACTTATAACCATCTCTGGCTATAAAAATGTTTTGAATGTCCTTAGCATATTCTGACCTAACAGGAATCTGTTGTAAATTAGGATTTTTATAAGATAACCTTGATAAATTTGTTCCAGTTTGATTAACGGTAGCATGTATTATTCCATCAATTGATTTCTCTGCCATCGTTGTAAGATATGTTGATAGGATTTTGCTTATAGTTGACCTTTCAACTAATTCTTTTAACACAGGATGCTTATGTTTCTCAGCCAGAATTTCTAAATGTTTTTTATCTGTACTTGGTCTTGCTGTTTTCTTAGTAAACATTACAGGGTCAAAATCTAATTTATTAAATAAAATTCTTGACAGTTCATCGGATGAATCTATTTTGAATTTTTCATTCACTAAATCATATATTCTTAAAGTGCTTTCATTCTTAAGCTTAGTATATTTCTTATGCATGTCACTGATGTGGTCTAAATCTATCTTCACACCTCTGTCTTCCATGTCTGCAATTAAATATATAAGAGGAAGTTGAAACTCTTTATAGAAATCGTAAAGGTTATTCATTATTCTCCTCTGGTTCTATTTCCAATCTTACTGTGTTGGGAAACATTGCATAGTGATTACCACAACAAGATGTGTAATAATTAGTACCATCTGCATCAAAGTCAGCTTCCCAATCTAAAGATTCTTTACATACATCACATTCTCCTTTATACAAAGCATCACCAAAATCATATATTTTTTTATCTTCTACTTTCATATCAATCCTTCCTTTTCTCTTACTTCTGCTACTAATTTAACATCTTTGGTTTTTATTAAATAGGTGAGTATTCCATTTTTTTCTGGATTCATTAAGCTAAATCTCGTATAATCCATTTCCTGTCTTTCTGCAAGAAACAGTTGTTTTTTTATAACCTCTGTTGAAAATTTACTAAGAACAGAAGTATCGCTTATTATTGAGTAATTATTCATTTATCTAATCCTTCTTTTTCTTTATTAATCTCTCCATATTCTATGGCTGGATTTTCCCACCACCATTCAAGCCTGCCTTTACCTTTACTATCTCTGTATTCTACACTTATATGATTTGGTTTATGTCCTCTAAATAAAATACATGGTCTTTTGTTATAGGAACTAAAGCATGGTTGTCTTATATCTAATTTTGGATTATATTTTGCTTTCATTAATTTCTCTATAAAAACGTTCTATACTTTCTTCAATTGATTCAAATACTTTTTCTGGTTCATCTGGTATAATTTTAGTAGGCATATAGGTAATAAAATTACTACCATATTCTTGTACTTCTTGAAATTCAAAATGCCATAGATTCATCTCTTATTCTCCCTCTTAACCTTATTTAATATATCAAAATGATTTGTAATAAATTCCTGCAAATCTTTATTATCGTGAAAATCATCTATAATATCTTGAAGTCCCGGAGTTGGATTATATATAAACATAAGTATGTTTTCTTTAGTTGGGTGTCTTTCCATTTTTATATAATCCATATTCAATTGTTTTAAATGAGCTACTAAATATAAATTTGTTGTTGAAAAATCATACGCCATTTCTTTTCTCCTTATTAAACATCTATCCAAAACATCCAATTATAATCATAATATTGAGATTTCTTACAATGAATACATTGTCTTCTATCAAAACCTACATCTGTAGTAAATTTCCAATCATGAAATCCTAACCAACATAATATTTTCTCTATCATATCATTAATCCTTTTAGTATTGGTACTGTTCTCTGTGCTTCTCTCCATGTCACAATAGCATCACCTGCGGCATACTGTTTCATATCAACTAATGGTATATCTATCATATTAAAGTCCTTTCCTTTCTTCATTGCTTCTACCTTATCATCATATCCTGCCAAGTCTGGATATCTTTGTGATAAATAATGTAAAGACTTTGGTGTATTCTCATTAGTTAAATGATAAGTTATCATTGTATCAACTATAGTACCACCTGTAATTATTCCTAAATCATTCTTAAACATTCTAAAATCATAGTTAGCATTGTGCATTGCCTTCTTCTTATAGTCACCTTCAAGAATCTTTCTTACGAGTCCTAAGATGTCTTCCTGCTTGTCGTTAAACCACTCTAATTTGTCACCAAACACTGCTCGTTGTCTAATTGGCATATAGTAACCAGTAAAATTATCAAACGCAAGACTTATTCCAATTATTTGTTTCTTATAAACATTTAATCCTGTGGTTTCCGTATCAATTGAGTAGTTTGGTTGATTTTCATCTATCTCAGTCAATATTTCCATACTACTGTCATAAGTATCTGTTAATATATACTTTACCTTTCTGTTTTCTAAACTAATTCTCTTTGCTAATCTTAAATCTGATACCAATAAATGAAATTGATTTATCTTCCCTCTTAAAAAATAGGCAGGATGTAGTGTTGGAACTGTGGGTATTCCATTCCAAGAAATTATCTTACCTCTTATTTTTGTGATTTCTGTCATGTCATGAAAATATTTCAATGGAGTATTACCTAATAAAATAATCACACTTGGATTTATTCTATTAATTGTTTCTTTAAGGTAAGTCTGTGGACAAACTTCAAGAGCTTCTTCTGCCCATGCATGATTGATTCTATTTTCAGGTGGTCTTCCTAATAGTATGTTGGTAATATATAAATCATCTCTACTTAATTCTGCTTCTAATAAACAGTCATCTAAAAGTTTTCCATCTCTTCCTATGAATGGCTTTCCATATCTTTCTTCGTCCATTCCAGGAGACTCACCTATTAACATTATGTTTGCATCTTCATTTCCATATCCTTGGATTGGATTCGTAAATCTACAGAGATTACAAAGCTCACATTTAAAAGAGTCAGACATTTTTATCTGATGATGGATAAAACATTTACGTTTATTTCAATTTCTGCTTGACCATCTCGGTCTTCGAGAATGTCTCCAAATATTGATTCAAATGTTTTCTTGTCATATAGTTGATTAAAATCAATGCTAACACCATTTTCTTTATATGAGAATAAAGAATATAAATCCCTATGTTTCTCAACAAAGAGAGTTTTAAGTTTGCTCATCAGTCTGTTTCCTTATGAAGTTTAAGAGTTGCTCTGTGTTCATCTGCAAGAGTGTCATAACTAATTTTAACATCTTCTAAACTATTAGAAGAGTTAATTAATATTAAAAAATCTTCTAAAGCTTCTCCATATCCAGCATTTAACATATTTGTTTCTTCTTTCGTTGCTTCTCTTGTGTCACTCATTGTGTGTCTCCTCAAATATTTTCTTGCAGAAGTCTATAAGTCTTTCTTCTGTATCTCTGCCATCATCTTTATACTCTATTATATTCCTGAGCTCTTCTGATACCTCTTTCAAACAAGCATCCCAACCATGTTTTCCATATACAAAATCTTCCCAATTTTCATAGTCTTTTACAGAGTTATTTTGCTTTAAAGCCTTGTTGTATTCTTCTACAAAATTTTCTTCAAATGTTTTCATTTTAATTCCCCAATGTATAAGTGGTCATAAAGAATGTCCACTCTGATTCTTTGTCATGTCTAAATTTATTACCACTTGATATCATTATATTATTGCCTTCTGTTGGTATAGATACAGAAAATTCTTTTGTTGCTACTACTTTTAAAAACATTTCCATGAATTCATGATTGAAAGCAAAACGAATCTCTTCTATGTCATTTTCTATACTAACTATCTGCATTTTGTTTTTCATCTTACCAGACATACTATCACCTGCAGATAATTTTAATTCACCCTTGCTTGTGAGAATAGCATTAACCCTTTTTGCATCATCTAAGAAGCCTTTTAATTGAGACAACAACTCTCTCATTTTTACAGTGTCTACTACAATTTCAACCGATGCTTTCTTTATTATTGTTTCCAAAGATGATTTTGTTCGTTGTAATGGGTAGTCAACATCCAATAACTTAGATGTTATTTGTAGGTTGTAAAGCATTTCTTCTGATTCCTCAGCATTGAATATTATATTCTTATCCTCAACTCGAGCTACAAAGTTTTCAATTTTCATACTCTTCAGAACCTTTGCTGTATTAGAAGAGAATACTATTTGTCCTTCAACATTAAAAGGAGAGTAAAACATGATACCTCTATGATTGTTTCTTCCCATCCAGACAATACCACTATCGGTTTTTTCAATACAAATTCCTGAAAGGTTAAAGTTAGATGCTCCTCTGATGACAAACATCTCAAGTTTTTCTAAGTATTCAGTGAGTTGATTTTTACTAAACTTCCACGTAGAGAAGACATCTGAATCTTTTTTAAAATCTAATTTATTAAAAACACTACAGTCATAAAGAGGCAGTGTTGCCATTCCATTTGTTTTTATTTTTACTTTTCCATGCCCACCTTCAGGACTCTCACCTTGTGTTTTAAATGTAATGTATTCGGATGTAGCAGTAGATATTACATGATTTAATTTATCTGCATTTACAAGAAATCTCATATCCTCAACATAGGTATCTTCCTCATCACTTTCAATGTCTGAGAATAAGATATTCATCTCTCTATTTTCAGCTGAGATATCTAAACCACCATCATACATCTCAAAATAAATACCATCATTTCCAATTTGAAGAGCTTCCTCATTAGCAATGTTACTAAGCACTGATATAATTGGCTTTAATACTTCTGTTTTTATTCTTATCATATTCCTTTGTCCACCATATAATCATTTATTTTTCCTATAGCACTGTCTAAGTAATTAAGAATTGTAAGTATAAGAAGTATTATAAATTGAAATATTAATAAAATCAATCGTATTGGAATTCCTATTATTCTCAATATTGTTTTCATTGTATTACTCCTTGCTTTCTAATAATAGTTCGACTAACTGGATACCAAGCAAAGATATCTTTTTGAGCACTGCTTTGGGGCTTATAAAATTTATAAGAACCACCACTATCAATGAAAAATCCTGCTGCTTCAATGTCAATAAAATATGCTTCTTTTATTTTACTAAAAGGAGGCATTCCATGTCGTTCACCAAGTATCTCAATACGATATGTGATAAGTGGTTCTGCTTCAGTTTCCTTTGCACAACTTATACTTAGTAGTGCTATTAATATTAGTAGTTTTTTCATTGTATTACTCCTTGTATTTCAATATGATATAATTCCTATTGCTTCCCAAAATGCAGATGCTGCGGAATCAACATTTACAGATTCAGGATAGGTAACTGCACCATCTGTCAACGAAATAGATACATTACCTGAATCTGTATGTATAATTATTGAATCATTTATTACATCAATTGTCATAAGATATGGATATCCATTACCTGTAATTACTATATTTGAAAGCATGTCTAATGGAAATCCATCATCTACTATTAACTCTGGACTTGCACTTGAATAAGATATCTCTGGTTCTTCTTTTGATGCATCTAAGAGATATGAAGCAGGTATAGATAATAATAAGATTGCATATGCTAACCAAAATATTGCATGTAAATTTATTTTCATTTTCATTCTCCTTCTTGTGTTGGTATCACTGATACAATTGCACCATTATATACAAGTAAAGCTGTTACCAAATATTTCAAAGCTAATCCTTTATCATTGTAAGCAGATAAACCATCAAGAATTTTAGCAATTACATCAGTTTGTCTTAAGAAAATTGGATTCTTTTCTTTCATATAAAACTTCAAGAAATAATCTAACATTGTTTCCATAATTAATTGAACATCTTGATTATTATATAATAACATTTTGGTAACATCTAAAGCTTCTTTCTTATTTTTTGTTACAATTGCTTTTACTAAGGCATGGACAGCCTTCTCTTCTACTCTTCCTGCAAATTTCTCTAAGTGTTTCACTGTAGCATCGGGTATCCAAGACATTTGTTGCAATAATTGAGTAGCATCTCTTACACTACCTTCAGAATATTCTGCAATTTTATTAAGAACCTCACTATTTATTTCTATTTTTTCCTGTGTAATTATATGATATAAATGTATCAAAATGCTATCTTGATTTGCATTATTTAATATGAAATGTATACAACGAGACTTAATGTTTGCTGGTATCTTACTTGGCTCTGTTGTACATAAAATAAACTTCACTCCACTCTTTGCCTCTTCCAAAGTTTTTAGCATTGATGTAAAAGCAGACTTACTTAAACCATGAGCCTCATCTATGATATAGATTCTATATTTTCCTATTTGTGAACCAAAAGATGTATCTCTTATTAACTCTCTCATATTATCTACACCAGAGTGTGTTCCTGAATTAAGTTCTACTACATCTATATGATTTCCAACATTCATTGCTGAACAATTTCTACAACTGTCACAGGGTTCTAAGTCAGTAGGATTTTCACAATTCAATCTCTTGGCAATCAATCTTGCTAAGGTTGTTTTTCCTATACCTTGTATCCCTGTCAATAAGATTGTTGTTGGTAATGAATCTTTTTCAAACGCTGTTCTTAAAGCTTCAATTATATGTGTGTGTCCAACAACATCACCAAAAACCTTTGGTCTATATTTTGTATGGAATGGTTCATTCATTTTTATATGCCTCATCCATTACTTTGTCAATTAATTTATCTTCATCACTTTTCTTACCTAAAACATAGAGTGTGGAATTTCTCCATTCTAACTGCACATTTTCTTTTTGTAAAACTTCTTCAAATATTTCATCTGCATACCTATCAAGCATTAAACTAATCCAATAAGACAAGCCCTGTTTTGTTTTGTTTCCCTTTTGTCTATAATAATCACAAAGAGTTATAAGCTTTTTTAATTTTGGTAGATATTGTTCTTTGAAATACAAACTTGTTTTATGTCCTTCACGACTCTCATATTTTTCCATTCTTTACTCCTTATTGTTTTCTCAGTGTAGATTCTAATGGAAAATCAAAAGGTAAATCAGCTGTTATAATGCCATCAAAACTAACTGTTTGATTTGGAAGACAAAAATCCTCTGCAGGACTATCATTTGATACATCCATAAAAGTCACGTCTTCAAGTGTTCCAGTTTCATCACTCACTATTACTAATCTATATAGTTCCATCATTATCTCCTTTTATTTGTTCTGTATTTACTATAATTTCTTCAAATTGTTTATTCCATTCAATTATACATTTTGGACAATTAACTAAATCTTTCTCTTTGTCATAAAATACTATATCATGACCCAATATAGCTTTCCAAGGAGGTTTCCACTCATATTCACAAAGTGTGACTCCTGTTTTACCTCCAGCGTTTGCTTTATCTATATGAATGGTCAACATCATCTATTTGTCCCCTTCATCTTTTGTCCATTCAGGTATAGTCGAATCAAACCATATCTTCGAGCCAAAAGCGACAACATATATTATTCCTATAATCCATAATTCAGTTTCAGTCATTTTATTATTCCCTTATTTACAATAACAACATTTTTTCTTAATAATGTTTTAGCAGTGGGAAACGTGCCTCTTCTAATTTTATCCCTAATTGCAATATAAAATCTATGAGCAACCTTTTGTGATGTAAATTCTAACCTTTGAATATCTTCAGTAGAGCATAACATATTATAAACACTTTCATACTTATTCATTTCACCAAACTCTTGCTCTATGTTTTTCTTATTTAAAATATCTTTGAACTCTTCCTCTGTTAAACTTACAATGCTTAAAAGTTCTTTCATTCACTGTCCTTTTTTAGTTTCATGAGATATTCTTTAACAGTTATACTATCTACTAAATAAGTTACTGTTCCATCTTTTTCAGGATTAAGCTCAGTAAATCTTACATGAGACATATTTTGTCTTTCTGCTAAAAATAATTGCTTTTCTATAATTCCTGAAAATTCATCAAGTATAGAGCCATCATTTATTAGTTCATAATTATTCATTTCTCAAATTACCTCTATCTTAAATGCTTCTTCACTTCTATATACTTCCAATCTTTGATTAGAATGTTTCTCTAACACTGCTCCATCCTCATCATAAAAATCAATAATGATAGCTGATTCCTTTCCTTCTGATAACCTCATCACCCTACCAACTCTTTGAATGATTGTTCGCTTACTCTTACCTGCTTGAGCATATATTAAAGCATCAGCAACTGGAATGTTTGCTCCTTCCTTCACTACGGTAGTAATTAAACAACTTAAGTCTCCACTCTTAAATCTATCTAAGATATCTTTTCTCTCATCCTTCTTAGTCTGTCCCCACAGGAACTCTACATCCTCACCTTCCATCATTGTTTCAAGAACCTTACCATGTCTCTCTACTTGATTAACAATTATTAAAACAGTCTTTCCCTCTGCTATCAACTCTTTAGCAGTATCAACTATCAATTGATTCCTATCCTTATTCTCTATGATGTTTGCTTTGTATGCTTTCTTATAGTTTGATATGGAATCTTCTATCTCACAAGTTATCATTTTTATATGAACAGGTGTTAAGAATCCTTCATCAATCAACTCTGAAGCTCCCTTATCATATCCAACTCTTCCAATCGTAGCTTCTAATAATCTTCTTGGTAATGTATTCTCATCCCCGGGTGTTGCTGTTAAACCTATTCTATACTTTGCATTCATCATCTTTTGACACATGATGAACCATGTGTTTCCTAATTCCCAATCCTTATAGTTCTCACCTTTTTTCTTCTTTGCTTTACTTCCTACAAAATGACATTCATCTATGATTAAACAGTTGATGCTCCTTAAGAATGTGTTAACTAATTGATTGTCACGTCTTGCCCACAGTGTTTGTATTGAGGCTACTGTTATCTTGCTTGGTTCATAGTCTCCTTCACCTATCCTTCCTACATGCTCTGCTCCAAATGCCTGACAAAATTCATCATAAGTTTGGTCTAATAAAATTAAACTTGGAACAATTATTAGTGTATCAGTCTTTAACTTATCTGCAATATCTACTGCAATGAGTGTCTTACCACCACCTGTTCCAATCTTTAAAATTGTTCTTGTTCTTCTTAAAGCAACTGCAACAGCTTCTTCTTGATAGTATCTTAAAGGAAATGGAAGTGTAGCTTCAAAATCATACTTATTTTTCTCACCTGTTCTTATATCTTCTGTAAGAACAGTGTATCCTTGCTGTCTGTATACATCTTTAACTCTCTTTATCCAACCTGTAGGAAATGAGTTATCAGATTTATTAAACATCTGAATTGTTCTTTCCTTTTGTGCAGGATAATATCTAAACGTAAGCTTTCCATTTTTCATTTCATTCCTACGCTTTTGAATATAAAAAGAATGTAAGACACCACACTCTATTAAAACTTCAGGTGGTATGACACCTTCAATTTTAGTAGTGACATTCTCTATTATAAATTTTACTATCTTACTCATTACTGTCCTTTAGTTTCTGTTTTCAATCGTCTAATTATGGATATCAAATCTTCATTCCTTAAATAAAAACTATCAACATGATGTGAAACGAATGGAAAATTAAATATATGTTCTGCATTAAAACAACCTATTTTCTCAATCTCCGTTGCAAATTCTAAAGGGATTCTTGTTCTTTCCCAATCTGATATTTTTTGTTGAGCTTCTTCTGTATATAATACATGTCTTTTTTTATTCAATTCTGTTTGTAAGGTAGTAATTTCTTCTTTTAATACAGAAAACTTTTCTCTTTTTTGTTTTTCTGTCATGTTTATCTCCCAATATTACTAAGTAATGAAGCTAAACTTTCCATGAAATATTCAGCCCTGGTTTTATTTTTATCTATCTCTTCAAACAATGCTTTGTATTCTGCATTCTGTGCTCTTAAGTTTCTAACCTCTTCTAACTCGTCATAAAGTCTACTTTTTTCTTCTACTAATTGTGTGTTTATCTCTTGTAATTTTTTAATTGTTTTTTCATTTTCTTGTAACTTACTTCCTATTGTCTTTTCAATTCTATCTTCAAGTCTTTTGTTTTGTTGTTTATTTGACCAAAACCTTAATCTTTTTACAAGATTTATATTGTTTGAAACATTTTGATATCCTAAATCTTTTAATTCTTTTTGTATTGGCATTGGAACTTCTATTTGACTCCATTCCTCTACTTCTTCCTCTATCAATACTTGTTCAATTGATTCTCTTTTTAATTTTAATTCTGCTTCTTGTTCTTTTGTGTCCTTTACTAATTTATCAAAATCTGTTTGCTTCATTTCTTACCATCCTTTTTCTTTTTAAAGTTTTCATAATCCGCTTTGTTCTTGAATTCATAAATACTTGTAATAATGTATTTGGATTCATCACCAATATAATTATCAACTTCTTTTTTATTCCGCAACATAGCAAAATGACAAAGCATTGCATTGGATGGTAATATTGTAGCATCAATCCATAAATTTCCAAATGCTTGTTGGTTTTTATCATCCGCACGATATGCAATAAAAAAATATCGTTTTTTTGGTTTTCTAAGTATATCTAATATTAGAGCAAATAATATAAAACCACCGATTATAAAAAATAATTCCATTTCTTCTCCTCCTTATTATAATATTCCCATGTTTTCTAACCCAGCTTCCTCATCCATGTCTGTTATTGTTATGGTTTCCTTGAACCAATTCATTTTTATTGTTCCAGTTGACCCATCTCTTTGCTTTATTATTATAACATCCATTTCATTATCATATATTTCTTCATTGTAAAAGCCCTCTCTGTATAATCCTATTATTAAATCTGCATACTCTTCATATGCTCCTGACTCTTTTAGGTCAGACATCATTGGTCTTTTATCTTTTCTTTTCTCCACACCTCTATTTAACTGAGCTAAAGCACAGATATGAACCTTAGCTTCCTTTGCAATATTAGATAATGTACCCAATGCTTTTGAAATTGCCTGTGGTTTCTTGTTTACTTCTGTGTTTATTTCTTTGACTCTATCAAGTAAATCTATATAAACAATGTCTAATCCATCTTTGTTTTTAGCATCCAGAATCAATCGTCTGATTCTACCTAAAGATATAACACCACCACCCTCAAAAGACATGTTTAAGAATTTCATTCTTTCTGCTTGCTCTCTAACAATCTTTAATTTTCTTCTACCTTCATCAGATTTTGGTACAATCTTTCCATTTACAACATCAGCCCAATTACTCATTTTAATTATTTGTTGCAGAGGCATTTGAGTATTAATAGCACAGAACCTATTCATCTCTCTATTGAATCCTTGCTCTGGTGATATTTGTAATATCTTTGCTCC
>SDBU01009063.1_pt1 | contig 11220 bp, 11 predicted proteins | sample 2277071 | NCBI WGS metagenome assembly SDBU01 (sample SAMN10397929, study PRJNA504765) | marine sediment metagenome | isolation source: marine sediment core GS08_GC12, 126 cmbsf | place: Arctic Ocean: Gakkel Ridge, Loki's castle | collected 2008 | reverse complement strand
CCTAGGTGGAAAAACATACTCAGCTATGACCTTTAACCAACAGGTTCCAGGCCCAACCCTAAGAGTTACTCAGGGCGACGTCGTAAAAATGACACTAACCATTCCAACAGATGAAGTTACTGGACACGGTAATGATATGCACGCATCACAGATAAGTTCAACAAACTTTGGCTCCGTTAAACCTGGAGAATCAAGGACATTCTGTTACATTGCTGAATCAGCTGGTGTCTACAAATACCACTGTTCTGGTGTCGACTTGATTGGAATGGACCAACATGTTCTTTCAGGCATGTATGGAATCGCCATTGTTGATCCTGCAAAAGGATACAAGAAACTAATGGTAGAGAAGACTAGTGGCAGCGGTGAGATAGACAGACAATTCTACGATGCTGATGCATTAGAGTTCACAATACAATACAATCAGCTATACTTGACTGACGACGGTATGTATGATCAAGGAGCAATGTTCAAACATCACAACACAGCAACAGTTGTCAACGGACAGCAATTTGGATATTTTCCAAATATGCTTCATAACCTACTTGTGATGGGTGATACAAACATAAACATTGTAAAAGTAATACAACCATGGAACGATCTTGACTTTATGCAATACCAATCACAACCACTCTATGTGGAGACAGGCCAACATGTGAGGTTCTTTATTGAAAATCAAGGTAACGAACCAGTATTTTGGCACATTGTTGGAGAAATCATTGACAGAGTTGTTCAAGGCAACAGAGTACAATCCGCAGCAACTGAAACCTGGTTGCTTGGTGGTTCTCAGAACATGATTGCAGATGTAGTGTTTGATGAACCAGGAGTCTACATAATGGTAAACCATGACTATGCAGCCATATACACAGGCGCTGCTACAGTAATCGTCGCAGGTGATCCATTTGGGTTGAACCCAAGATTGGTTGCTGCAGGCATAATTCCAGAACCAGTTCCTTCATATGCATATGCGTTAGGTAATCCAAGTGATGCTGTCCCACCAATGGGCAAAAACAGTATTGCACACCCTGCAGTAAATATTCATGGTGTGTTCACTGATGAAGTTGCTTCTGAATTGAAAGCAAATGGTGTAATCCCATTATGGGAAGTTATACCAACACTACCACCAGTACCCTAGACAGGTACTACCTTTTTTCTCTTTTTTATCTCATAATGATTATATTTCATGAATAAAGGCAGATTTGCATGAGCTTTAATGAATCAGTTTTAATTTGTGACGAAGTAGCTCCAGTGCTAAACAAAATTTTGAAAGAAAATGGTTTGAAAGTTACATACGAACCTGCAATTACATCAGATCAGATTAAAGAAAAGATTGGTCAGTACAATATTGTTATTGTTCGAGGCAGGACTAAACTTACTAAAGAGTTAGTTGAAAAAGCAGACAATTGTAAAATTATTGCGCGAGTTGGAGTTGGCCTAGATAATATTGATCAAGATGCTGCCAAAGCAAAGAACATTCGAGTCATCAATGCAGTTGAAGCAGCAATGACAGCTGTTGCTGAACTTGTTTTGGCTTTAATGCTTGCACTGGCAAGACAAATCCCAAGAGGCAATAACGGAATACGAAACGGTGAATGGTTGAAAAAAGAACTCAAGGGAACTGAGCTAAAGGGAAAGTATCTTGGACTAATTGGATGCGGAAACATTGGTAAACGACTTGGAAGATTGGCAAAAGGCCTCAACATGAACATAATTGGGTATGATGTAATACCTATTGATGAAGAGTTTTCAAAAGAAGTAGGATTAATGAAAACTGATTTGGATACGCTTCTTCAAAGCGCTGACTATGTTTCAATGCATGTTCCATTGTTAGATTCTACATACCACATGATTGATGCCACAAAATTGTCATTGATGAAAAAAACTGCTAGAATCATTAACACGTCAAGAGGTGGAGTGATCGACGAAGATGCACTTTATGAGGCAATTAAGAACGGAAATTTAGGAGGGGCTGCACTGGATGTATTTGAAAATGAACCTGCTACTAACACAAAACTTGCCACTCTTGATAACGTAATTTTGACCCCTCATATTGGGGCTCAGACAAAAGAAGCTCAGTCCTTAGCTGCAAATGTTATAGCAGAAAAGATAATACAGATTCTTAGAGGTGTGATTTAGTAATGATTCAGAAAATAACGCTAGCTATAATTGCACTTACTATATTGTCTCCGGCCTATGCGTTTGCTGTTCCAGGAACGATTGCAGTTGATTTGGATGGAACCTCTGTTGATGTTAGTTATGATGCTGATGGAGTTGAAGTTGTAAGCGTTCAATCTGATTTAGAATTTATCTCACTGCTTTTTCAAGTTGAAGTAACTGGTTCACCAGGAATTCTGGAAATAACTTTGGATAGGAACTTTTTAGATGCAATATTCGAAGGCGTGGATGATGAATTTCTTATAATCACCGATGGTTTTGATGAACCTACATTTGAAGAGGTTGTAACCACCTCAGAACTTCGTACTTTGAGAATTGAATTAGCAGCTGGAACTGAAGAACTTGAAATATTTGGCACAGCATTTGGTGAACCTGAAGCCATGGAAGAAGAAACAATGGAAGAAGAAACAATGGAAGAAGAAACAATGGAAGAAGAAACCATGGAAGAAGAAACAATGGAAGAAGAAACAATGGAAGCACCTAAAACAAAATGTGGTCCTGGAACTGTTCTAAAGAATGGAGTCTGTGTTTTAGAGAGCAAATGTGGTCCTGGAACAATGCTTCAAGATGGTGTATGTGTATTAACAGCTAGTACATCAACAAGCAGTTCAATAATCTCTAGAGACTTTATTGTTGGTGGTGGAGTAGCTTTGGGCATTGCACTATTATTGATGATTATCTTTGCAGCAATTGGAAGAGCTAGCAGATAAAAATAGTCTTCATTGAAATTTCTATTTTAAAATTAAATTACCTCAAACCTATTCGTTAATAAAAACTAAAAAAGTGATCAGAAAAACGAGTAGATTCGTGTACAGATATTAAAGGGGAATTTGGAAATGTTGAATATGCCTTCTAGTAGGGAAAAAGTTTGGTTGAAACTTTTGCACGAAAATGCTCCGGAGATACGAGACAGGGTTATACAATGGAGAAAACAAAATGCTGTCACGAGAATCGACAAACCGAGCCGAATCCAAAGAGCTAGAAGACTTGGCTACAAAGCAAAACAGGGAATTATTGTCATAAGAATGCGTGTAGGAACAGGAGGCATGAGAAGAAAAAGGCCTAGGAGTGGTAGAAGACCTAAGCATCTTGGTGTTACTAGAATTAAGGCAGATGTTAGTATGAAACAAGTAGCTGAAAATAGAGTTTTAGAAAGATATCCAAACATGAAGTTACTGGGCTCGTATTTTGTTTACAAAGATGGAATGCATTATTGGTTTGAAGTAATTTTAGCAGATCCCTCTCATCCCAGCATTGCCAAGGATAAGGAACTTCGTAAAAGAGTTCTTCCAAGTGTAGCATAGAGTTGAAGTCAGTATCATTCCTCATAATTCTACTGGTTCTACCACTTTCTCCTATCGCTTTTGCACTACTAGGCGATAAAACTGGCTTCGTGCAACACCTATCAATAGAAACAGGTGGTTACAATTTTGATGTGGAGACGATTTCAAGTTTTGACATAACAGATTATGAATTCAATAGTGATGAGAAAAGATTAACAATGTTCATTTCAAGTACGGTACAAAACAATTTGGCCGAAATTCAAATTCCAAAGAATTTGATAAATGGTAATTTTACATTTTATCTAAATGATGAACAAATTGAAGCTGATGTAAAAGGTAATGAACGAATTTCTTTTATCACGCTAGAGTTTCCAGGTGATGGTTTTTACAAACTTGACATCATCGGAACTACGTATTTGCCAGAATTTTCTACCATTGCGTCCCTAGTTTTAGCAACCTCTCTGATTGGTATCCTATTTTTAAAAAAAGTCAATAAAAGAATTATTCATTAACTAAAGATTGAATCATTGGCTCTAGAGTTCCGTGACCACCAAATGAAATATCTCTGAGAATGCCTTTTCTGTCCACAATTATGGACGAAGGCGTTCCTTGTAAAGAATACATTTCAAAAGTTTCTGCCTCGTACTCTTTTGAATTCATATGGTCTTTCGTTCGCTGAATGATTTGTTTTTTGTAGTCATCTGGTTGAGAATCAAAATTTGGAAGTTGATTGTAGATGAATTCCATTATTCTTTCCTGGCTGGTGTCTTCTGCTGTTTTTTTGAGCGAGTCCATACCCACAGGGAACGGAATTTTGTATTGCAGCTTACTGTCATCTAATTTGCCATATTGAATTAGTGCCTGTTTTGTATCACCAATCGCTTCCCCTGTTTGAAGCAGGAGTTTGAGATTGTCTAGTGTATTTTTATCAAAATCTTCAAAGGCGGTTGCAACTCCCAAGACTCTAACTCCATCATCTTTGAATTTGTTATAGATATTGATGGCTTCTGGCATGCCATGTAGAAAGCATCCAGGACAATTTACTTGAAAGACTTCAACCAGAACAACATGATCCTTTTCTTGATCAAAGTTTGTTTCTAATCCTTGAACCCATTCAGATACTTTGAGATTGGGTGCTTTTTCTCCTATTTTTGCTCTCATTAACCTACTCGACAAATTTTGTATTAAAAAGATAACGATGTAGTCAAGTTTTCATAATCGGGAAAGAACTGTCTGGTCTTTCTAGTTCATATCAAATCTTTGTAAAAAAGCGACTAATCCGGGATTTTTTTTCTATTTATCACTATTTTGTCAGCAACGTACTCAGATTCCCTTTAGTAATTCCTTTTTCTTTTTTTGAAATTCTTTTTCTGTAATGACACCAGTCTTTCTCAAGAATCCTAGCTTTTCTAGTATTAGAAGAGTCTCCTTGCGGGATGAAGATTTTATTTTTACAGTGGCTATCTTTTCTTTAATTTTTTTTCTGCTCTTGTTTTTCAGGCGGTTTGCTTCTTTTTCGGCTTGTTTTTGTAATTGCTTGACTTGTATTTGTGCCACCTTTCTGTATCTCTGAGCTTCTTTCCTTGCTTGTTTTGTAGAAATTATTCCTAACTCTATTCCAACATCAAGAGCTTCATCGGCTTTTTTGATTCCTTCTTGAAATGCTTTGTCTGCATTCTTTATACCCGCACCAACGACCTCATCGGCTTTTTTCAAAAATTTGCTGATATATCCTCGTTTTATTGGTTTTTTGTGTTTTACCATGTATCTCAAATCATTCTTGCAGCATGAAATTATTTAATGATGATCATTTTTAGACACATTAACGGTTCGTATCAAATCTAAATAAGAATAAGCTACTTTCTAAAAACTAGAAATATTCTTGTGCCAATAAAGATGGCTATGGCGGCAGTGATTGCACTGTCTAATCTTAAATTTATGAAGGAATTAAGCAAAAATGCCAAGTTTGCTAAACTAACTGGCGCTAAACTGGGACCACATTTGTTCCATGTTCAGTTGATTCAAATTTATAGATTTTTTCAACAGAAGAGCCTTCAAAAATTTCAGCGTCATGAGTAATTATGATAAACTGCAAGGGTGCCCGAGAACTTGTTTTTGTAATATCTGATAATTGTGACAGCACAGAGACAAGTGATTTTCGCCTTTCTTCATCAAGATGGGCTGTAGGTTCATCTAAAATTACAAAATTAAGATTTGATGCCCCAAGTAACTGTGCCATGCCAAGTCTTAATCCTAATGCAACGCTTACCTGCTCTCCCCCACTTAAAGAATCAATATCCAACATAACGTTTCTTGAATAGCAGGTAATTGAAACGTCTCTTGCTTTTTCTGACAGCGAAATTCTTTGAATTTTAGTGTTCAACTTAGTCAAATAATCAGAAGCTTTTTCAGAAATTGTTCTAAGAGCCCATGAACGAAGACTTGTTGCCACTGGTCCATCCCGATTGAAAACTTTCTGGTGTATCTCATCAAGCTCAGAAATATACTGCCTCACTAGTTCAAGTTCCTTTAAAATTGAAGAAGATTTCTTAATCTGCTCTACACCTGTTTTTATTTTTTCAGAAATAGCACCATACTGTTGGTCTATGTCACTTAATTCGTTACGTTTTTGTTCTACAGAGTTTTTCAATTTTTTAAATTCAATAGGATCAAATCCTTTAGTCTCATTTTCTAATTCAATAATTTTATCATACATAATTTTTGCATGAGAATCTATTGATGAAACTGTGATTAATTTTCCAGAATCCACTGATATTGGAATTTTTTGAATATGTGTTTTTTGAACTAGAATCTTTTCCTTTATCAGATCAAGGTCTTTAGAATTTTTGACGGAATGAGCTGATAGTGTAGTTTCGGCTTTGATGGCTTTTTCAAGTATAATAGCAAATTCACTCTTCCGTTTCTGAATTTTTGTTTTTTTCTTTTCCAATCTTTTTACCTCATCATTTAATGATGTTATTTCTTGTTCAAGATGCTCTAATTGGAATAAAGGATTAAGGTGATCAACTTTGGAATCACATACCGGACATTTCCCATCTTTTAATTCTAATTTTTTCGATAATGCTTTTTGCTCTTCGAGTTTTCCTATTTGTTGTGAATGTTTTTGGATTTTTGCGATAATTGATTCGATATCAAGTTCGATTTTTTCAAGATGTTTTTCTGTTTCTTTTTTGGCATTGGCGAATTCAAAGGATCCCTCACAATCCCTTATTTTACGCTCATTTCCTGCAATTTCATTCTGAATTGACAAAATTGCTTCTTTGGCATACTTGAACAAATCAGTTTTTCTAACTTCCAATTCATTCAACTTGGATTCTTTTGGTGACTCGGTTTCGAGTTTTTCTTGAAGTGATATTATATCTTTTTCACATGCAATTTTTTTTGATGACAGCTCTTTCTTTAATGGCTCTGCTTCTTTAATCTCATCTTCTAGATTTGACAAATCATGTTTCAAAATTTCAATATGTGTATCATCATAACCGACCTTCTTTTGAATTGATTCACGAAAGTTTCGTTGAACATTCTTCATGAAATCAGAAGCAGTATCTAGTTTGTCAATTCCAATGATGGCGTTCAGTAATTCTTTAAATTCCCTTGGCTGAGCTTTGATTATGGAATTTAATTCACCTTGTTGAATTATTGACGCTATCTTTAGTTTTTCAAAATCTAAACCAATCCTAGATTCTATTTCCTTTGTCATTGATTCCCCAAACTGTTTTCGTTCTCCTACTGCCAGTGGGATCAGTTTGTCGCCTTGTATTTCTGAAAACGTTGCTGCCAAGGTGCCTTTGGAATCGATTTTTCTAACTGCCTCGTAAGACTTTCCATTAATTACAAAGTTAACTTTGGAATATCCTTGATTTGTTCCTCTGCGAATCAGGCTCTTGTTAGATTTTTTGCTTCGAGTATGTTTCCCAAACAAGGCAAATGTTATGGCGTCAATTATGCTAGATTTTCCTGATCCATTTGGTCCAACAAAAACAGTAACTCCTTCATCAAAATCTAACTTGGTTGAGGAATGTGAAAGAAAATTTACTAATTCTACTGACGTAATCATTCTTGTTTCTCCTTTTTGAAGCGTTCAAAATTTTCAATTATCAATTGATTTGCCTGTTCAATCTGACTTGCTGAAAGAATTGGAAGAAGATCCTTAACTGCAAAGCTTGCTAGTTTTTCAGATTTTAGAAAATTAACCGCAAGTTTGAAAAGTTCTTCATCTATTCTAGCTGGCCTATCTGAAAGGACTGACGAGTCAGAATCTTGCTTTTGAACAACCTTCCATGAACAGTGTAATGTGTGAGGAATTAAGCGTGAAATTTGGGCCTGAATGATCTCTTGTACAACATTTTCGCTTTCTATTTTTAGCTCCACTATGGGTTTTTTCGGATTAGATTTTATTTTCTCAAACATCCCATCAATGGTTTTTGAAATGTTTGTGGATGTTGTTTTTATGGAAAACTGCGGTCTTATGTTTAATTCAATCCATGATGGTTTTGCTTCTGTCGAAGAAATATCTACTTGATAAAATCCTTTTTTCGTTTCTTTAATCCCTTCACTGTTTGTCAGTTCAATCGAACCTGGATATGCAACAGGACCTCCAAGGTGGCTGAAATTTTTAACAACGTGATCATGCAGATGACCCATTGCATAGTAGGTAAAGTTTTTTGGAAGATCAGTTGAATTTAATTCGCCAGCGAATTTGTTAATCTCATTGATACCTTGGTGCATGACAAGAATTCTGTGACCTTGATGTTTTTTTGCAATGTCATCAATTTCCTCAAATCGTTTTTCAAAAGAACCCATCTCGCTTCTTCTTATCTTATCAAATCCTACAAGCATTAAATCCTTGTAGTAAACTGGTTCTCCTTGACCAATATACTTTGAAAATTCTAAGTTATGAAAAACATATGGCACTGGCGTCCCACGAATTCTGCTGATGTCGTGTTCACCAAGAATAAAAAAAGAATCAATGTTGTTCTGTTTAAGAAGTTTTAGTGCATTAGCCATATGTATTATTGCTGTCCCGCTTGGAGTTGGAATATGAAAAATGTCTCCAGCAAATATTACAAAATCAACGTGATCCTTAATGGAAATGTCAATGGCTTGGTGAAAAGCATCGTAAATATCAAGTTCTCTTTCTTCAGAATTGTATTGAACCAATCCTAAATGAATATCAGAGATATGTGAAAAAAGCATCTTACTTCATTAAGAGATCTTTTTGAATTAATTCCTGAGTTGATTCTTTTGCAACTTTTTCCAGTTTATGATTTAGGGCCCACTCGCCTACCGCATTTTGATCCGAGCCTATGGCTCTGCCTTTTATCTCTTCAATGTGCACAATTGAGGGTAAATTCACCCATTGGCCCACCAGAACTGCATCTCCAACATTGAGAGAAGTTAGCTGAGAAATCAAATCCTTGCTAATGGATTCAGCTGCTGAAGAAATTTGCTGTTGATCATCTTCTTGAACAATTTTCATTATTGCAAGAGACCCCATTTGACTCAAAATGTTTGAATCAATACTTCTTGGTCTTTGTGATACAATTCCAAGACCTAAACCAAACTTTCTTCCCTCTCTTGCAATTTTTGATGCCCAGTATTTCGCATGAGTGTCTTCTCCTTTTGGAATAAAGACATGAGCTTCTTCAATTATAACAAAGATTGGTGACTCAAAACGATGTCGCTTTTTTGATTTGGTTTTTGCATTTTTTGCAAGTGTTGCAATTTTTTTATCATTAAGTAATTCTTGTAGATAGTATGCAAGTGCGACATTTGCTTGTTTTTCACTAAGCTCAGAAATATTTAGTACATTTACTCTTCCCTCTTTGAGCAATCCAATTGGATCCATGACATCAGGATCTAAGATATCAGCAAACCTGTGCCTAGCATCATCAATCTTATCACGAACTCTATCTGCCGAATGTCTATCCTCTTTTCGTTCTGGATTTGCTCCAACAAGGGCAACATTCTCATCCAGAATATCCCAAAACTGCTTTGCCTCTTTTACTTCTGGTGTAAATGCCAAGCGAAGAATTCTTTGTTGTACGTCAGCATTTTCACGAATTTCTAAAACGTCTGCCAGAGTACTTGCATCTAAAAGTCTAGGATTAATTTTTGCATCAATTACATTGATTTTTGGAATTGCCAAGTCAGCATAATCATTATGGTAATCAAATAATACTAATGTGCCGTCAAGTTTTGAAATTTGTTTTGCAATTAATGAAACAAAATTACTTTTGCCCATTCCAGTCATTGCGAGAATTGCTAGATGTCTTGATACAATTTTGTTGAGATTGATTTTTGCGTTAATTGAAGTATTTCTTAGTAGAGAACCAATTCTAATCCATTCTGGTTGGTCTGGATCAAAAATCACGCCTAAATCCTGCTTTGTTGCCTCTAAAATTGATGTTCCAGGTAAAGGCGGAACTGCTGGAACCATAGCTTTTCCTTTTTGCAATTGTTCCAAATATCCCAAGATTCCAATTTTTGATGTGAAACTTTTGTCTCTACTGTTCATGTCTGCAATCTCTTTGCTTTCAACAGTCTCTTCAAAATTATGAACTCCCGTTAATGCTGCACTTGAAACGAATGATCTTTCAACCAAACCAAGAAGTTTTCCCCCATCAGAGTCAATCACAACATACTCTCCAACAGATAACGATCTTGCAGTTTGAGCAGAGATCATTGTTGGTTTTGACTCTCCAATTACAAATCCAATTGTCATTCTAGAACCTCCCTTGAACCTATCTCAGTTTTTAATCCATAAAGGCTTACTAGTTTGACTAAATCACTGTTACTAATTTTACAATTATTATGTGCCAACTTTAGTACGTAAGGGTAGCCGCCAACACTATTCTTATGCAATTTATCTAAAACAGTTTTAATTTCATCTTCAGAATGATCCTTGCCTAAAAATTCTAATTTTATGAGTGGTGTAGAATCACTTAGTCTTGCGAATATTGAAGCAATTATTCTATCACTACCATATTTTGGATCCAAAAATAATTTGCTAAATCCAGGTTTTCGTGTAGCATGATTATAATAGAAAATATCTCCAGCAGTAGAGTCCATATCAATAAATTGCATTCTTGTATTTGATGTCTTTGATACAAAAATTACATTTTCCTTTTTTCTCATGGTTTTCAAGAGCGTTGATGAAAGTGTAGACTGTCTTGTCATAAATTGGGAATAAAGTGAACCATCCATCAAAATCAATTCAGCTTGATCAACACTTGCCTCGCAAGCATCAATCTCCATTTTACTAGCCATTGACGACAAATCAATTTCTGGATATCCAAGTCCATGTTCATGAAGATCTTTTATTATTTGACCATTAGATTTCACCGAAACAGCAGTTACCACCCAAAGTTCCATTCCTTGAAATTTTGTGCTGTTGAAACTACTATCAATTCCTGCAGTAACAACGTCTTTTTTTTTGGGTGAATATTCTACCCAGTTTTGCCTCGCTTTTTGAACAATTTGCTCAAATTTTGGACCTTTAATCCTTGAAAGTGTTTTTTCGCGTCTTTGAATTGCGTCTTTATAAACAGTATTCAGCACACGAATCCTTTGTCGCTATGAATAAAATCTTTAGGTTATACTGATCTTTAACAAACAATTGACTAGAAATAATGATTTTTTCGTATAATCCTGTATAGATTACCCGATGTAGTATTCAGAGAATTAAAAATGTCTATGATGGTCAGTCACTGTGAGTAAAGCAGTATTTTTTGTTGCAAATTCA
>SDBU01009062.1_pt1 | contig 11220 bp, 7 predicted proteins | sample 2277071 | NCBI WGS metagenome assembly SDBU01 (sample SAMN10397929, study PRJNA504765) | marine sediment metagenome | isolation source: marine sediment core GS08_GC12, 126 cmbsf | place: Arctic Ocean: Gakkel Ridge, Loki's castle | collected 2008 | reverse complement strand
ACAGAGGGCCCTTGTTGGCCCTCATCCTATCCTTCTCCCAGAGGGAGAAGGGACATGAGGAAGGCCCATTCTCCTACCAATCGGAGGTTCTGGTGGGTCTCCAAGCGCAATACATACCCCAGTGAGCCGAAAGAGGGGAGGACAAGACCCCCCGACTCGTCGGCGCCGCGATTGGGCGAACACACAGGTTCGCCCCTGCCCTGGGACATTACCTGAACGTCTATAGCCCCTTCTTTCTTCACGAGCACATGCTGTCGAGCGCCTCTCCACTACACTATATCCCTTTCCCGTCGATCTGGCATCACTCAAGCGGTCTTCGTTTGACTCAACCTGGTCAGTAGCCGACGAGCTTGTCCAACATATGCTGATAGCCTGAGATGATGTCGCTGCCGCACAATAGGACTACGATGCCTCCTATCGACAGGAAGGGGCCAAAGGGGATCGCGTCCTTCCTGCCCTTCTTGCGGAGCGCCAGAAGCACGATGGCGACCAGTCCTCCGCCCACGACGGCGCCCCACAACGCGACCAGTATCCCGGGGAAGCCAACGAGCAGGCCCAGCAGTCCAGCCAGTTTGACATCGCCGCCACCCATGCCGCTGGGGTAGAGCAAGGCGACGATCAGGAAGATCAAGAATGCGCCGATTCCGGCCGCCAGCGAGTTGGCCAGCGCAGCGGCCATGCCGGAGCTGCCCATGAAGGGCCGGGACAGGCCGATTTGCGTCCAGAAGGGGGCTAGAATGAGAAGGACCACCAGACTCGGGAAGATGATGCGGTTCAGAATCATGCGACGCTCCAGGTCGATTACCGCCACGACCACTAGCAGCGATACCGCCGCGCCCAGGACCGCGAACTCCAGGCCAAAGCCGGACCTCAGGTAGGCCGCCGCAAACAGGAGGCCGGTTATCGCCTCCACGGCAAAGACGCGGAAGGGTATCGCCGCGCCACAGACTCGGCACCTGCCTTTGAGCCACAGGTAGCTGAGAACGGGCGCCAGCTCCCTGTTGGGGATGGGCCGCTTGCAGGACGGGCAGTGTGACCTGGGGCTTACAAGGGACTGCCCCGCCGGCAGCCGATCAGCGACCACGTTCAGGAAGCTGCCTACGGACGCTCCGATGGCAAAGACCATTATCAGCAGCAAACCCACACGCCTCCTATGCCGGTGGTCAGTCCACATAGTCTTGACGCAACGATTTCACCCCCCCATCCCAACCCCGACGAGTCGGGGGGTCTTGTCCTCTCCCCCTTTGGGGGAGAGTTAGAGAGGTCCGATGATGCTTTGCTCATTGAGACTCTCGACCCTGTCGGAGGGGATATCGGTGAAGCTCAATGTCATCAGAATCAAGTGGGCAAACTACTAGTGATTCTCCTGCGACGCACCACGAACGTGGCCGGATTCCTGGCGGGGCAGTGCGCGGACCGCCCCACAGTCATCGACCTACGGCTCTTGCTCCCACCCAGCGTCAAAGGGGCTTTTCACCCCTAAACCCCGGCGGCTGGAGGGCCTCATTGCACACGGGACTGTGCACGGAGAGAGCCTCGCGTTACGCCATGCTGGCTTTGCCCAAGCCTACTTATCTCTGCATAGAGAGCAAATGCTCAGCAAGGACCGAGGGCGGTTCCCGAACCGCCCCTACGAGACACTGTGCTGCAGTTGGTTCCAGTTGCACGGGCCCCGGGAGGCGCGCATAACGTTGCTCAGGGCGAACGCACGGCTCTTGCCGTACCAGAGGCTTGTGCAGAGCTCTGTAGGTCGATGCGAGTGGTGCAGTGCGCGGACCGCGCCTACGGGCTCTCTTCGCGATAGGGCGCCACCAGGTCCAGCTTCATTATCCACAGGTCTGTGTCGTCAGGGTCTCGCTCAATTTCTAGCGTCTCGATGTTCGCGGCGAGCACAGCCCCGACGATGTCGACGATGCCTATGAGGGGGCCGGGCGTTCCCTTAGCAACCATCGAGTAGCTGATGGCGGGGAACTCGACACCTCCCACGGGGACGGGGCCCTCGCTCCACTCGTAGGGCGCGAGCGCCAGGTCCCGCTCGGCGGCGAATGCTATCAGCCGCGCGCTCAGGCCCAGAGCCTCGGTGCGAGGAGTCAAGGCTTGCTGAGCCATCGATGTCTCCCGCGCTTTCGACTCCTCTTGCCCAAGGGCCAACTCCTCAGTCTTGCGCGTCACCGTTTCGGTCCTGCGCGCGGCTTCCTGCTGCAACGCGGCCAAGTCATCTTCCGCAAGCGCGTACCGCTTCTCGATATCCGACACCTCTTCCCGCGCACCGGCGCGCTCCAGAAACAGGTAGACTCCAGCGACGGCCGCGATCACAATAATGGCCGTCAGCGCCGTCTCTATGCGGGCAAATGGTCTAGCCTTGTCGAACACCTTCTCCCCTACCTCGTCCGAATGTCGGCAGTGAACACGAGTGAGGACTCCCCTTCCTCCCACCGGAAGCTGGTGAGATCGAGGATGTAGTCCACTTCGCGCATGTGTTCCAGGAACCTGTCAATTCCGGCAACCCCGGTTGCGACCCCGGTCACGTCTATCTTTCCCCCAGGCGCCGTCACCACCTTCGTGAACATGGCATCTGGGCTGTCCCCCTGTAGAAGTGCCTCAAGCGAAGCGCCCCAATCGGGCCGGAGCGCCGTGAGCTGGTCATACGCTTGTCTGGCGACTTCGTCCTGTGCTGCAAGTTGTTTGAGCCCATTCTCCAGCTCCGCGATCTTCCCCTCTTCGTCTGCAATAGCGCCTTCCTGGGCCGATATCCGTCGTTCGATATCACTCAGTTCTCGACCTAGAGCATCGGACCTCTCGTTGGTGGACAACCCGTCCCGATACAGGTATTGGAGTGCGAGGGCTTCCAACAGCATCACCGCTACTAGGAACAGGACCAGAGGCGTGATGACAGAGGAACGTGTCCCAGGCAGGAGATTGATCTTCGGGACGCGGCGCCAGCCCGAATCTTGATCGTCAGCGGGGGTCTGGCCGATCAGCGACATCAGTTTTCCTCGCAGACGTGGTATCAATGTATCGCACCCAGCGTGCTGTAGATGCCCGAGACAACGGCAACCGCCACGAATCCCACTATTCCGGCGATGATCAGAATGATCGCGGGCTGGATCAGCTCTGTGGCGCCACTCACGGCTTGGTCGGTCACATCCTCGTAGTACTCAGCCAGACCGGTCAGGGCATCTACGAGATTGCCTCGCATCTCTCCAACAACAATCGCCTGCGACAGGACCGATGGGAACCCGCGCTCCTGGTCGAACGCCGCACCCAGCTTCGTCCCCTCTGAGACGTGCCTGGTGACCTCTGCCAGCCTCTCCCTGAGGACAGCGTTGCCCACGCCCTTCTCAGCCAGTCCCAGCGCCTCTACGGGGGCTACGCCCGCCCTGAGCAGCGCGGCTAGAGTGGTGGTCAGGGAGAACATATTGCTTGCCAGTAGAATCCTGCCGACTCTCGGGGTCCTGAGGAGAATGCTATCGCGCAACCTTCTGCCCTCAGCCGTGCGCATGGCCGCCACGACCAACGCGGCCAGTCCAGCGAGGCAACCGAGCACGTAGGTCCCGTAGGACTGAAGGACATCGGATATGGTTATCATTGCTCGGGTTGTGACGGGCAACTGACCGCCGAATTCCTCCAGCAACGTCGTGAGAGCAGGCAGCGAATACGTCACTGTCACGAATGCGGCGACAAACGCTACCGCCAGGCTGACCGCTGGGTAGAGCAACGCCCTTCTCACCCTGTCTCCAGCGGCCTTGCGCCTTTGCATGTTGTCGGTCAGTTGCTGGAGCGTGAATGGGATCCCGCCGGTGGCTTCCCCCACTCTCAATAGGCGTAGATAGAACTCCGGGAAAACCGTGGTGTGGCGAGAAAACGACTCGGAGAACCGCCCTCCAGCCTCTATGTCTCGAATGATCTGCCGGAGCGCCTCCTTGAGCCCCGGGCTGCGGGTCTGGTCCCGTTGGGTGGTCAGCGCGCGACGAATCGGTATCCCGGTGTTCAGCAGGGCAGCCAGTTGCCGCGTGAAATCGATTATGTCTTGCGGGTTGGGCCGGAAAAGCCCCGGCATTAGCTGTACCAGGGTGGGGCGAGGGCGCACCGTGCGCAGCCGGTACGGGATGAGCTCCTCTCGCTGCAGCATGGTGTAGGCGTCGTCCTCCGAGTCTGTTGAGAGGACGCCCTTCACCTTCTGGCCGAGCCTTGTGTAGGCCTCGTACTTGATAGCCATGCGTCTCTAGTAGTCTGTCCACCTGATTCTGATGACACTGAGCTTCACCGAATATCCCCTCCGACAGGGTCGAGAGTCTCGATGAGCAAAGCATCATCGGACCTCTCTAACTCTCCCCCAAAGGGGGAGAGGACAAGACCCCCCGACTCGTCGGGCTTGGGATAGGGGGGGAATCGCTGCGTCAAGACTATGTGGACAGGGCGCTAGTCAACGAAGAAGACCCTTCGCAGCACCTCTCCGACGGTGGTGACGCCTTCCTTGGACTTGAGCATGCCGGCACGCCTCAGCGGCACCATGCCGTCCATCAGCGCTTGAGAGCGGATCTCCGGGCCGCTCGCGGCGGCGGCGACGAGTCTCCTGGTCGCCTCGCTGACGGCAAGCACTTCAAAGACCCCGGTCCGCCCGGAAAACCCGGTGTATCCGCAGAAGTTGCAGCCTTGTCCGGCCAAGAATTGGCCGGCAGGTTCCTGCATCTCGTTTTCGTATGCGAATGCCTCGGCTGCCCCCAGGTCGGACAGCACCTTGCAGTGAGGACACACTTTGCGGACCAGACGTTGCGCCAGCGTGCCGGCGACGGCTGTAGCAGCCAGGTACGGCTCGATGCCCATGTCGAGGAGCCGTACGAGAGCGGATGACGCGTCGTTGCTGTGGATGGAGGCAAGCACCAGATGGCCGGTGAGAGCGGCGTCGATCGCCGTCTTCGCCGTTTCCCCGTCCCTGATTTCCCCCACGAGGATGACGTCGGGGTCCAGCCGCATGATTGCCTTCAGTCCGGTTGGGAAATCCATCCCTGCGGCCCTGTTCACCTCGATCTGGTGCACGTCGTCAAGCCGGTACTCCACCGGATCCTCAACCGTCATAATGTTCCCCCGGTCCCGGACCAGTTCCGTCACCGCGGAATACAGGGTGGTAGTCTTCCCCGAGCCGGTCGGACCAGACACCAGCAGCATGCCAAAGGGCAGAGACAACAACTGCCGCCAGGTCCGGAGTGGTATAGCGTGGAGGCCCAGGTCCTCGAGGCCGAAGAGACCGCCTGACCGGTCCAGAATCCGGACGACCATCATCTCTCCCCACGTTATGCCGACGGTGGAGACCCTGAAATCCACTGTCTTCTCACCGAACTGGAGGCTGAAGCTGCCGTCTTGGGGGCGGCGCGCTTCGGATATGTCCATGTTGGCCAGGACCTTGATCCTTGTGATCATGGATTCATGCAGCCTCAAGGGGAGCATCACGACTTGCTGCAATGTGCCATCCAGACGGAAAAGCACGTTGCTCGAGTCGGAATTGGGCACGAGGTGTACGTCGGACGCTCGTCGCTTCACAGCCTGGAGGGTCACCATCTCCACCGCCTCTACAGCAGGGAGCTGAGCCACGTCCTGTCCCAAGACCCCGTCGGACGGCGGCGTTCTCACGGATGGGATGGCTGCTGGGCCACTGATGGGTCGCGGCTCGGTGACGGAGGGCTGTCGCGTAGGCCCCGATGAGTAGGTCCGGTCGATTAGCTCCTTCAGTCCGCCGCTCAGCGCGAGGACGAATCTGGTCTGGTGGTCTGTGATCGACGACAATTGAGCGGCAACCTGGAAGTCGTTGGGTACCATCGTGGCGATTCGGAGGGCGCCATCGGCCTCGAACCCGATGGGCAGAACGCAGTTCCGCCGTGCGAACTCTTCGGGAACGAGCTGCACGGCCTCTGGGTCCACCCGCACGGTCTTGAGATCAACGACCGGGATCCTCAGTTGGAAGCTCAGCACTGTTGTCAGGGTCTCACGGGCTACCATTCCAAGCGAGACCAGGGTGTCTAGCAGTCCTGCGCCCTGCTCGCGGCTGGCTTGCCTGGCCTGCTCCAACTGCTCGGCGGTGACGAAGCCGGCGTCCATTAGGACCCGGCCGACCCGATCCTCGAAATACATGCCACGTGTATTGTCCTTGTCCATCCGGACCTCGATACCCGGCGCCCCCATTGCGGCAGGAGTACGGGCGATTCAAACGCAGTACGTAGCGGGGTCATTCCTCGCGGCGGCGCAATCCGTCTGCTGCGGACTTGCCGCAGCCGCGCTCAGGCCAGCAGCTAGCGGACCCAACAGGCTGGACCGAAAGACGGGTGTACCCCGCGCGAGTTGGCTCCCGACCCTCTCATACTAATCTAGCATACCGGTCCAACGAAAGGGAGATTTGGGTGCGTGAGCAAGGGGTTTGGCGTGGATGGCGCTGGGTGAAGAGTAGGGGCCTACGGTCTCTCGACGTTTTGGGGGGCTAGTGGTCTGTCAAAGCGTAGATGTTAAGAGAGAGAATCGTGATTTGCATAGGCCCCGACTCGTCGGCGCCCCTACGCCGAATCAATACCTGAACGTCTGTAGTTGTGATGCAATGATCTCACGCCTCCCCCGACCTGTCATGCTATGAAAGCAACGTTGTTCCGCCGGGGCGTCTCTACGGAGCCCGTCCCACCTATTTTCATAGCAATCGTCCATGTCCCGTTGCGCGGGACGCCCTTATGAATGAAAATCACAGACGGCCCTTGTTGGCCCTCATCCTATCCTTCTCCCAAAGGGAGAAGGGACATAAGGAAAGCCTATTCTCATAGCAATTACAGGTTGTGGTGGGTCTGCAAATGCAATACATACCCCAGTCAGCCGAAAAGGGGGAGAGGACAGAGCCCCCCGACGAGTCGGGGCCGGGATGCCGTGTCTTCGCTCTACCTCGTGCCCCATCCCCTGCGCCTGTGCTAGAATTGAATCTCGCTATGGACGACAACGAGCTGAAGTACTGGATAGCCTTCACGCAAATCCCACACATTGGGCCTGTCCGCTTCAAGCTGATGGAACGGCACTTCGGCTCGCTGGAGGAAGCTTGGCGCGCCGGCATCCCAGAGCTGAAGCTCGCGGGACTTGATGCACGAGCGGCTCGGTCGGTCGCCGAAGGCAGGCAGACCATCGACCCGGATGCGGAGATTTCGCGACTCGCCGACCACCACGCTCGAGCCATAGCGTGGCGCGACGCCGACTACCCGCCTCGGCTGAAGGAGATTGCTGACTCGCCGCCCGTCCTCTACTGCCTGGGCGAGATACTGGCAGAGGACGAGCGTTCAGTAGCCGTGGTAGGGACTCGAAGAGCCACTGCCTATGGCAGGCAAGTGGCCCATCGGCTGTCCTTTGACATGGCCAAGGCGGGCGTGACAATCGTGAGCGGCCTGGCAAGCGGCATCGATGCCGTAGCCCATTGGGCTGCCCTGGAGGCCGGCAACCGGACCGTCGCCGTCTTGGGCAGCGGTGTGGACGTGATGTATCCGAGAGAGCACACGAATCTGGCCGCTCAGATAGCCGAGAACGGTGCGCTTATCTCGGAGCACCCCCTGGGGACACGGCCCAAAGCCGAGCACTTCCCTCGCCGGAACCGCATCTTGAGCGGGATTACTCTGGGCACCCTGGTAGTGGAAGCGGGCGAGCACAGCGGCGCTCTGATTACAGCCAGGCATGCCCTTGACCAGAACCGCGAGGTGTTCGCCGTGCCGGGGAGTGTGCTGTCCCCAAGTAGCCGTGGCACTAATCGACTTATCCAGCGGTCTGAAGCGAAGCTAGTGTCCGACTACAAGGATATCCTGGAGGAACTGAACCTATCCTGGGTCGGCAAGCAGATCGAGATGGAGGCGCTTTTCCCTGCCAACGACAACGAGTCCCAGGTCCTGCACTATGTGGGCCACGAGCCGATTCACATAGACGAGATCATCCGCAGCTCGGGGCTAGAGATATCGATCGTCAGCAGCGTGCTGGCCATGATGGAGCTGAGAGGCATGGTTAGACAAGTCGGCGGCATGAACTACGTCAGAGTGTAGAAGCGCCGGGCCCGTTTCGTCTCGTTCGTGGTCAACCGTTCGGCTGGCTCTCCACCGACGCGACGTGGAGAGTATCGGCGAGCGTCGCGATACGCCCCGATACGTCGGGGCTATCGGGATCCTCGACTTGTCGGGAAAGCATCATCGGACAGGACATGCTTTGTCGAGCCGCGGGCCCAGCAACACGCTACTGCTTCAGGAAGGATGAGCCCCGGCAATAGCCCCGGCCAGAGTATTGATTACCAGTGTGAGGAATATGGCAAAAGACCTAGTGATCGTTGAGTCCCCAGCAAAAGCACGCACAATCGGGCGATTCCTTGGCAGCAAGTACGTGGCAAAGGCATCGATGGGCCACGTCCGGGACATTCCCCGCAAGGAGATGGGGGTGGCCGTCGAGGATCTTAGCTTCAGACCAACGTACACGGTGCTTCCAGACAAAGAGAAGGTGGTTGCGGACCTGGCCAGGGCTGCGAAACAGGCCGGCACGGTCTACCTCGCCACTGACCCGGACCGGGAGGGCGAGGCCATATCATGGCACCTCGTCGAAGCGGCCAAGATCGACAAGTCCAAGGTGAAGCGAGTTGTCTTCCACGAGATAACGCAGCGGGCTGTCGAGGAAGCGTTCCAGAACCCCCGGGGGCTGGACCAGCACCTCATCGACGCCCAGCAGGCTCGGCGCGTCCTGGATAGGCTCGTGGGGTACGAACTCAGCCCCGTCCTATGGAAGAAGATCAGGCGAGGGCTATCGGCGGGCCGGGTCCAGTCGGTGGCCTTGCGCTTGATCGTGGACCGGGAGCGGGAGATAGATGCCTTCAAGACCGACGAGTACTGGTCCATAGAGGCAACGCTGGCCAAGCGCCCTCACGATGGCAAACGGACCCCTTTCGAAGCTGAGCTTCGCGCCAAGAGGGGAGAGAAGGGGCGCATCAAGATCTCGAACGAGGCGCAGGCGAAGAGCATTACCGCCGACCTCGACGGCGCCGGCTATGTTGTGGATTCCGTGCAGAAGAAGGAAAGGCGAAGCCGACCCCGTGCGCCCTTCATCACCAGCACTCTACAGCAAGAGGCATGGCGTAGGCTGAGATTCACGGCGCGTAGGACAATGGTGGTAGCCCAGCAGCTCTATGAAGGTATCGCGCTGGGCGAGGAGGGCCCCGTCGGACTCATCACGTACATGAGAACGGATTCGACGAACGTGGCAGCCAGCGCCGTGCGGGAAGCCAGGGACTACATCAAGGAGAGGTTTGGCGTCGAGTATGCGCCCAAGTCCGCGAGACGGTACACCAAGAAGGTGAAGGGCGCCCAAGAGGCGCACGAGGCCATTCGCCCTACCGCCATCCTGCAAGAGCCTGGTTCCATCAAGCAATACCTGAGTCGGGAGCAGTTCAGGCTGTACGACCTTGTCTGGCGGCGAATGCTGGCAAGCCAGATGTCCGACGCCGTGTTTGACTCGACAAGAGTGACGATCGACGCAGAGAGCGTGGCAACGGGGACCCACTATGAGTTCCTGGCCATTGGCTCCGTCCTGAAGTTCCCTGGCTTCCAGGTGCTGGATTTGAAGGACCGCGACGACTCAGACGGCAAGAAAGACGAAGAACCGGCCCCGCTGCCTGAGTTGGAGAAGGGGGACCCGTTGGATGTCCTTTCGCTGAAACCGGAGCAGCACTTCACCCAACCGCCACCACGCTACACGGAGGCCACTCTGGTGCGCACGATGGAGGAGCAGGGCATAGGCCGACCCAGCACATATGCCCCCACGATGGCTACCGTGTTGGACAGAGACTACGTTCGCAAGGACGAGGGGCGTTTTGTCCCATCCAAGCTAGGCACCGCTGTCAATGGCCTGCTGACCGCCCATTTCCCAGACATCATCGACGTCGGCTTCACGGCTCGCCTGGAGGAGGAACTGGACGACATCGCCAGCGGAGAGAGGGAGTGGACGCCGGTCCTGAGGGACTTCTACGGCCCCTTCGCCAAGGCGGTGGCGGAGGCAATGAAGAACGCCGAGCGAGTTCCCAGAGACCAGATCGACGAGGAGACCGACGAGGTCTGCGAGGTGTGTGGCCGGCCCATGGTGATCAAGTCGGGCCGCTTCGGCAGGTTCTTGTCATGCAGCGGTTTCCCAGAGTGCAAGAACTCGCGTCCGCTTCTTCAGCGCGTTGGCGTGCAGTGTCCCGAATGCGGCAGCGACTTGGTGGAGCGCAGGCAGAAGGGCAAGCGTGGCAAGAAATTCTACGGTTGCTCAAACTATCCCAAGTGCACCTTCGCCGTCAACCAGAAGCCACTCCCGCAGCCGTGTCCCGAGTGCGGCAAGCTCCTGGTCGCGTCCGGGCGCACCAACGCCCGCTGCACATCTTGCAGTTTCAAGGGAGCTGTGCCCGAAGACGAGATGGCTGAGGCTGCGGTATAGTCAGACTAGTAGTCTGTCCATGTAACTATGGCAACATTGAGCTTCAGTGCTACCCCTCCGACAGGGTCGAGAGTCTCGATGAGCACAGCATCATCGGACCTCTCTAGCTCTCCCCCAAAAGGGGGAGAGGACAAGACCCCCCTACTCGTCGGGGTTGGGATGGGGGGAATCGTTGCGTCAAGACTATGTGGACAGGGTACTAGCCCGTCGGCGGGGGCGACTGACGAACCGCTCTCCCGACCTCTCTGAACTGGCTATTGCACTTGACGCGGGAACAAAGGTAAGCACACACGTGCCTCCTGTGCAGCGGTTAACCACCATGAATGAAAGAGAGTGGCGCACTCTGCTCGGCCGGTTCGAGACCCATTTGACTGCGGAGAAGGGACTGGCTGGGCTGACGGTGCGAAACTACAGGACCGACCTGCAACCCCTCTTCGAGTACATGCAACTGAAGAAGCTCCCCAGCCTGAAGGCGCTGGACAGGTACGTGCTGAGGGCGTACCTCGCGTGGCTGCTGGAGTTGGGATACACCAAGTCGAGCATCGTGAGGAAGCTAAGTGTCCTGCGCTCCTTCATGAAGTGGCTGCTTAGGGAGAAGGAGATCGACGAGGACCCCTTGCCCAGGCGCGGGATCATGAAGCGGGACTCCCGCCTTCCTCGCTTTCTCTCTCAGGATGAGGCAGCCAGGTTGGTGTCGGAGCCCGATACCTCAGAGGGCTTGGGCATCCGCGACCGGGCATTGCTGGAATTGCTCTACGC
>SDBU01009061.1_pt1 | contig 11221 bp, 6 predicted proteins | sample 2277071 | NCBI WGS metagenome assembly SDBU01 (sample SAMN10397929, study PRJNA504765) | marine sediment metagenome | isolation source: marine sediment core GS08_GC12, 126 cmbsf | place: Arctic Ocean: Gakkel Ridge, Loki's castle | collected 2008 | reverse complement strand
CCCTTATGTGCAACCAGGTGGCTTACAACCTCGTGGAGCGCGGCGTCGAGGTCGAAGTCCTCCCTCAGGCCGTGGCGGACAACGTGGCCATCACGACCTATCGCCCGCTGCTGATCGGGGTATTGGCCGGCCGATATGATCCGGACAAGCCGTTACCCGAGGATGCTCGCGGCACGGCCGATGAGCGCGTGCCTCAATGGCTCGACCGCTTTCGCGGGGGACTGCAATCTCTGTCCCGTCTTGCGCAAGAAAAGGGAGCGACGCCCGCTCAGGTCGCCATCGCCTGGCTGAGGGCCTGTCCGGCCGTCACCTGCCCGATCGTAGGGGTGAGCAAGCCGGCCCAGTTCGAGGACAGCCTGAAGGGATTCGCCCTCGACCTGACCCAGGAGGAGCGCGACGCGCTTACTGAGGCGTTCGGCGCTGACGTCAAAGAAGAATCAGGCGGCCCCTACCTGGACTTGCGGCGGGAACTTGAGCTGCTCGGCGGGTGACGGGCTGATTCCGGGGACGTGATGCGATCCCTTTGGGCTTTGACTCGACTGAGCTCGTCGCAGGCCGCATCACGTCCCCGCAGCCGGCACAGTCCGAATCGGAGGTCCTGCGGGAAATAGGCCGGTCCCGGCGCACAGCGGCTACTTGATCCGGCGGCCTTTCACGAACACATGGTCCGTCCTGACGCCGTAGGCGCCCGGCTCCCCCTCCAGCCGAATGAGCGCGACGTCCGCCCGTTTGCCGACCTGGATTCCGCCGGAATACATACTGATATCCTGGCCCAGTTTCTGGTTAGGTGGATCGAAGATCCCCATCGCCCTCGCGGCGTTGACCGAACAGAAACGCGAGGTCGCCAGGACCGCCTCATCCAGATCGAGCGGATCGTGGACGTCGTTCCATATGCCGGGCATCGGCCCGGTCATCCAGGACACGAAGTTGCCGAAAGCCACGGGCATAGTGAGCATGCTGCCAAAGAGCGTGCGATGCTTGCCCACCACCTCCAGATATTGCCCATCCGCGCTGCGGCGGCCTCTGATGCCGGCGACCTCAAATTCACTTACCGACCCCGCGCCGGTGACGAACATCGCATCCGTGATGCCGACGATGCGATCGCGCCCCTTGCGCCGGATGATGTCCAGGATGTACGCGGGGCTCACGTGGTATCCGTCGGCGATCAGTTCGGCGTACACCCTTCGCGACCCGAGCACGGCCTGAAGCACGCCGCCCCCGCCGAATGGCTTGAGTGACGACCCGGTCGGTCCGTTCGTGAAGTGAATGGCCACCCTGAGCCCTTTGCGCACGGCCTCGAAGTACTGTTCCGCCGTGGCGTCCGTGTGACCCGCGCCGATCAGCACGCCCTTGTTCAACAGGTGGGCCATCAGGGGATAGGCGGCTTCGCCATGCTCCGGCACGATGTTCACGTAAGCCACCGTGCCCTGGGCGGCCGTGTTCAATCGCTCGAACACCTCCACGGACGGAGCAATGAAGTTGTCGGGGTTCTGCGCGCCTGCGTACTCGGCATACCTGATGAACGTCCCCTCGACAAAGATGCCGTGGAGATACGCGCCGTTGGTCCCGTTCTCCTTGCCTCGAATGAATCTCCCCGCGCAGCGGAGGGTGTGCTCCAGCTTTTCGAGCGGTGCGGCGACTGTGGCCAGCACCACGCGCGTGGTGCCTTGCGACCCCAGGCTGACGAGCAGTCGCCGAAGCCCTTCTTCACACGCGGCGTCCGAATCATCAAACGTTTGCGTCGCAGGGTCGTACAGTCCCTGCGAGACGTCGAACAGCTCTCCGCCATGGCAGTGAATATCAATGAATCCCGGCACGGCAAAACCATCGCGACCGTCAATCACGTGATACCCGGCCGTCTGCCGGACCGGTTCTCCGATATAAGAAATTACGCCGTTCTCGATTCCCAGATCCCCTTCGAGGATTCTCAGAGGCTTCACGATTCGAACGTTCTTGATCAGGTATCGTCCGTTGTCTTCCATGGCTCTTCCAGTGTGACGCCAGGCAATTCCACCTCTGTCGTGTTCCGGAGGCGGCTCCTCCGTCATGAGAGATGACCGATTCGTCTTGTCACATATTTCACCGCGCGCATGGCTCTGTGTCAATCTCTTCATCACGCGAGTCTCCCAATGCGAGGTGAGTCGAACGGGGATATGAAGCGGAAGTCCGGCGAAGCGGCGAGCGCGTCATGTCGCCGGAAGTCGGGAGGGCAGTGAGAATGGTTCGGGGTGGCACGGCCGGCCTCGTCCGGCCGTGGGGGGGGGCCTGAGATTCCTTATCTTAGTCGTCCTTGGAGGTCTTGCTGCCTTCGTGGTGATGAAGTCGTCCAAAGCGAGCCCTTGGCTCTTGGCAACAGACCCTCCTTCTCCACGCCCTTAACGGCCATGCAATCCCTAAGTCCATATGACCCCACCGGTTACGTAATGAGTTCTTGGCGCCTCTGGTGGCTTGGCGCTGCGAGAATCCGCGCAGAATCACATGCATTGTGAAGGGATTTCTTCGTGCCCTTCGTGTACTTTGTTGTGAAAAGCAGTGTCCGAGAAAAGTTTCTCGATTGCTCTTGACAAACCCTGTTTGGGGAGTATAATTCTTACCGAGAAGGTTTTCTCGATAATAACCCTTTGATATCCAGGGGAGGGAAGCATGGCCCGCCGCAAGTCACGTACACCCACTGAAGTCGAGCTCGAATTCATGCAAGTTCTCTGGACACAGGATGAGGCCACCACCGAGGACGTCCAGGACGCTCTGGCCACGCAGGGCCGGCCCCTGTCCGACGGATCAGTCCGAAAGATCCTCTCCATCCTTGTGGAAAAGGGCTACGCCTCGCGCAGGCCGAGGGGCCGGGGCTTCCTCTACAAGGCTGAGGTCCCCGCACGCCAGGCGAACGGCAAGATGGTCCTGGACCTTCTGGAGCGCGCCTTCGGCGGGTCAGCGGCGCTCATGGTGGCGTCGCTCCTGGATGCCCGGGCGGTCAAGAGAAAGGACATCCGGGAGATCAAACGCCTGATCGCAAAACATGAGGGGGAACGGAAATGAGTCCGTCGAGCTTTCTTGGGACCCTCGACAGCGCAGGGTTTCAGGTGATTCGGACACTGCTCTCGGTCCTGTGGCAGTCGTCCATTCTTCTCGTGGCGGTTGCCGTGCTGGCGTGGCTGCTTCGGCGCAGGCGGGCTGGAGTCAAACACATCGTGTGGCTGATCGCGCTCCTTCTCGCGCCGACTGTGCCCATTCTGACGTGGACAGCGTCGTACATCGGCACGCCGCAGGCCGAGATCCGCGTGATGCCGGCCTACTCCGCGCCGATGGAGTTCATCATGCCGCCGCCCGAAGCGGCTCCCACTGCGGACGCCGGACTCTCGCCGTCTGCGCTCGGTCTTCCCGAGCTGCTTGTCGAGCCGCAGGAGCGTGACTTCTCGGCCTGGGACTATCCGTGGGCGCTCGGGCTGCTCGGTTATGCCTTCGCCGTCACTGTGTTCCTGTCTCTTGTCGCCGTGGGCCGGCTGCGCATGGGCAGCTGGCTCCGCCGGGGCCGGGTCGTTATCGACGCGCGGGTCCTGGAGAGCTTTCGCGAGGCTGCGCGGCAAATAGGGCTGAGCAGAGACTTTACGCTCGTTGAAAGCAAGCAGGTCCACGCGCCGTTGACTATGCGGGTTCTTCATCCCGTGGTGCTTCTGCCGGAGCGACTCGCGGAGGGTCTTTCCGACCATGAGCTTGGGGCCGTCGCCGTTCATGAGCTTTCGCACATCAGGCGACATGATCCCCTTGTGTTGACGCTGGTTTCGCTGGTCCGGGCCGTGCTCTTCTTTCATCCGCTCGTGTGGCTCGCCGCGCGGCAGATTTCCGTACTCTCCGAGCAGGCCGCGGACGACGCGGTCCTCGACGCTACTGGCGAGGCAGTTCCATACGCGAAGATGCTCGCCCGGCTCGCCGAGGACCTGCCCCGGCGCGCACTCTCCACTGAGCTCGCCGCAGGCATTCTGTTCAGCAAGAGCGCCTTTCTCCGTCGCGTGGAGGCCATCCTCTCCGATCGCCGCGACCAGATCCGTAAACTCACCCGCCTCGCCCTCGCCGGCACCGTCCTCGCAGCTTTGATTTCTTTGGCTGTCGCGCTCGCATTGCCGCTGGGAGAGAAATCGTCCGAGTCGGAAGAACGCACAGAAAGCCGCTCAGAAACCGTCGGCGAACCGAGCGGTTCCGCCCCCGAGCCGCCGGAGAAGCCGAACGAATCCGCGAAGCCGGTGACTCGGCAAACCATCGTCACCCACACTGAGGAACGACTGACCGGCGACCTGGTTCACGCGGAGACGTACTGGCTGGAATTGCCGCTTTCAGAGCTGAACGCGGTCGTGTCCTCGCAGAACCTGAAACTCAAAGAAACGCAGCCTGATCCCCAGGAAGCCATGACGTGCCTATATGTTCCCCTCACGCCGGCGAAAGCTTCGCCGGTCTTCGACTTGCTGCTTGAATTCAAGGCAGGAAAGGTCCTGGCCAAGAAAGGGAATCTCCTGGCAGCCCCTCGCCTCGTCGTGAAGAACGGGCAGAGGGGGTCTATCGCGCTGAGTACGGTTCGTACCATTATCGCAGGACACGAACCAAGAGTAGAGAACGGGAAGGTCACGCTCCTTCCATCAGTGAAGCCATCTACGGTCTCCGAATTCAGCTATGTGCTTCTGCCTCGAGCGGATGCACAGACCGACGTGATAGCATGCGACGTGAAGGTTGACGTCAAGAGGGAAGTCGAAAGAGTCAAGCTGGGTAAGAAAGAGGCGCGCGTGGAGGTTCCCGTCGTCCAAAAGACTGTCGCCTCGCTTTCCACAGAGGTCAAGAACGGAGGAACCGTCCTTGTTGTGATGCCCCCGCGCTGGCAGGAATCCGTGTCGGATCCCAAGGATATGAGGATGCAAGTGTTGCTCATGAAGCTCACTGCAAAGTGGGCCGAGAGAGGACCAGCAGCAACGCCCCCGAACGGGTCCAGCCCCGAGCCGACGGAAAACGTGAAGGAACCTGCTTGGGGCGAGGTACTAGAGGGCCTGAGGTGCCGTTGGGTCCGAGCGACCGAGCCAGTTGTCGCCGGGACGGCGCCGCTCGTAAGTGTTGAGGTGGAGAACGCCTCATTGGCACCCGTTCTTTGGGAGTGCCTGAGCGAGACTACGTGGGGACTGAGTTGGCCGGGCAGGAGCGTTTTGAATGGGACGGCCCATCCGAAATTCGATGCGAAAGGCGGCGAGGGCGTTCGTCGTGCCACTGCTCAGGAGGTCCGGGAGAGATTCGGCCATGGACGTCCCGATGTGACGGGTAGTGATCCATTAGAAGGCTACTACTATTTGCCCCCTGGCTGCCGTCTCAACCTGACCAGTAAGCTTCTGTGGAAGCTTGAACAGCCTGGGCGGGTCAGAATAGAGGCGGCGGTTGCTAGGCATGACCCGACTTCGAATACCGACGGAGCGTTTGAAAAGGGCTGGATGACGTGTCCACCTCTTGTACTGGAGGTCGTGTCCGCGCCACCCAAATCCCCCGAGTCGGCGGATACGCGCGGCGCTACGAGGGGAGAACCATCGGGCGTTTATGTTTCGGGCTATGAGGTCAGGGATGGCGTCGCAGGCCCTGTTGTGAAGGCTGAATCTGCTGCAAGGGGCCAAGAACGGCGCCGACAGATGGCATCGGCTGAAAAAGCCGCGCGGGCGGAGCGCCGGCGGGAGGAGCGGCTGAAGCTCCCCCTTTTCAAGGAGGCGAGCGCGGAGTTCAGCAAGGGGAAGTACAAGAGCGCCATCGAACTGGCAAATAAGATCCTGGAACGCGATCCGGAAAACGTGGCGGCTCACGATCTCATTGAGAACGCTGAGGAGATGATCCGTCGCCGGACCTGGGCCGCAATCTACGAGGCCGACAAAACGGCCCGTGGGGACGAACGCCTCAAGCTTCGCGAGAAGGCTGAAAGGCCCGTGAAGAACGAGAAACAGCGTAAGCTTGAGGACGCGCTGGACGAAAAGATACAAGGGTTTTCTTTCGATGAGACGCCTCTCCGCGACGTCGTCGCCTTCTTCAAATCGCTTCTGGGCGAGAGGGTGGACTTCGTCATTGAACCAGTGGTTGCAGAGCAGGACGTCTCCATCACCCTGACCCTCAATAAGGTCACGCTTTGTCAAGCGCTGAGGGCCATGCTCCGGCCAAAGGGGCTGGATTTCCTGGTTCACCCGGCGGGCTACATCTACGTCTCCACGCCGGAGGCCTGCCGCCTCGAAGAGGCACAGCAACAGTACCTCTCGTTGCGTCAATACGACGTGGCCGGCATTCTCACGGAGATGAAGGCCTCCGATCTTCTCAGGCTGTTGGTTCAAGTCACAGGCAGGGAGAACTGGGACGCGGCCCGGCTCGCTGACGGGGAAGAAGAGACAGCCGGCATCCTTGGGAGAGAGGCCCCCGCCAGCGAGGGACCGGGCCGCGTCCTGATCCTGGCGCACGGCTACCTGATGGTCAACCACGTCGCGCGCATCCACAAGAAGATCGAGCAAGCGCTCGCAGTACTCCGAGCAAGGAGGATGCCCCCGACCGGTTCCGGCCCCGAGCCGAAAGTCTCTCGCAAAAGGCCCGTGAAGAACGAGAAACAGCGTCAGCTAGAGGACGCGCTGGACGAAAAGATACAAGGGTTTTCTTTCGATGAGACGCCTCTCCGCGACGTCGTCGCCTTCTTCAAATCGCTCCTGGGCGAGGGGGTGGACTTCTACATTGATCCAGTGCTCACGGAATTTGATGTCCTCGTCACGCTGACCCTCAATAAGGTCACGCTTCGCCAGGCGCTGAGGGCCATGCTCAGGCCCAGGGGGCTGGACTTCGTTGTCTCGCCCAACGGCTACGTCTTCATCTCCACGCTGGCGGGCTGCCGGCTCGAAGAGGCCCGGCCGGAAAATCTTTCGTTCCGTCAATACGATGTGTCCGACATACTCGTGCAGGTGAAGGCCTCTGGTTTTCTTGCGTTGCTGCTTCAAGTCACAGGCAGGGAGAACTGGGACGTGGCCCGGGTCGCGGACGGCGAAGAAGAGACGGCCGGCATCCTCGAGAGAGAGGTCCCCGCCAGCGAGGGACCGGGCCGCGTCCTTATGCTGCGCGGCAACTACCTGATCGTGAATCACGTGGCGCGCATTCATAAGAAAATTGAGGAGGTCCTGGCCGAGCTTCGAGCCGGCCGGAAGCTGTCCGAACCCGAAGTCAGCGATAAGCCTTCAGCAACCGCCGAGAGTATGGTCCATGTGCCTTTTGTTGCCCCCATTGAGGAACCGGTAGGTGTCGTCACCCTTAGCGTTGAACCTTCAGTGACCGTCGAGGGCACGGTCCATGTGCCTTTTGTTACCCCCATTGAGGAACCGGTACGTGTCGTCAGCCTTAGGGTTGAACCTTCAGTGACCGCCGAGGGCACAGGCGATGTCCCTGTTCTTTCGCACATCCCCGTTCTCAAGAGACTTTTCGTAAAGTCAGCGGTGGCGAGGCCAGACCATGCGATTTTCACGCTGCCACTGTTCAGGCAACCCACGGAGCAAGAAGCAGGGGACGAATGGCTTACGCTTCTCGATCCTATTGACCTCAAACTCGTAAGAGTGCAAATTGACCCGAAGTTTGCCCGAGGTCTCCCGTTGGGCCTCGACATGTTTCGCCGGGTAGATCTGGGTAAGGTGAAGGGCGGCCTGGTCTATGTACACGACCATTTGCGGGCAGTCGGGGAGGTATCGTTAGCCCCGCTTGCGGCCAAGGATAGACGTCAAGCCCCGGCCTTCGACAAGGCCGAGCTTGCCGGACATGTCCAGGCCTACAATGAAACCGATATTTCGCCGATCGTAGCCGCTGGCTTGGAGATTCCCGCATTATACAAGATCAAGGAAACCGACTTCTGGGCCATGCTGACGAAGGACGGTGAAGTCGCCATCGTGCACATCGTCGGTATCGAAGAGGACCCAAGTGAAATCCTCCTGCATATCCGCAAGCTCGGGAACGTCGATCTGACACAGCTTCCCAAGAAAGAACTCCTCCCGCTGCCGGCCGGGGAAGAGCGTAGCGGAGAGGGTCCGCCCGCAGCCCCAGGTGGGGGAAAACGACGTTAACGCTTTCACCACGAAGATCACGAAGGTTGCGGGGTCTCCGCCACATGCCAACTGTCGGGCGTGGGTCGCCGACGCGCCATAGCCGCTGTGGCGACGGCGCGCGCCCGACCTACAAGAATCTCAGTGGGCGAAAGTTGTGGGTCGGCCGTGTCTGCCGTGCCGCCACAGGCAGCTGCCTCGGCCGACTGGGAACATGATGCCGATGAGGAAGCTGGGGGCGCATGCCATACGCCCCTACACGCGTTGCTACGTAAGCCTTCCGTGGTTGGTTACTGGGACACACGCCGCTTCCCGCCTCGCGGGACTTCGACTCGGCTAAGCCGTTCGACTACGCTCACGGCCCCGAGCGTGTCCAGGGGCCGTTCGGCTGTGCTCACGGCCTCTTAGAGCCTGAGCCTCAGAGCCGAAGGCCTGAGCTTGCCGAAGAGCTTGTCGCAGGCCGCTTCCTGTCCCCTCTCCGCGTCCTTGCTACTCTGCGAAGCAGCGTTTCCTCCCTCCGTAGTCCACCCAGGCGGACGGAGGATGGGTCGCTGCGAAGCACGAGTTGTGCTCTCGTGGTGAACGCCGCCGCTTGACTCGGGCCGGGCGCAGCAGTGTAATATGGGGCCATGATCGAACGAATCGGCATATCGCTCGACAAGAAGCTGCTGCGGCGGTTCGACAGGCTGATCCGCGCCAAGGGATACACGAACCGCTCCGAGGCGGTGCGCGACCTGATCCGCGAGAAGCTCATCGAGCAGGAATGGGCCGCGCCCTCGGGCGAGACCGTGGCCGCTGTGTTCCTCGTATACGAGCACGACGCCATGGAGCTGTCGCAGCGGCTGACGAAGGTGGCGCACGGCGAATTCCGGCGCGTCGTGGCCAGCACGCACGTGCACATGGACCAGGAGAACTGCCTCGAAATCATCATCCTGCGCGGGCCGGGAGCGGAGATCAAGCGGCTGGGGGAGCGGCTGATCAGCATGCGGGGCGTGAAGCAGGGCCGGTTCATCCCAGGCACCACGGGGCAGAAGATCTGACGCATCATCCTCAATCCCAGTTTTGACACGCATGCCCTCTCACCGCACGCTCTGAGCGCGGAAAAGGGGTCAGGAGCCTTGGCCGCGAGCGCGGACTCCTGACCCCTTTTCGCGGGAAGGCCGCCTAGGCATGCCACACGCAATCATGTATCATGAGACGGTCACAGTCCTGTCGTTGGACGACGCAGGCGCCCGGCGCTGTCCTCGGCTTCGAGGATGGACAGGAAGAGCCGGCCCGTGGCGGCGTTGGTAACCCGGTTGATTCGCAGGCTTTCGGACACTGACGGCCCGGTCTTGTCCGGAAAGCGGATGAGACGCAGGGCGAGGATGTCCGGCGATTCGCCGAAGTACCGGCTGCGGGGAGCACGGATAGTGCTGAGCTGGAGTGCTGATGCAAACATGATACAGGACACAACGGATACTACTTGAGGAGGGAGAAATAATGAAGCAGTGTGCGTTGGGGACATTGTCTGCGGTCGTTCTCACGCTTTCAGCCTGTGCGACATTCGCACAGGGCAAAGGGAGGAACACTATGTTCGAGGAGGACACTATTAAGACGTCCGCCGGGGCACTCAAGATCACGTTTGTCGGTCACGGAACGTTGATGTTTACATTTGGGGAGAAGATCATTCACGTTGATCCGATCTCTCGCGAAGCGGACTACAGCAAAATGCCGAAAGGCGACATTGTTCTGATTACTCATGAGCACAGAGACCATCTGGACTCGGAAGTCATCGCGACCGTGCGCAAGGAGGGGACGGCGACCCTCGTGCCTGAGAAATGCGCGCCGTCCGTGCCGGACGGAACTGTGCTGAGAAACGGCGATGTGCGTGCGATCGATGGGCTGAGATTCGAGGCGGTTCCGGCCTACAACATCGTCCACATGCGCAGTCCGGGCAAGCCTTTCCATCCCCGCGGGAATGGGAACGGCTACATCATTACGTTCGGCGACAAGCGCGTCTATGTGGCCGGTGACACGGAGAACGTCCCGGAGATGAAGAAGCTGAAGGACATAGACGTAGCCTTCTTGCCCATGAATTTGCCGTACACCATGACTCCGGAAATGGTGGCGGATGCGGCGAGAGCGTTTCGACCCAAGATCCTTTATCCCTATCACTTTGGCAAAACCGACACGTCGGAGTTGGTCAGACTGCTGGCTGACGAGAAGGACATCGAAATACGGATTCGCAAAATGCAATAGCCCTGAGCGCCCAAGTTGCTTCGTTTCCGGACTGCTGCTGAGTTGGCTCGAAATGGGGTGACGTGGGGTCGCGGGCATGGTGGCTAAGTAGATGATCGAGGCCGGGATCGATCTCGATATCCGTGGTCGGGGTGATTGGGGGGGCGGGGCATAGTCTGGCTCTCGTATGCGGGCTCAAGCGTGGGTTGCGTGCGGTATGATTCGCCACCTTTCTTGTGCAGGAAGAACCCAGCCCGAGCCTGAGAACCACGGGGTTCAAATGAAGAGCCTTCGGGAAATGAGCTTGCTCAAATCCGAGGACAAGGTATCCTGCCTTGCGCTGGTCGCGGCGAATCTCGCACCACTCATCGGTGTTCTTTTTGCCGGTTGGGACGCGTCGCTGATAGTCCTGCTGTACTGGACTGAGAATCTGATTATCGGGGCGTACAACATACTGAGGATGGCCGTTGCCAAGGTCGAGAAGCCCGGCCGGCACCTCGGGAAGCTGTTCTTCATTCCATTCTTCTGCATTCATTACGGCGGCTTCTGTGGGGCGCATGGGATTTTCCTCTTGTTCTTCTTCAAACTCGGAGATCCCCAAGCAATTTTGCATCAAGGAGGCGGGGTCGGCCCGCTGGTCTTCCTGCAGATTCTGTTTGCGGTTGTCAGTCAACTCTGGACGAGTGCCCCAAGGGCAATGCTATGGTCATTTGCCAGTCTTGTCGCAAGCCATGGCATCTCGTTCGTGCAGAACTATCTCATGCGCGGCGAATACGCGCGCGTGTCCGTCAAAGAACTGATGGGGCGGCCTTACAAGCGCATTGTTATCATGCACGTCGCCATTATCGCCGGGGGCTTTTTCGTGATGAGGCTTCAGTCGCCGCTCCCGCTGCTCATCATGGTGATCGTGCTGAAGACCGGCCTTGACG
>SDBU01009060.1_pt1 | contig 11222 bp, 5 predicted proteins | sample 2277071 | NCBI WGS metagenome assembly SDBU01 (sample SAMN10397929, study PRJNA504765) | marine sediment metagenome | isolation source: marine sediment core GS08_GC12, 126 cmbsf | place: Arctic Ocean: Gakkel Ridge, Loki's castle | collected 2008 | reverse complement strand
GGGGAACAAAATTCAAAACATGTCTGATAATTTCGGTGCTTTTGCTGGCGATGGTATCCTCAGCTACTGGAAAAATCATCTTCGTGGATTCGGACGCCACCGGTGCAAATAATGGGTCATCATGGACGGATGCCTACAAATACCTTCAGGATGCTCTGGCCGATGCCAATTCAGGCGATGAAATCCACGTGGCTGAGGGCATTTATACGCCTGACAGTAATTCAGCTGAACCGAGTGGCAGCGGTGACCGGACGGCGACTTTCCAGCTAATCAACGGCTTAAGTCTCAAAGGCGGCTACGCCGGATTCGGTGAATTAGACCCGAATGTTCGAGATATTGAGGCCTATGAGACCATTCTCAGCGGCGACTTGAATGGTGATGATATAGGCGTAGATGATCCTTGTGATTTACTCAACGAGCCGACACGTTCCGAGAACAGTTACCACGTGGTAACCACGAACAGCAAATATGAAACGGGTGTTTTGGATGGCTTCACAATCACGGGCGGCAATGCCAATGGGTCTGACTCGTGGCCCTTTACTATGTATGGCCGTGGAGGTGGTATATACTTTTATATTGTACGCAGATCACCTTGCAAGGTCCCCGAGGTGAGCAACTGCACCTTAAGGAGAAACTCGAGCGTTCGGTACGGCGGTGGAATTTGCAACGAAGGGTACGCTAAGACGGCGCTTACCAACTGCACATTTAGTGAAAACTGGGCAGGCGCCGGCGGTGGGGTATTCGATATATCCTATGGATGGCCAATTAAAACGACAATCCTGACCAACTGTAGGTTCATAAGTAACTCAGCGGTTAAGGGCGGAGGGATATGTATTGCCCATGGTAGGCCAACGCTGACCAACTGTATGTTTATCGGTAACTCGGCTGACTTCGGAGGGGCGTCAGCCCACTGCGATTCAGCGATCGCAACGTACAGTAAATGTACGTTTGCTGCAAATTCGGCACAATATGGAAAAGCTATATCTTGCTCTTCTTGTCGGTACACTCGATCTCAAAACATTGTTCGACTCAACAATTGTATCGTATGGGATGGAGGGGAAGAAATCCACAACGACAGTAATTCGATTATTACGATTATATATAGCGATGTGCAGGGTAGTTGGCAAGGTGGGGGTAACATTGATGTGGACCCGTATTTCGCTGATGCGAACAACGGTGATTATCATTTGAAGTCTCAGGCCGGGAGGTGGACTTCGGCGAGCTCAGTCGGGCCGGATGCAAACGAGGGACGATGGACGAAAGACGATGTGACGAGTCCCTGTATTGATGCGGGAAATACAAATAGTCCCATTGGTTTAGAGCCCTTTCCAAATGGCGGTGTTATTAATATGGGCGCCTACGGCGGCACAGTTGAAGCCAGTAAGTCATACTTTGGCCAGCCGGTCTGCGAGACGATTGTTGCCGGCGACACAAACGGCGATTGCATAGTAAATTTCAAAGACCTTGCCTTTATGGCATTCCATTGGCTGGAAGATAGAGGCGCTGCTAATTCTAAAACGATTGTTGAAGATGGGATAAAATATTATATCTACACGGATAAATCCATTTACGAATTGGGCGAACATACTGAGATACTATATAGAATCACTAATTTGACAGACGAGGTATGGAGGGTTGGTGGTGGCCCTTCCCTGCGGGATATTCTTGTTGAAGTAAAAGAGGGAGAGAACTTCAGAGAAGTCTGGAGGTACGGTTGGGAGCATTCTACCTTACCAGGGCCACAACTTTTGTGGTTGCAGCCGGGCGAATCTACGGAATGGCGAGCGCCCTGGCCGCAATTTAGTATGACCCGGACAGGAGATCCTTGGGATTACAATCAGGCCCCGCCAGGGACATATAGAATTACAGGAGTTGTAGATGGATACAGAACGCGGCCGGAACCTCAAATGGAGATACATATCCGTGTTTCTGTAGATATTACTGTGGTATATTAGCAGAGTAAAAGCAGCTTAAATATAAGTAACATTTAACGAATTCATTGGTCAGAAATGAGGGCAGTAAAATGGGCAAAATTGTTGCGATAAGCGTTTTAGTCGTGCTGTTCGGCATTACGGGTGCTGCGTCAGCGACAACAGTCACGATAGAATTGCCGGAGCTTGTTGGGGAGCTTGAGCCATATCCGAACCATCCTACTGCTACGTTTGATTTTGGGACTTCGTTTTTAAGTATTGATGAGGTGAGTATTCGGATGAGCGGGACGTTTACGCCCGGCGTGGTACATTCGTTGATAACTGGAGAATCGTGGGACGCGACTCCCGAGATTTTGCTGTACATACAGCGAGGAGTTGGTACTTTTCTCCATCCGTTGGAAAGTCCTTTTGATGTCGAGCAGATATTTGAACTGGACCTTGGTGCGACATGGGATTTTTTGCTTGATGGTAAGGGTGAAGTAAGCGCTTACTAGGGTTGGGGTGGTGGAACTCCAAGCCTGATTATAACTCCCGGTTTCGCAGAGATATCGCAAGCATACCTAACAGTTGAGAGCGTTGTTCCTGAGCCAGCAACGATTTTGCTTCTGGGGCTGGGGATAATTGGAGTGCGAATAAGGAATCGCAGGAACTAAGAGGAACGAATTTGATGAATTTGCGGGAGTCAATCATGTCTAATAGAGCCATCATTTTTTGTGCTGTGGTATCCGTAATTATCTTTAGCCTGGCCCTGATATATATGGCTTATGGCGGGGCTCCGAGCGGAAGCAACGGGGCTTCCACAGTATCGGATTTGGGTTACGAGCCGGGCGAGTTACTCGTGCGCTTTGGGCCAAAGTTAGATGGCACACAGCACACGCTCGCTGAATGCAACGAGATTTTACGCTTGAATCGTCTTTGGTGATTGGTTATAATTATAGATAAATGGGCTATTAGCTAATATTTGGGAGATTAGAAAAATGGGGAAAATTGTTGCGATAAGCGTTTTAGTCGTGCTGTTCGGCATTACAGGTGCGGATGCGGATATTGTTGAATTGCCGTTGGCTGCCGAAGGGCGGTACGATGTCAACTCGCCGCATTGGGAAATGGACTTCGACCTTGGGGTGACTTTCACAGAGATATCTTATGTATATATTGACTGGTCGGGGAAGATTATGGCTGGATTGGCTGTAGATCCTATGAGACCTGGTCCGCAGCCGTTTCCGCTTGATGTAGGTATTTCTTCATATTTGGGCGCAAATCCATGGGCACGGCTCGCCGCGGTTTATGGGGGGGAAGCAACTTATCCAGAGCCAGAAGGTTTTGACTTACAGAGCGAGTTTGGTTTACCGGGGGCAAATATCTGGTCTGACCTACTCGATGGCCAGGGTACAATTGAGATTGGTCATGCTGTACTTGGCGGTCCTTATCTCGCATATGTCGAATTCGGTTTTGTTGTTCTTAACGAAGCAACTCTGGTAGTCGAGGGTACTCCGGTACCCGAACCGGCAACGATTATATTCCTGGCATTAGGCGTACTTGGACTTTGTGTGGGCAGACGCAAACGCTAAAAGCAGTGGGTATAGAGAGAAATATTAAGACTAAGGTTACCAAAAAGGTTTTCAAAGCCGCTATGTAAGATGGCAGCTATCTATTTTACGTTTGGGGGCAAGTTCCAAAAAGGCGTGTCATCAAATTGGACGGCGATACGACGCCGGCTTTCATGCAAATCATCGATTCGGAAAACACAACCGGTGCGAATAATTTCGTGCATATCAGAACAGTCTCTACCATAACGTGGAACGCTGAAGCGCATCGTTAATTGTTGACCTGCAGACGGGCAGTTCTCATCGGCATCGCAGATAAAGGCCATCCCACTGCTGGAAATGTCAACCATAACCGCCTGGAAAGACGGATCGCCGGAGCCTTCGGCGAACCAGACAGGCAGTTCATAGCGAAGTCTTTCTTCTTTTCTTCGTTCTTTAATTTTTTTCATTTCTTATGCTCCTTAATCTGCGACTCCTGTGCTATTAGAAATCGGCAGATTTAGGTAATCGCTTTAGAACGATTGTTCCCGGAGCCTTTACCGCAAGTGGATGGCTCGATTTTGCGATAATTAGGCGGACCCCATTAGTAAGCTAACCGTCTAACCGGAGAGTTTGCGGACATCTTTCCAAGTAATCCGGCCTTGTGCCTCGATGGAAAAGACCAGCTTCCGGGTGTAAAAGAGGTCGGCTTTGCACCGTTAGAAATTCCAGAAACGGGGACTATCATAGAAACGGCAAGATTTCTAACGGGGCTTACCTAAAGCGTTTAGAGGCTCTTCTATAGTCAGCTTATCCCCAAGAGTCACCGCCAAGTTCGGAAGGTCGTATACGGTCAGTGCCCCATGAACTGTATTGGCAAGCTGGTTGTAAGAGCGGCCCAACTCGACTACGTTCGACCACGAGACCAACGAACGCGTCAGCTTCACTGAACCAAACAGGTCCGGCTCAAGTGCTGCGGCGTGCAGGGCCGGAACGCTAACGTGACCAATTGCTATCAGAGACACTGGACCCGGTTGCGTTTGGCGTAAAAGACGCGCACAGACCAGCACGTCCTCCGCCCTCATGCCGACATAAGAGCGACCGAGCACGTAAGCAATATAAACATCCTGACCATCAGAGCCAAAATAAGGCTCGAAATATCTCTGGCCGGTTCCAAGCGTTTCACCAATCCCCCTAATATCCACAGCCAACACGACCTGTCCGGCCTTGACGAGCTTCTCGATTGGGCCGGCCGGTGACGCGTCTTTGGCTTTGCCCTTTTCGTGAAGATATAGTACCGCGCCTTTGGTGTTTTCTTTCGAGGGCACAAACATCAGAGCCGGCAGATAAATACCCTCTTCTGGCTTAACTATCATTTTCTTAACGCGATAGCCATCTCGCTCAATGACGCCGTGCTCCTCCACTTCCGGCTTTGGAAGTTCCGAAAGCTTTCGAATACCTGCCATCTTACGCACCTGACTTAAAAGTACGGCAGGCTCGGTTGACTCCCACATTTTTTTCCGACGCCCAGCCAAATCCTTTTCATAGTCTCGATTCAAGTCATAAACAGAGCGTGCGCCTTTGAGCAGCATCACCTGGCCATCCGGAGTACACTGAATCTCTTCTTTGCTTAGCGGCTTGATGTCCGGTTCAGTAATGGGTTTATCTTTTCCACATAACCACCGTGACATCCACCGCACCACGCCTTCTCGCGCCTGCTTGTTGTAATTGTGCCCGGCGTCATTCTCCAACAAGTCGATACGTTCGGCAAATCCCAAGCGTGTGTAGAGGCGTTTGGCGTATCGAAACGAAGTCCAGGTCCCCCCGATGTCGAAGAAGTCCCTTGTCGCGGCACAAATAAGTATCGGTGTTGGCGCGCGCATCATCAGATAGTCAGCGTGGTCCATTCCGAATGCAAGCTGGGCATAGATATTCTGTTCGGCGTCCTGTCCACCAAGGGTGTTCAACAAACGGTCGAAATTGGTTATATAACAACTCGGTGACGCCGCGATAATGCGATCATCCAGCGCCATCAGGTACGAGGTCTGTGTGCCTCCTCCGCTGTTGCCGGTGCACCCGATTCGCTTCGGGTCGACCTCCGGCCTCGATTGCAGATAGCCTATACCTCGCATGCCATCCCATACCTCGAACGTTGCTGTGTTTCGGCCAAGCAGGATGCTGCCAATAGCCACCATAGTGTGCGCTTTCGTACCCCAAAGTTTCGGCCAATCCTCAATCAACTGACCTCTCTCGCCCTGGTCAATCGGGTCAAAAACCAAAGCTGCCATTCCATTAAGGGCCAGCAACGCCCCCATTTTCTGATATGAATCAGCCGCCTTGGCGACGTTAGAATGACCACACGGCACGAGCACTCCGGGGTAAGGTGCCTTGTACTTTTCCGCGTCAGGCAAAAATAATATCGCGGTAACATAGTGCTTCGGCCGGCTCTCGAAGATGATTTTTTCCACGTGGTAGCCGTCACGGCGTACCACACCGGTGACCTGCGGGTTCAGCGGTGTGCGTTCCGGCAGGCCGCCGAGGACTTCAATGAATTTTGCACGAAGACGCTTCTGATACTCGGATACCTGCTCGGCCGTTTTGCGTTTCTCGTATTCGCGTTTCCAATTCTCGAACTGCCGGGCGGCCTGCTGTCGAAGATAATGACCCATAATCTTACTGACACTGACACCATCGAGCGTTTCAGGCAGAACACGCAGATTTTCATCGGCAGACACGCCGGCAATGTTCACCAAACACATACATACAACTACTACAGCGATTCTTTTTCGATTCATATTTGCCTCCTGTTAAATGATATTTTCTAAAAGACACGGGGTAATTAACATCCGTTAAAAACACCGGAAACCTCAGTCCATAAGTATACCCGAATCGGACGTTTCATTGCAAGATAATGTAGAACCCACGATGACTATTTTTCACAGCTTTTTGAAATCGCAATAAGTCCCACAATTTGGGGCGGTTACTAAATCAATATTTTATTGCAAACCGATACGATATATGTTAAAATAATACAATTAAATCGTTTGATTCTGTTTTTGAGGCCCACAAGTTATAAAAGGTAAAATCGCGGCCAGTGGCCTAAAACATCAGTGCAGTCGCCTCGTCAGGGCGGAGCCTGCCGTAGCACGGCACGGCGCCTATCCAGGGAGGAAGGAAATAAAGATGTCCGTATCTATGAAAACTTTGTTGATATCACTTGTTTTTATAGCATTTTTAGCTGGTTCGACCGTTGCCCAACCACAACTCGTAGGTGATCTAAATGCAGACCATGTAGTTGATTTCAAAGACCTGCGAACTTTTGCCTGGCAGTGGTTGGAACCAGGCTGTCTGGCCCCTGGTTGCATTGCCGACCTGGATGGAGTCGATGGGGTAAATATGGCCGACTTTGCCCTGCTGGCAAAAAACTGGCAGCTATCAGAATCCCACATAGTCATCAGCGAATTTATGGCGAGAAACAGCAATACGCTGCTGGATGGAGACGGTCAATCTTCCGACTGGATTGAGATTTACAATCCGACGGACACGGCTGTCAATCTGGATGGCTGGTATCTGACTGATAGTGCTGATAACCTGACCATGTGGCAATTCCCGGACGGTAACCAACTCGAGCCAGGTGAGTTCTTGATTGTCTTTGCCTCGGGGAAGACGTATGAGGACAATCCGCTTAATTACCCATATCTTGATTCCGCCGGTGACTATCACACCAATTTTGAACTCGACCAGGATGGGGATTATCTGGCGCTGGTGGCAGCTGATGGTAATACCGTTGCCCACAAATACGCACCGAAGTACCCTATACAGTTGGCCAATATCTCGTATGGTCTCGCGCAGCACGCCACGATGTTTGTGCCAACAGGTGCAACTGCTTCCTATCACGTGCCTACCGGCGGTGAGGCTGGTTGGACGGATGTTAATTTCGACGACTCTGGTTGGAAAACTGGCCAGACAGGTGTTGGCTTCGGGTATGGCAGCGGTGTGGCCTACGAGTACTTCGAGGGCGCGTGGAATTATTTGCCTGACTTTGATGTGCTGACACCCGTAGCTGAAGGCACAGTCGATAATTTCGACATTACACAACGCAATCAAGACGAATATTTCGGCTTCCGCTTCACCGCCCTTATCGAAGTGCCCGTAAATGGGACCTATACTTTCTACACAACTTCTGATGACGGCAGCCAACTGTTCATCGAGGATAGCCTCGTGGTCGATAATGATGGACTGCACGGTATGACAGAGAGCTCCGGCAATATCTATCTGGATGCCGGTAGGCATCCTATCACGGTTACCTTCTTTGAGAAGGGTGGCGGAGAGGGTCTGATAGTGAGCTACGAGGGGCCTGGGATATCCAAGAGTGTGGTTTCTGATAACGTGCTGTGGCTTAGCGGAGTTACTACCGATCTGCAGGATGAGATGTTAGGCATTAATGCCTCGCTGTGGACACGCATCGAATTTGAAGTCGAAGACCCCACTTTCTACGACATGTTGAGGTTGCGAATGAAGTACGAAGATGGCTTCGTGGCGTATCTCAACGGCCAGGAAGTTGCCAGCCGTAACGCACCGAATCCTGTGGAATGGAACTCAACGACCGATTCCAACCGTCCGATTGAGGATGCTTCGGTCTTCGAGGAGATCAACATTAATGCCTTCCTGCATGTACTGCAGTCTGGAAAGAATGTGCTGGCGATTCACGGGCTCAACGACAACAAGAACAATGGTGACTTCCTGATTCTGCCTGAGCTGGTCGTCGCCAGGAACCAGGCAGTCCCGCAATACTTTACCACGCCGACACCGAGGACATTCAACATTCCTGGCGCGATTGGTCGCGTCGGTGAAGTCTGGTTCAGCCATAAGCGCGGTTTCTATGAGGGGCTACCGGGTTGGCATTTCGACTTGACGTTGTCTAACGGGACGGAGGGTGCCGAGATTCGATACACCGACGATTGCTCGCTTCCTACGATAACCCATGGACTCACTTACAATCCCGCGACCGATCCACCTATCGAAATTGATAAGACTACCACCATTCGCGCCGTTGCGGTCAAACCGGGCTGGCTGGACTCCGCAGTCGATACGCACACATATCTCTTCCTGGACAATGTGATTTACCAGACCAGTAATCCAGCTGGCTTTCCGAGCTCGTGGGGCGGGACCGCTGCCGATTACGAGATGGACCCCGATGTCGTTAGCGTCTATCTCGGAACAATCAAGGGCGACCTGAAGTCGATTCCTACCATGTCACTGGTAACGGATGTGGATGACATGTTTGGCCCGAGCGGAATCTACTCCAACCCAAGTGGTACAGGGTTCACGTGGGAAAGACCCGGATCGATTGAGCTGATTTATCCGGATGGCTCAGAAGGCTTCCAGGTTGACTGTGGCGTCAGGATCTATGGCGGTGCGTTTCGTACTAACTGGAGCCTGACGAGGAAGAAGACGTTTCGCCTCCTGTTCAAGGGCATATATGGACCAACGAAGCTGCGGTATCCATTATTCGGCGAAGATGCTGCCGACGAGTTCGACACCATCATTCTCCGGGGGGGAGCAAACGACGCCTGGAACAATTGGGGAAAGGAAAATACTCAGTACGTTGTCGATGAGTTCATGCGGCGCACCCAGTTGGCCCTTGGCCATCCTTCAGGACACGGCACGTTTGTACATCTGTATGTGAACGGCCTGTATTGGGGCCTGTACAACCCTGTGGAACGGCCCCAGTCGTCCTTTGCCGCCAATTACTTCGGAGGACCCAAAGACGAATGGGACACAAACAACTCCGGCAATCCCTGCGGAGAGAGCAGCATGGCCACGTGGAATGCAATGTTTAACCTTGTCGGGCAGGGCCTGACCAGCACCGAAAACTACCAGAGAATTCAGGGCAACAATCCCGACGGCACCAACAATCCCGCCTACGACGACCTTCTCGACATCGACAACTATATTGGCTACATGTTCTCCAACTTCTGGGGAGGAACAGGTGATTGGCCGCACCATAACTACTACGCCGGCTGCCGCCGCCCACCGAACGCCACCGGTTTTAAGTTCTTCAACTGGGATTCCGAAGGAGCAATCATCATCTGGTCCAGTCTCACTGCAAACAGAACGGGCGTGAACAACGGCGCAGGAGGACCATACGCAGCTTTGAGGCAGAACTCGGAATTCTGCTTGCTTTTTGCGGACCACGCACATCGATATATGTTCAACAACGGGCCGGCGACATCAGGACCATCATACGCACGCTACAAGGAACTTGCCGACGAGGTCGAGCGGGCCATCGTTGGCGAGTCGGCACGCTGGGGAGACATGGCAAGCAGCACGCCCTATACCCTGTCCCACTGGCAGATCAAGCGTGACTACATTCTAAACACTTACATGCCCCAGCGCCGCGACATCGTCTTTGGCCAATTGCGCAATGCCGGCCTCTATCCTGCCAACACAGACGCTCCGGTATTCTATACAAACGGGTCCCCTCAGCACGGTGGCGAGATTACAACCGACGACGAGTTGACCATGGATAATCCCAACGGGTCCGGCACCATAATCTATTACACCACCGACGGCAGCGACCCGCACCTGCCGGAGGAATTGCAGCTCGATAGTACCACGCTCGTGGCTGAGGATGCTGTCAAGCGTGTGCTCGTACCGACCGGCCCCGTCAACCCCAACTGGAAAGGCGGCGGGGCATTCGACGACTCCCTGTGGAACCACGGCACGCCCATTATCCCCGGCAAAACCGGCGGCGTCGGCTACGAGAGAAGCACAGGTTACGAACCATACATCAGCTACGATGTCAATTCGGAGATGTACAATGGGAACAACTCCTGTTACATCCGCATTCCGTTCACCTTTAACGGTGACCCGGGCGAATTCAACTTCATGACACTGAAGATACGGTACGACGACGGCTTCGTTGCCTACCTCAACGGCGATGAGCTTGAACGGAAAACCTTCAGTGAAACCGCAACGCCGGTCTGGAACTCGAACGCCGAGGGCAACCATGAGGCCTCCGGACTTGAGACTATTCCTGTGTCCGAAGACATAAACTCCCTGCAGCAGGGTGACAACATACTGGCAATCCACGGCCTGAATATAAACAACGGCAGCAGCGATTTCCTTATCTCCGTCGAGCTGGTGGCCGGCGAGGCCAATTCCACCGGCGGCATCTCACCCAGTGCGAAGGAATATACCGACACTCCCATCACCTTTGACAAGAGCACTCACGTCAATGCACGCGTCCTCGACGGCATCATATGGAGCGCTCTGAACGAGGCAACATTTGCCATCGGCCCGCTCGTCGAGAACCTGCGCATCACCGAGATTATGTACCATCCACGGAACACCGGCGACGCAAATGACCCGAATGAGGAATTCATTGAGCTGAAAAACATCGGACCAAGCACCCTGAATCTGAATCTGGTAAGATTCACTGAAGGAATCAATTTCACCTTCCCGGATATAGAACTTGACCCCAACGAATGCGTCGTAGTTGTGAGAGATGAGAGTGCATTCGAAGCCAAATACGGCACATCGGTCAACATAGCGGGCCAGTACACCGGCAGCCTGGCCAACGATGGGGAAAGGATTAAACTGGTTGACGCTATCGGCCGGACGATTCTGGATTTTGAGTACGAGGACGGCTGGCGGCCAATCACCGATGGCGACGGCTTCTCTCTGACTATGATAGATCCAATTGACAAAGCTCCGTATAGTTGGAACGAAGGTCTGGTCGCACACTGGAAGTTCGATGACGGCA
>SDBU01009059.1_pt1 | contig 11222 bp, 11 predicted proteins | sample 2277071 | NCBI WGS metagenome assembly SDBU01 (sample SAMN10397929, study PRJNA504765) | marine sediment metagenome | isolation source: marine sediment core GS08_GC12, 126 cmbsf | place: Arctic Ocean: Gakkel Ridge, Loki's castle | collected 2008 | reverse complement strand
GTTACACCTACTGCTACTGCCACTACTGCCACTACTGTTACACCTACTGCTACTGTTAAACCCACATCTACTGTCCAATTGACCCCTATTATTTCTGCTCCTGCGGCTGTGGCACCATCTGCTACACCTACTACTGCTACTACTATACCCCAGCATATCAGACCTTTCTCTCAACGAGGACAATTAGTGTCTGGCGAAAATTCATTTGCTGCTATAAGGAGACTATAATAATAATTACACATATTTCATTCGTTATAATAACGAATGAAATCTCTAAAAATTAACCAAATTTATGCTTATGTATAATTAGGGCCAAGCCATTATTCTTTTTCATAGTAGCACAATATCGGCTTTTACGATATATTTTATTAAAAATGGGAGGCTCTATAGTATGTATATTATTTTGACTCAAATAGCATTTATCTTTGCTCATTATCTGACCGTCCACGTATAGACGGGGAGGTCCTAATAAATCACTGCTATTTAAAATTGTGTCACTATTATAAGTGTATATATTTGTACTATATTCAAAAGCGGCTAATACTTGGTATTCGTTATCAGCCCGTGAGTACATATTTCTACGATATAATACACCATTCATAATTACTAATATTTGTCTTTCCATTTCGAGCAGGGCTTCCACATCGCAGATATGTCCTCCCATTTGCACTATATTAGGAGGAGTATAATACATAACCTCATTCAGTTTAACTGATAACCAAAAACACGTTAAAGCATATAAGGAGGTCATATCAGTCATTGTCCAAGTTCTGGTACTGGATAAGTGTTTTTGACTATTATAATAATTAGTTAAAGCTCCCATAAATATTAAACCTCTGTGAAATATGTCTACCGATATAAAATAACTACTGGCCAGCGTTTTGGCTGCCTGATGTAAACGAACAAGATAATCCAACGCAGCATAAGTGCCAGCATCTACACTATTGGCCGTTATTCTAGGCCACATAGGGTAACAATTAAAACATTCCGTCGGAAGCGGACCTAATCCACCCATAAACGGATGGGCGCAGATTTGATCCATAGATAATCGATCTTGGCTATTATATGCTAACACCTCATACAAAAAATCCACTATATTTGATTTCTGTTTTAAATCAGGATATTTAGGTGTTAATAAATTATGTAAAGTCCTTCTGCGTTCTGAATCATTGAAATACGTATTTATATAATTACGCACTGTCCTATTATTTAACTGCCCCTTATTAGTTTGATAAAAGTAGGGCACATTTAGTAGCATATTCAGCACTAAAATACCCCAAGACCAAACATCAGACTTGGTACTATAATAGCGACCTGTAAAGTTCTCGGGCGGACGATAAGTATATGTAATTAGTTCCTTCTTAAAATGTCGGTGCCCATTTTTATTTGCGTATAAAGATAACCCAAAATCACATAGGGCCACTTTTAAGGGATTAAAGGACATAATGATAACATTAGGGGCTTTAATATCCATATGCAATACGTTATGCTGATGTAAAAACTGCAGAGCTGAAGCTGTTTGCCAAGCTATCTTCTTGGTTTGGTCAAAATTAAAAGGATTATTCTGCATATGCTTTTCGACATCAGATATACCCAGAGGCATTAGTATGGCTATGGTCACTTTGGGATGCTCTTTTCCAGTTATTATTTTGACCATTCGCCCCTGTTGTACTTGGAACAGATCCACTTGTTCCAAGCGTTTGGCGTTTAACAGATATGGGTGATGCAAGCGGGACAAGATATCTATTTCCTGTATAGAACTGACTGATTCATCAACAAAATCTCCTTCATCTTTGGTCATAATTTTAACCGCTATTTTCTGACTGCCTTCGCCGGTAACAGGATTATACAATTCGCCCTCATATACCGCTCCATAAGAGCCTTCTGCTATCTTATTAATTAAGCGAAAAAACTCTCTGATTGGAGTAGCAGAAGGTGAATTGCTGGCAGAAGCAACGGAGCCTGGAGAAGAACCAGTTGGTGATGAACCTGCAGCACATGTAACAGTAGAGGAAGAGTCTGGTGTGATTTTTTCGCGAGGGGATATGAATGTAGCCATTTGTATTATACTGGCGCCATGGAGTATTTTCGGAATATTATTCCGAGAATATTAAAATCATTTTTTTTTATTAGATTGATAATATTGATTTAATATGAGTTATTTTTGGTTTTTTGTAATAAATTGCTGTCTGCTATAATTTGTTGACCAATACCTATTTTAGAATGAATGCGTATGGATGTTTCATGATCTTTGATGTAGTCATATAATTTGTCACAAATAGGTTGTAATTTTTCTTGATTATTTGATCCATTGCACATAGCACAAGATTCTGTTGTAAATAAAATCCCATGATGGCAGCATATCTTCTCATGATGGCAGCATATAGTGTCAGTATAAACTCCAGAAGATAATTCTCTAAATATTAATCTAGAATGAGTAATTATTTGCATATGATTATTATGAACTTCATATTGTTTTGCGCTATGGTCATCAACAATATCATTATAATCTTTATCATATTGAACAAATAGGTTAAATAATATATTGGTATTAGTAGGAAAATGTCTGGTCATATTTAACGGATCAGCAAATTTGTAAGTTTTCTTTTGCATATGGGGTTGTATAGTTAATATATGATTCCAATGTTTTCTAGCATATTGTAGGGCTGTGTCATAAAATAATGGTTTAAATATTATACTGCTCTCTCCATGTAGTTGATCATCAGTATATGATTTCGGATAACGTCTCGTTGTCATAGAGCAAGATAAACTGACCGTATATAATTGTTTGCCGTTGCGTTTTAGAGCTCTAATATCCATAGACAGAATGTGACAACTGTGATTAACTAGTAATGGCGGAGCAGCAAATTCGACTCCACAAAATAAATTATTATCTAGTGATTCACAACAAATTTCTTGCAACTGTTTAACAGATAAATAGGGCAAATATTTGCTATAAGTATGTATAAAATTTTGATAATCAGTACAGGTCACAATATTGCTAATATAGTGTAGAGAATTGTACCAATCCAGCCATTCCGGAGAAAGTTTGGTATCCTCCCATAATCCGGGGATATAAGATACGATATAATCTTTTAGGGACATGGTTTGTAATATTTTTCTGCTATGTAAAAATATATATTCATTTTTTTTATTGAAATTTGACTTTAGGATATGTATTCTGAGCTCGTTCTAATAATTTTCTATTTGGTACAATCTGTTGATCAAATTTTAATTTATAGTGGATTCTTATGACTGCTTCATGATCTTTGACGTATTCATATAATTTATCACAAATAGGTGCTGAACCACCAATACAATAATAACGTTTATCATTAAATTCTCTATTGCATATGGAACAGCTAGAAAATCCCAAAGCGCTACCATCATAACAACATATTATGGAGTTGCCATGTCCTCTACCTCCCAATTCACAAAATAGTAATAGGGAATGATAGATTAATAACATATGTTGATTATAGATTTTATGTTGTTTTGAACTGCCATTAATAATATCTTCATAACACTTATTGTAGTGCACATATACATTAAATATTTGTTGTGGTCCTCCACAGGGGTCTTCATCTGTCTGGGAAGGATCAGCAAATCTACAAATTTCAGCTGGCATATATGGTTGTCTAGCTAATATGTTATTCCAATGTTTTCTGGCATATTTTAAAGCTCTATCATAATATAAAGGTTTAGATTTTTTAGCATCCCCATGTAATTCATTATATGATTCGGGGCAGCGGTGAATATATGTGCGATACAAAACAAAAGTGGTTGTACCATATCCTATAATTCTATCATTATCATCAACGTGACATACAGCCTGTATGCTAATAATATGACAGCTATGATCAACTAATAATGCCGGAGCAGCAAATTCTATGATAGTTCCCCGTTTAGTTTCTTGTAATTTATAGTATAAATTGTGTAGCTGGTTATCTGATAAGTAGGGTAAATATTTTTTACAGTTATTTATAAATTCTTGATAGTTGGAGTTAGGTATAGATACACCTGAATAACTAAGTTTATCTAATGTATTATACCAATCCAGCCATTCCTGAGGAAGTTTGCTATCCTCCCATAATCCGGGAATATAGGATACGATATAATCTTTGAGGGACATGCTTTGTCGGATTTTGTTTCTATATAAAAATAAATATTCAATTTTATATATAAATTGAATATATATAAAATACAATTTTATTTAATAAAAGAATATCCTAATTATGGATGTCCATTTCTCTGCTATATTTTTGGCCGGCTTAATAGTAGGCAGTTTCCTGGAAAGATGGACTACTTTAATATTGCTCAGCACGTGGTTGACTGTCCGAAATAATCCTATGCCAAATTATTTAGGAGGAGCAAAGCCTCAAGATATGATAGCATATGTAATGTCATTTATAACAGTTAAGTTATTATACTATCACAGTGCATGGAGACCAGCTCCTAACATATTACCAGCAGCCGATCCAGTAGATGGTCGCATTGTAGAAGTTGTGGAAGATAAACCAAAACCAATTGGAGTTTTAACTATAAAAGCTTTACCTCCTATTAGTGGAAATGTAGCAACAATTGTTAAAAAATATTAGATATGTCCCTTGGTCAAACAACTACGTTGTTAACCCTCCGTGCGGCCCTAGGGCCGCACGGAGGGTTCCCAGATAATCTTGGACACCCATAAATTATTTTCTACCAATAATATTGGTAGAAAAAATATCACAATATTGTACGTGTATGCCTAATATATGCTACATACAATTTGATCTTATTGGGTCCATCCAAAATTCTGTAAAAAAACCAAACTCTGCCATTATAAATATTCCATCTATTTATATAATGGGAACTATATTGGTTCCAAATCTCAACGCACAATTGTTCTATATTTTGAGTAACATATATAAGAAAGGGCACACTTTGTGTTATATCGGTTAAATTTACTGTAATAGTTGATTGTCCAGATTTATTATTTTTCGGTTGAAATTCTGACATTTTAGAATTGTACCAATTTATTAACTGCTCTTTTTCCTGATCATTCAACGTCTGATAAAACTTTAATTCGTTTTTCATTATAGTTGTGTAGCGATGCCACAACTCGCAATTTTTATCAGGCCATAATTTATCACAGTCTAATTTATGAAAATGAGTATAAATACCAGCGAAAAAAAGACAGGTTTTTTCCAAAAAATCCATTGTTCTATTTTATGTTTAGAAACATGGATATATAATTATTATCAATTTTTTTTAGTAAAATATATATAAGAGTCTAACGCTAACTATATCCATATAAAAATAAACATGGGACAGAAAGGCAGTTATTTATGTTGTGAATGTATGCCTGATCATGATTGTTCACAAAACTCAAAATGTTTAACACATATAAATCACAGAGCCATATATAGAAAGATTTTTCTTGCTCACAAGGGTCTCAATGAGGAAGCAGCCGAACAGTGGTTTATAGATAATCACAGTAATAATGGATGGAAAATAAATCACTATTTTTTTGATCAAAAAGATAACCATTATACAATAATTTGTACGGCTTGTTCCCAATGTCAGAATGATAAACCCATAGAAGAGGAAGATGTCGAATATAAGCACAAGGGGTGGCTATTATGAATTATCAATTATATACAAAAATTAACAAAATATAACCATAATACATATATATATTATATTTAATTAAAAAAATGAAAAATATAAATAATATCCATCCCACATAAAATATTCCACCGATATGGATGATAGTCGTTTTATAGACACTTTTTTTCCATCTAACCCCCACTTAGATTTATTTTATAATGTTAAACGTGATACTCATCGACAAAACGTACACATTCTATTACAGGATTCTTGGCAATGTAATCCCTCCACTACTCTCAAGATAATTTTTTATTTGAGAGATTGCCGGGGCGGTGCGGGGCACAAAGCTCTATTTTACATAGCCCTCAAATGGCTGATTACTAATCATGTGCAGGAATTTCAAGCCAATATCAGTAATATTCCTCACTATGGCAGTTTCAAAGATTTGCTACAATTCCTTGACACAACCGAATCTAAGAACGTACTAAAATATTTAGCTGAGCAATTGAAAAAGGATAAAGCTCTGTTGGGCACAGATGAAGCACAAATCATTTCTAGGGCTGGCAAATGGGCCCCCTCTCAAGGTGGCCATCACGATCAAAAATATCAGGCTGTAGCCAAATTATGTGGTTTATTGGGGGTGAACAAAGCTACGTATCGCAAAGAATATTTAGTACCATTACGCCAACATATTGGCATTGTGGAACAGCAAATGTCAGCTCAGCAATGGCAGGACATCGATTTTAGCAAATTGACAGCAGTTAATCGCAAATTTTATGAGAAAGCCTGGGAAAGACATAGAGAAACAGATTACAAAAAATTTATGAAACAATCTCGTAATTTTCAAATTGGTACCGATTATCCCTATCAGATGTTAATACCTTATTTAGTTAAAGGGACAGAAATAGATGCTGATGTGGAACAGAAGTGGACTGCTCATATAGAAAAAGTTAGAAATCAATGGATTATGGGTAACATTTTGACCATGGTTGATACTTCCAAGAATATGCATATATCATGCAAAGCCCGGGCTATTTATATGAGTTTATTAACAACAAATTTTAACACTGAGCATTTTAATAACAAATGCATATCCTTCTCTACTAATCCACAATTTATATATATCAAAGGTAAAACATTACAAAAACAATTACGTACAATAATTGATGCACCAGCTCAAGATACAGTTAACATAGAATATGCCTTTAATATGATTTTGCGTTTTGCTGCTAGGTTAAAAGTTGGGGCAAAAAATATGCCTGAAATGCTGATTATTTTTGCTAACCGACCTTTTGCAGAAGTTTGTGTACAAAATGGCAAAAATGGTGAAAATGTGAAGCAATCAACCACAAAGCAACCACAGGAACAAACAAATACACAAATAATAGAGAAACGAATAATTGAGAAACGAACTACTGTGAGGAAATCATCCAATAAACAAATAACTAATAAACAAATAACTAATAAACAAATAACTAATAAACAAACAACCGAGAAACAATACACAGCAGACCAATCAAAGAAAACATCAAAGGAACAAACGACTCCAAAACAATCAACGAAATACATGAATCCAAAACAATCAACGAAACAAACGACTCCAAAACAATTAAAGGAACAAAAGAATCACAAGAAAACCAATCATAAAATAGATTTTGCTGCAATTGACAAAAAATACAATGTTGCTGGTTATAAGCGTCCGATCTTGGTCTATTGGAATTTATCTGGATCAGTTGTGCATTTTTCCTGGCATGCTGGTGTGCCTGATACATTACTGATTAACGGATGCAATTCTAAATTAGTCGAATTATTCGAGGAGGGCCAAGGCATAACGCCATTAAAATATATGCTCAAAATTATCGAAGGAGAAAGATATGCTCAACTAAAAGTTGCTTTTGGGGAGAAAAAATGAATTAATAAATTATCCTATATATGAGGATAGACTCTTGTACCATAGAGTCTTACAGCATTATATATTCTTGAGCATTTTGAAGTTCTGTGTGAAGCCAATCAAGTGGTCCATAAAGGAGCAAACAGCAAATATCATCACGGTTATTTAGGCATTTTAAACATTGAAGAGACATTTCTTCCACTTGTGGAATAAAAGAAATTATGCTCCTTGTTTTGTGGTTCGATGGTGCAAGCTATAAGGAGGCATACAGCAATAAACTAGGACAACACCTTGGATAAAGGGTCATGTCTCCTGTTTACGCCAATGGCTATTGGCGTAAAAGATTTATATGTTATATTTCTATCAACTTAGCGCTTGCTTCTTTCCACCATATATCAGCGCTAGCCTCATCTATAATATTTCCTTGTTTTAAACTATTCAAAATATGATGGGCTGCGCATGTTGTAAAAATATATCCTTATTATTATTATTATTAAAATTTGTTTTTAATAATATAGTAAGATTTGCTTCTGGAGAAAAAAAATGAAATTATAATATATTTTTAATTTATTTAAAAATAAATAATCTTAACATGGGATGGTTCAATTTTAAGAATAATTATTCCACTTGCATCAAATGCAAGGGAGATTTTCGGCCCAATGATAAATACATTCAATGTGATACAGGATATTATGTCCATGAAGGTTGTGATTATAGAACATGCCAATACTGTAAAGGCACTATAGAAAACCGTGAAAAGGACGTATTTAATCCAACTGGTTGTGCAAATATCCATCATAAATGCAGATTTGGTGATTGTGGAGTATGTGGTAAATTTATAAGTGAAAATGGTGTAGTGCAGCTTTATGCTCCGCGCATATACAGACATAGAATGTGCAAGTCTTTAGGACCTCCCGATTGCTGCATGTTGTAAAAAACTATTTTTCTTAAAAATAGTTTTTAATATTTATATTATAATTAATTTATAATATAAAGATATTTTCCTTATTCTGATCATGGGTCAATACATTATTTGTTTTATTGGAAACAGGTTTGGAGTGAGGGGGATAGTAAATGAAACGGGGTTTTCAAGCATCGTTGGGGTTTTTTCTAGTACTAAATTTCCATGTTTTGATCGTAGTATTGAGTATACCGCCCGTGTACAGAAAGGTGGCCATGTTGAGGAAGAACCAGTAAACGAACTCGCCACAAAAGTTCTTAATGAAATTGGTTTGCTACCAGAATATGAAATGCCATGCGGATATTCTTTAATAAATAACGCCCTAATTACTTCTACTGATCCCCGACCCAAGGAGTTTATTGTAAAGCGGACAGTTCGTGGCCGTGTGGTAATAGCGGGGGAAAAGGGAGCATGTCTGACGGTGGAGCAAATGGCGCATATAAAAACGATGTGTGAGAAATATGGTGGAAAAGAAGTTATACTAATAACATCATAGATTTCTCACTTAGATATGTCCCTCTTAATAAGAGGGACATATCCTTTGGGTTCCCAGATAATCTAGCCTCTTATTATATGGGACACCCATAGTTATTAGATAGGACATATATATATTATTTTAATAATATAATATTTATTCAAATTCATAACAATCCCTCATTATACTCCTCTTTTTGTCTTTCTCTAACATAACTGTCATGCACCTTCACCAATTCCCAACAATCAGCATTTTTATTTTCATCCTCTCCTATAGTTTTGACATAACGAGCCAAAAATTTTTCCTCTCTATCTATTTTAGGACTCAAGCGTACTTTGTATCCATATTTATGAGAAAAACGTCGATAATATTCATCGGCCTGTAAATTCTCCATAAACTTTAGCATAAACGGATTATTATAATCTATTAATTTCGATATAACAAAAACATGATAACCGTTATGAGTCTGATAAATGCGAAATACTTCTGTTTTAAACTCAGCCAATATTTTTTCTATATCTGCTAATTCTATATTATCATAGTCTATCATGCACAAATTATAAAATTTAAGATACCACATTTCATTATTTTTACAATATTTTGAGGTTTGCCACCCATATTCATAATCATTTGTGATATATTGAGGATGATCATCACATATTAAACTGAATCTTTGTGGATTGTAATCCAATTGAATATAATGATTATAGGTTAATTGGGACCATTCAATATCTTTTTTTAGAATAGTGCTTATTTGCTGAAGGGTATATTTAGCTTGTATTTGTTGTAACTGATATGTAGTCAAAGGAGATTCCTTCTTCAATGTTTTGATAATGATATTGAGATCCGCTTTTGTTAAATTGGACCAATCGGTAATATCTCTATTTAGTATGGAACTAAGTTTAGGCCACAATTCTGAATTGAGGATAGCACAAGCTGAAATAATATACTTTTTCTGTTTTGGGCTGATGGTGTAAGATGATACATACTGCTGAGCAAATTTCTGCCAATCCATTATATTATATAATATATATATTTTATTATATTCATATAATAAAATATTTTATTTATTTATTTATTTCTTTTCCTCCTTTGGCCATATTGCTATAATCCAAATGCGTGCTAAATTTTATTTTTCAATAATTTGAATATTTCCATATGGCCTCCTCCTGCCGCATATTTCATAGCCTCGTTATAATTATTTGCACCTTTATCTAACATCAATTGTACTATAGCAATTTGGCCTCCCATTGCCGCCCATTCCATAGCCTCATTATAATCATTTGCACCTTTTTCTAACATCAATTCGACTATAGCAATATGACCTCCTCCTGCCGCCAATTCCATAGCCTCATTATAATTATTTGCTCCTTTATCTAACATCAATTTGACTATAGCAATATGGCCTCCTTTTGCCGCAAATTCCATAACCCAATTATAACTATTTGCACCTTTATCTAACATCAATTGGACTATAGCAATATGGCCTCCTTTTGCTGCACAAGCCATAGCCCAATTATAATCATCTGCGCCTTTTTCTAACATTAATTTGACTATAGCAATATGGCCTCTTCCTACCGCATATTCCATAGCCCAATTATAACCATTTGCACCTTTATCTAGCATCATTTTGACACCACATATATTTCCTTTCTGCGCAAAATAACACATAGTTATATTAATCGCGTCACTATCAAATTTATTTATAAAATAATTTCTATAAAATAGATTCACATAACTAAAATTTTCAGCTATTGTATTTAATGTTACATATTTCTCTGATTTTGGTCCATATTCTTTTCTTTTAGCTGCTAATTCTATATACTTATTTTTGTATGTTTCATTTTCTGATAATTGTGCAGTAACATCAAAACGTGATTTAGCCTGATACTTCCAAAATTCATCATTGCCTAGGCTTCGCGATTTTTGACAAGTGGAAAAGAATAATAAACAAGTCGTATAATCTAAATATTGTGAGATATATAATAAAATTTCATTGGGTAAGGAAAATAAAAAATTATCATCCATAATGTTGTTTGGATAACATAAAATAAAAATTAAAAATTCATTTTTTTATTATGAGCTATAATATTATAGCTCATAAATAGAATATATAGATATATTAAAATTTAGTTTTCAATAATTTGACTATTTTCATATGGCCACCTCTCGCCGCATATTTCATAGCCTCATTATAATTATTTGCACCTTTATCTAACATCAATTGTACTATTTCCATATGGCCTCCATCTGCCGCCTGTTCCATAGCCCAATTATAATTATTTGCACCTTTTTCTAACATCAAT
>SDBU01009058.1_pt1 | contig 11223 bp, 8 predicted proteins | sample 2277071 | NCBI WGS metagenome assembly SDBU01 (sample SAMN10397929, study PRJNA504765) | marine sediment metagenome | isolation source: marine sediment core GS08_GC12, 126 cmbsf | place: Arctic Ocean: Gakkel Ridge, Loki's castle | collected 2008 | reverse complement strand
AAAACCACAGGAATAGCTGGCTATTTCGCGGATTTTGCGAATGAGGCATCGGTCAAAGATGGGCTGAAGCTGGGATGTAAAAATGTGAAGTTATTTTTGCGCGAGCCCTAAAGACGTTAAACGAGTGGCAAGGGGGCCCGCTCCATGAAAGGACGAGGAACAAAGGAACCTTAGAACTAGGAAACGGATGTCCACAATTCGCCCTCTTGAACTCAGTGACCGCGCCACCATTCAGGCCCACCTTAAGCGTCATCCGCCCGAGATTTCCGAACTCACCTTTGCCAACCTGTTTGTCTGGCGCGCTTCCAGGCCCGTTTTCATCGCAGAAGTTGAGGATTCCTTAGTCTTCACTACAAGCACACGCCAGGATGGCAAAGGGGATCATTTTGTCTTGGGCCACCCTATTGGTAGGGCCTCGCCGTCAGATGTCGCAGACTTACTCAACGTAAAGATAGAAGGTTTTGTCCGTATTCCGGAAAGCACGGCCCAAACCCTTCAAGATGTGGGCCTGCTTGTTGAGTCTGATAGGGACAATTCAGACTATGTGTACCGTGTGAGTAACCTGGCCGAGTTGGCAGGGCGCCGTTTTCACAAGAAGCGCAATCTCATCAAGCAGTGCCTGACAGCTTATGCATGTCAGTATGAGCCCATTACGCCTAAAGTCATTGCCGAATGTTCTGACATGCAGGACCGCTGGTGCCATGCTCGCCAGTGCAAGCATGATCCTGGCTTGTGCAGCGAGTATGTGGCGATTCGGGACGTGTTTCATCATTATGAAAAACTTCACCTCATCGGCGGGGCGATTCGCGTTGACGGGATTATCCGAGCCTATGCAATTGGTGAGGAGCTTAAACCGGGAACAGCCGTATGCCACTTTGAAAAGGCCATGCCGGAATTCCGTGGGCTTGGCCAGCTCATCAACCAGTGGTTTGCTAAGCACGCCTTGGTGAACTTCGAATTTGAAAACCGAGAACAGGACCTTGGCATTCCAGGGCTTCGCCAGGCAAAGACAAGCTACCACCCCGACCACATGGTTAATAAGTTCAATGCTTGGTTTTCGCCTGATGCCTCGCAACTGCCACTGCCTGTTGAACCTCGTGAGTGTGAAAAACATGGGGAGACCCTTGAATAACACCCTCTTTTGCCCAATCTCTGAGTCAGGCTCATCCGCCTTCGTCGGACTCAAAATACTAAATGTATTCCTGCGGTTAAAATCTTCGCCTTTCTTGACCTTGAACAAAATCGACCGTTTTTCAAAGGTCTCTTGGGTGGGGGATGTGTGACATCCAGGCAAGCACCTAACCCAATTCCGGCGGGGGTCTTTTTATGCATACATTAGAAGCCTTGATAACCATTCTGGTTCCGCTACTAATTATCATGGATCCCTTGGGCAACTCGCTGTTTTTTCGCATGTTTACAGAGCATAACACTTCTGCGGAGCGGCGCAAAACGGCGGCTGTCGCCTCGGTCACTGCGTGCATCATACTCGTATTCTTTTGTATAACAGGTGACTTTGTCTTGCGATTTTTTCGAATCGGTCTGCCGGCCTTTCAACTGGCCGGGGGTTTTATCTTCTTTGTTTATGCCTTGCAGATGCTGGGTGTGATTCCCCGTTGGGTAAAGACCACTTCAGAGGAAAGGCAGGAAGGCGTGGAAAAGGATAATGTGGCGTTGGTACCGTTGGCAACACCTTTGTTGGCAGGCCCCGGGGCGATTACTGCTGTTTTGGTATGGCAACAAACATCTGAAAGCCATGTAAGCATGTTTGCATTACTAGCTGCCATCATGATCGCTTGCTTGGTCGTTTATCTCGTTTTTCATTTCGGAAGTCTCATCATACGGATTATGGGTGTGGGCGGCATTCGAGTTGTGACCCGCCTTATGGGTCTACTGCTTGCAGTCATCGCGGTACAGTTCATGGTCAGTGGATTTCAACAAATTCGATAGTACGAAGCCATCATGATTGATGGTCTCGTAAAAAGTCTGAATTAGACGGCAAGGCAATCCGCCTGCGGCGGACCAAATTCAAGGCGCGCAAATCCTGAGGGATGAGGCGTAAGCAAAAGGCTCAAGGCACAGGGCCGAAGGCACAAGGCTCAAAAACCTAACTCTAATCTCCCTACGCCGTGCGCCCTGCGCCACATTCGTACCTCGTAGTGACGAAGGATGCAGCGCAACACAGAAGTTGGATTTTTTGCGAAGCCGTCATGATTGATGAACTCGTAAAAAGTTATCAACTGGACGGCAAAGTAAAAAACTCCAGGTGCAAGGCGCGCGAATCCTGAGGAATGAGGCGTACTTATGGTACGTCGGAATGACGAAAGATGAAGCGCAACACCGCAGATGGACTTTTTACGAAGCCGTCATGATTGGTCACTGAACTTGTTGTGAAATTGTCATGAAGCAGAACGGATCTCGCTCGTCAAAAACGTTCAAACCATGGCTGTGAGCCATCGCAAGGCATCCGCCGCAAACCGGACGGATGGGACAATCCCGGCACCCACTGCAGCCTGAACGATACCGTTGCGCTGCGTCAGAATCATAGATATCTGCGATGCTTTGCTCAATAACGTTTCCTATTGCTGAAGGAAACTTCCGGCAGGCGTGTGCCTCCCCGTCCGACAGGACGGAGATGAAGTTGAATGCCGCGCCACAACCGTAGCCGGTACACCCCCCAAATGGCTGGCCCCCCTCTTGGTGGCGTACGATGTTTATAAGGTTGTCCTTCAGTCCCATAATGGGATTGCTTTCCGCAGCGTTCATGTACGTTTTCAAAAAAGCTTCGTATTCATCGCGTGTGGGCAGCTGAAGGTTTGCGCCCTCTCCGACCATGGAAAGACGATTGAAAGTGAAATCATCAGTCAGCTCTCGAAGCATGTCAGCAAGAGGTAGAATCTGATCGAGGTTGCCCCTTGTGAGGGTGAGCATCACCTTAGACAAGACGTCATTGTCGCGAAGCACCTCGAGGAATTCGATCACGCGTTTGAAGTGTCCTGGCCCACGGATCACATCGTTATGCTCTGCCAACCCCTCCAGACTCACCTGAAAAAAAGCAGGCCGCTGAATTGCAAGCAGATCCTCCATCTGTTCCCGTGGAGAGGGGTTACCGAGGATCGCGACAATGAGGCCGCGGTCTGAAGCGGCGCGGTAAAGTTCGGCGAAATGTGGATACAACAGAGGGTTCCCGCCGGTGAAAGACACCTGTCCCCCCACGTGTCGGTTCAGGCAGAAGAGGCGAAAGTCGTCGAGAATTCCAAGCGCCTGGTCCAACTTGAGCACGGATCGATTACTGCGGTCATAACAGTGTTTGCAATGCAGATCACACGCCTGGGTTATGTGCCATTGAAGGACAAAAACCGGCGAGGACAAAAATCCTTCGTCAGTGTGCTCTCCCACCGGAAAATTGGCAGGGTCCCTACGAATGGCCGATCGGGGTGCCATCAATACCCCCCTGTTGACCGCTCGATGGATGGCCGCGTCAACCGCGCCTACAGGCAAGTCACCTGCCGCTGCCACGTCCTTTGGATGGAGCCCCTCGACTACCATCTTGAGCACCAGGAGATCTTCGTCGGATGCTGCTTGGGCCCGTGCTTGACCCGTTTGAGGGTCCTGCCAGACCAAGACAAATTCCTCGCCTGGTTCAGGGGTCAAAGATGATGACGTATCTTTAAAAGTCAGAACTGAAGTCAGATTTTTCCATGGGAGCTTGAGTAACTGAACAGTGGGATTGACTCCCAGCCGGTCTACTTCCCGAGAGACCTTGATCCGCCCGGTCGCCACTTTGGTGAGGGTCCACTCCAGACGAGCGAGCTCCGGCAGAAAGTCTGGTAAACCCAGGTCGCCCATCTGGAGTGCGAGTGTGTTCGGTAGTGTTTCCGGCTCCAGGTCTGCCGCACATGCCGCAATTATCCGGTTCCAGGTATCGGATTCCACCGTGGAGCGGCATGCGGGATAGACCGCCTCAAGTTTTTCCATGCATGGATTCACACGTGACCTCTCTTTCTCATCGTAGAGGGGTACAGAGGTTTTGTGCTGCGCTCACCGCGCCTGCAAGATTCACTCATACAGCCCGGCCGGAGATTTCTCTGGCCTGAGAGGCGAAAACACATCCTTGCTTCGCTTGATAGTTGACGTTTTTAGTGCTACCTGCACTGTGTCCTAGCTTCAGGCACTTTTGCCGGGCGCCTTCTTGTGTGTGTCGGTGCTACCTGCACCGGTACTGCCGCTTCAGCTACTTGTGCCCGGGTGTTCTTGTTTTTGTTTGGTGCCACCGGCACCCGCGTCACTCCCGGTTCAGCCGCTCGCGCAGCCAGGAACAGCCAGACCAGCGCCTGCCAGCAGACCAGCAAGGCCCAGACTTGCCAGCATCTTCCTAAGTTTCTTGGTGTCCATGGTCCACCTCCTTCAAGTTGGTTAATAGGAACCTCTTCTTCCTCCTGGAACCGCAAAAACAACCTCAAAGCGGGTCAAGATCGCTAAAAGCCATCTTGCACCTTCTACAATCTCATAGCGCATACGGTCATTGAGAGTAAATGGGGCAAATACCCTAATTATGGACCAAAAAGACTGTATTTTGGAATGATCGACACCTATCGCCTTACGTGACCAATGTCAAGGAGGGACGTATCCTCGTCTCTTGAACAGCCACCGTGCCCGCTTATGGATCCTGAAAACGCCTGCCAATAAATACAGTCTGAAACCATACAAAATACAGCTTTTCCCGTATTGCTATTCAACACTGCTGCTGGGTAACATACTCGGTAACAGTTTGCGTTTTTGAAAAAAGCCCGTTTCGCTCACTCCTGTGAGGAGAAGTGTGGTCATTATGAGAGACACCAAGCGCATTTCAGCGGCCTGCCTTTTGGGCTGTATTTTGCTTCTGAGCGCTCCGGCAGGCAGTTGGGCTTCGGAAAGCGTTGATCACAGCCTCTACGCGGCTCTGCTGACAAAATATGTGAAGGATGGGGTTGTTGACTACCGAGGTTTCCAACAGGAAGAGAAGACGTTAGATCGATACCTCACGTTACTTGAGCAGACCGATACAGACAAGCTGTCTCGTAATGAGCAGTTTGCCTTCTACGTTAACACCTATAACGCTTGGACTATTAAACTAATTCTGAGCGGCTACCCGGGGATAAAATCCATATGGGACTTGGGAAGCCGCATTCTCAAGTGGAAGAGTCCCTTCAGGAAGAAGATCGTTCGTATCGAGGGAAAGACCATTAGTTTGGACCACCTTGAACACCGCATTATTCGACCTCGTTTCAAGGATCCCAGGACACATTTTGCCGTAAACTGCGCCTCCAAGAGCTGCCCCCCTCTTATCTCAGAGCCGTATCAGGGAAACATTCTGGATAAACAGCTTAGTGCTTCTACCCGCTCCTTTCTGAACAACCCGGAACGAAACCGCCTGGAAGATAACATCCTTTACGTGAGCAAGATCTTCAAATGGTTTGCAGAGGATTTTAATGATGACGTGGTTGGTTTCTTTCTCCTGTACCTCGAAGAAAATGCCAAAGAGGACTTGGTAGCGAGGATGGAGAAGATCAGAGTCAAGTATCTCAAGTATGACTGGTCCCTTAACGGAAAATAAGAAAGAAGGAATCATCTCCCGATGAGTTGTAGTTTTAAGGCGAACTAAATGGGCTATCTCCAACTGAGCAGGCGTAATCCCAGAGGCTATGCAAAGAGCAAAGAGTGAAACTGGTAGGTGTAAAGGAGACCCTTCACGTTGCAGCCGGCCTGCGGCCAGGCCAGCAATGGTCGGAGGGCTTCCTTATGTGTGAATGTTGGCGAGGCGATTGTTATCGGAGCTTATCATGAATACACCAAAGCACTGCCCTGGTTTTCAACAGTTCAAACATCTGCAGTCTTTTGTCTGTAAGTGCCCCAACTGTGGGAAGGAGAAGGAGATCTTTTCGGACGAGTTTGAAAAACCACATATGTGCAAGGAGTGCGGGCGGGAAATAGACTTTTCGCAGTGTACGTTGGATGCTGAAGCATAGGATTTGTCGATATTTTTGGTTACCGGTTTTTCTTGTAATCGTTGGCTGGCCAGGCACCATGTATCCGAATGATGAAAAACCAAAAACGGCTTCGAATCGTTTGATTGACGAAAAGAACCCCTATCTGATGCAGCATGCAGGGTACCCTGTATACTGGTATCCTTGAGGTGAGCAGGCTTTTGCAAGAGCAAAAGAAGAAGACAAACCCATTTTCCTGTCCATCGGCTATGCCACATGCCATTGGTGCCATGTCATGGCCCATGAATCCTTTGAAGACGATCATGTGGCAAGTCTTCTGAACCGGTACTATATTGCCATCAAGGTGGACCGCGAAGAACGGCCGGATATTGACAATATCTACATGTCCGTTTGCCAGTCTTTGACAGGGCAAGGAGGGTGGCCCCTTTCTGTCTTTATCACACCTGAGGGGGAAGCTTTTTTTGCAGGCACCTATTTTCCAAAGTCAAGCCGCTCGGGAATGCCCGGTTTTGTGGATGTGCTCAACCAGATTGCTGAGATGTGGAAAAGCGACCGGGCAAGTATCCTGAAGTCCAGTGCGGCCATAACAGCCGCCATTCAGCCCAGGTCAGATTCTGAGAAGTCAGCTCAAGCCCTAGGTGTTGACACGTTAACGAAGGGCTATACCCAACTTGCAAGGACCTTTGATCCGAACTGGGGGGGATTTGGTGGTGCTCCCAAATTCCCCACACCGCACCAGCTTACGTTTCTCCTGAGATGGCACAAACGTAATGACGATTCCATGGCATTACAAATGGTTGAAAAGACTCTGGATGCCATGAGTGACGGAGGCATCTTTGATCAGATTGGTTTTGGCTTCCACCGCTATTCAGTGGATGAAAAGTGGCTGGTCCCTCACTTTGAAAAGATGCTCTATGATCAGGCCTTGCTGGCCATGGCGTATACAGAGGCGTATCTGGTAACAGGGAAGGTCCGACATGCAACGGTGGCGCACAAAATATTCACCTACGTGTTGCGCGATATGACTGGGCCTGAGGGCGGATTCTATTCCGCAGAGGATGCTGACAGTGAGGGAAAAGAAGGTATTTTTTATGTCTGGACGCCCGAAGAGGTGACAAGACATCTGGGACAAAAACTGGGCAGTGTGTTCTGTCGGTTTTACGGTATAACTGATGAGGGCAATTTCGAACATGGGTTGAGCATTCCACACATGCGCATGTCTCTTGAAGCCTTTGCAGCAAGAACTGGCATGGATTTGAAAACGACCGAGGCACTCCTTGAAGATGCCCGGGCAAAGCTCTTTGATATCCGAAAAAACCGGGAGCATCCACTGAAAGACGACAAGATTCTGACCTCTTGGAACGGCCTCATGATTGCTGCCTTTGCAAAAGGATATCAGGTTTTCGGCGACCAGGTTTATGCGGATGCAGCCCAACATGCTGCTGGGTTCATCTTGAATCACCTCAGAAGAGGCGACGGCAGACTTCTCCGACGATATAGGCTTGGCGAGGCAGCCTATCCAGGATACCTGGATGACTATGCTTTTTTGGTCTGGGCCTTGATCGAATTGTATGAGGCCACGTTTGATGTTTCATGTCTTGAGGAGGCCTTGGCTCTGAATGAGGCGATGATACGCATTTTTGGGGATGAACAAGGCTCAGGTCTCTATTTTACGGGAAATGGAAATGAGCCCTTGATCACCCGGAGTAAAGATGTCTACGATGGGGCGCTTCCTTCAGGCAACTCGGTTGCGGCCTTAAACTTTTTGCGACTTGGTCGCCTAACAGGCAATGTGGATTTGGAGCAAAGGGCAGAACAGCTAACTCAAGGTTTTTCCAGGCAGGTTTCGGAACAACCCAGGGCTTATACCCAGCTGTTGATCGCTCTTGATTTCGTGGTCGGCCCAATTAAGGAGATTGTTATTGCAGGAGATCCTGCCCTTAAGACTACGCAGACGATGATCAATGCCATACGCAGGAGATTTTTGCCCAACAAGGTACTACTGGTTAGGCCTCAAGGGTCGGAGGTCAGCCGAATAGTGGCCTTATCTCCCTTTGTGAAACGTATGGTTCCCATAAACGATCAACCCACGGCTTATGTCTGCGAGCAATATGCCTGTAAAACACCTACAACAGATGTTGATAGGCTGGAGTCAATGCTTAAGTAAGGTTTGGTCCCGTAAATAGTCTAAAAACGGACGGCAAAGTAAAAAGCTCCATATGCAAGGCGCGCGACCGGCATGCTTCCCGCAAGCCAGTCGGGCGGGCTGAAGGGAAGCTTTCGAAAATGGATAGCTTCCTTTCCGGGAAGCCGAGCCCGTAGGGCGCAGAGCTTCAATCTTGAGGAATGAGGTCCGCCTGAGGCGGATCGCAATGACGAAAGATGAAGCGTAACACCGCAGATGGACTTTTTGCGAAGCCGTCAACAGTTATCAAGGAAGTCACTAAGGAGGGCACATGAAACATTTTGAGTATGAGATTAGCCGTCACACGGCCGACACGTTTAGGCAGGTGATTTATTTTTGCACAGAGACTGGGGAGTGCACATTGGATGAAGTCCCCAGCGACCAGATAAACGTTCTTTCAGGCATCCTGAACGAACGTGGCAAGCAGGGCTGGGAACTTGTGCAGATATCCTTTGGCAAGGATGGTGTGATGACCTTTTGGAAAAGAAGAATCAAAAACTAAGAGATGATGTAATCATCCACTCTGTTGTCACGATAGCCATGGCTGGCTGTGGTTTTGTTTATGCACCGGGACGGTTCTGAGATATATCGACTGAGAGGAGAATAGCACGTGGAGGATTTAAACGTTGTGATTGCTGGGGCAGCTGGACAGGGAATACAAACGATCGGCAGCGTACTGGCCCAAACTGCCTCGGTCCAAGGCTATGCTGTCTTCACTTGGCAGGAGTACGAGTCTAGAATTCGCGGGGGGCACAACAGCTGGTCCATGAGAATAAGTGAGGAACCACGAAACTCACCGCTAATTGAGGCGGACATTGTTCTGGCCCTAAATGATGGGGCCGCAGATAAATATGCCCCTCTTCTCAGGGAAACAGGCATTCTCCTGGCTCAGAAACAAGTAAGAGAAAGGATGATTGCCATCCCATTTGATGAAGTTGCCAAAGAATTGGGCGGAACAATCTACGCCAATACCATTGCTGTAGGGGCGTTGGCAGCGACTCTGGGCATTGAACTCCATACCCTAACCAAGGTCCTGGATCAGACATTCGCCAAGAAGGGACAGGCGGTAGTGCAAGTCAATCGTGCTGCTGCTGAAAGGGGCTTCAGCTTGGCTGAGGAGGGCTGCAAGGATATGTGCCCGTGGCGGCTACCAAGAAGACGAGGTCACTACTATCTGATAGGGGGTAATCAAGCCATAGCTCTTGCTGCTGCTTACGCTGGCTGCCGCTTTATCTCGGCTTATCCCATGACTCCTTCCACGGGCATCATCACATTTCTGGCTAAAGAGGAAGACCGATTGGGGGTGTTTGCTGAGCAGGCAGAAGACGAGATTGCGGCCATCAACATGGCCATCGGTGCAAGCTATGCAGGCGCTAGGGCCATGACCGCCACCTCCGGGGGTGGGTTTGCATTGATGGTTGAGGGTGTGAGTCTGGCCGGGATGACAGAGACGCCCCTGGTGATAGTGTTGGGCCAGAGACCGGGGCCGGCCACAGGCTTGCCCACTAGGACAGCCCAAGGGGAGCTAATGTTTGCCATAAACGCCGGGCATGGCGAATTTCCCAAAATGGTTATGGCCCCTTCAGATCCAAAGGACGCCTTCCACAAAATAGTGCGGGCATTCAATATGGCCGACAAATACCAAATGCCTGTCATCGTACTGACAGATCAGTGCCTTGCCGACTCAGCCTATTCAATCCGGGACTTTGAACTGGACACAATAGGGCCGATCTCATCCATTGCAGATCCTTCAGAGACAGAGGACTACAAACGTTACCGGGTAACTGACGACGGGATTTCCTCCCGTCTGTATCCGGGGCAAAGTGAACATCTGGTTTGTGCAGATAGCGACGAGCATGATGAACGAGGCCACATAACCGAAGACCTTTCAGGAACCGCCATTGCCATGGTCGAAAAAAGACTCACCAAAATGAAGGGCCTTCAAAAAGACGTAAATAGACCGGAGGAGCACCGGTTGAATGAAGCCGATACGGTTCTGGTGGGGTGGGGGTCGACCCGACAGGCCATTTTAGAAGCAATGGTCTTATTGCAGGAGGATGGGATCCAACCTGGAATGATCCACTTTACAGAATTGTGGCCTTTGCCGGAATACACATTCCCAAAGACAAAGAAGTACTGGTCTGTCGAAAGCAATGCTACAGCCCAGTTGGCCCGCCTTCTCCGCTCTGAATATGGCCTGGCTTTTGATGGTCATGTTGGGCGTTACGATGGTCTGCCTCTGACTGGAGATTACATAAGGAGACACCTCAATGATTAGTGAAAAAGATTTCGATTGCGACGTTGAAATCCAATGGTGCCCAGGCTGTCCCAATTTTGGGATCTTGCAGGCGTTCAAAAAAGCCTTTGTTGATCTGCAAAGGGCTCCCCACGAAATTTGCCTGGTCTCGGGCATCGGCCAAGCAGCCAAGCTACCCCACTATGTGAAGTGCAATTTCTTCAACGGACTGCACGGCAGGGCCATCCCGGTTGCCTTGGGCATACATGTGGCCAACCCTGAATTGACCACCATCGTAGTCACCGGAGATGGTGATTGCTATGGCGAGGGAGGCAATCACTTTCTTCATTGCCTTCGACGCAATCCAGACATTACAGTGGTAGTGCACAATAATGAAATCTACGCCTTAACAAAAGGACAAGCTTCCCCAACCACACCGCTGGGAGAAAAGAGGACGCTACAGGTAAAAGGTGTGGAAGCAGCCCCCTTGAACATGCTGGCTATCAGCATCATCCACAATTGTTCGTTCGTGGCCCGGGCATTCTCCGGAGATATCGATCACCTCAAGGACCTTTTGGTGGAGGCAGTCAACCATCCGGGCTTCTCCATTGTGGACGTGATTCAGCCATGTATTACATGGGGCACACATCCGGTAAGCTGGTATAAAGACCGGGTCTACAAACTAAGCAACGATTATGATCCAACTGATCGAGCAGTCGCCATGGAAAAGGCTATGCAATGGGGAGACAAGATGCCCATTGGCGTTTTGTACAAGGGTTCACCAATGGAAGTATTTGCCGCCCGCTTCAGGAAAGCGG